>Ga0187804_10000097_pt1 | contig 18500 bp, 16 predicted proteins | sample NC_wetland_sal_i_3_FD_132961 | JGI IMG/M metagenome (GOLD analysis project Ga0187804, IMG submission 132961) | Wetland sediment microbial communities from Neuse River Estuary, North Carolina, USA - Control_4 | ecosystem: Environmental > Aquatic > Freshwater > Wetlands > Sediment | place: USA...
GCCAGCGGACATTTCTTTTTTGCCGCCCGCTTCGCGCACGACCAGCCAGATCCCTGGCCGGTGGATGGCCCCGTCGCGGCAAATCGCGCCGGTAAGCTGCGCGATCACGAGCCCGCTGCCGGCCATTTCGCCCTCGAGTGTTGCACGAGCTTCGTCGAGCAAATCCTTGAATCCTTGAGACGCGAGCATCGGATCCACATCGCGCGGAACCGGTGCTTCCACTTCGTCGAGATCGTAATCCGGCAGTGGGCGCGTAATCATGAGTTCGATCGAAGCAGCCGGCGCGCCCGTGTCATGTGAAATTTTGACCGTCATGGTCCCGGTATTGTTGCAGAATGCCGCCTATTTCGGATAGGGGTGTCCCGCCAGGATTGCGAACGCGCGGTAAATCTGCTCGGCCAGTACCACGCGGGCGAATTCATGCGGCATCGTGAGGGTTGAGAGCGAAATTTTCTGCTTGGCGCTCGCGCGGAGTTCCTCCGGGAATCCGTCCGCGTCGCCGCACAGAAACACAAGGTCGCGCGTGCCGCGGTCGCGCAAATCGCCGAGCCAGCGCGCGAATTGCTGCGAAGTAAACTGCTTTCCCGCCGCATCGAGCATCACGACGGTGGTGCCTGCATCGAGTTTCAATTTTCGCATCGCCGCGGGCCCCGCATCGCGCAGCTCGTGGACTTCGATTTCCGCGTAATGCCGGATGCGCCCGGCATAATCCTCGATCCACGCGCGGGCTTCCTCGCGCTTCGTTTTCCCCAGCATGACCATCCGGATTTTCATGATTTTGAAACGGGCGCGTCTCGCAGGCTCTTTTCTTGCCAGCCAATCTCAGCTGCCGCGCCTGCCGAAAGGACAGTCTCAAAGCAGGCCGAATTTCTTGCGTTTCTCGAGCAGCGTCTTCCGGCTGATGCCTAAAATTTCCGCTGCGCGCCCAATCTTGTAATGCGTTCCCTCGAGGGTCGCCAAAATTGCTTCGCGTTCCAAATCTTCGAGCGACCGGAGCGCCCCCGCCGCTCCGCGTTCGTCGCCGGTCACGTTGATAATCTCCGGAAAATTCTGCGCGCCGAGCACCGACTCCTTGGCGAAGACAAGCGCATGTTCCACGGCATTCTTCAGCTCGCGCACGTTCCCGGGCCACGGGTAGGCTTCCAGCAATCGCCCGGCATCCGGATCGAGAGACGCATCGGCGCGCCCATGCACCGGACCCAACCGCGCCAGGAAATGCGCGGCCAGGGGAAGGATATCCTCGCGTCGTTCGCGCAAGGGCGGCACGGGAATCCCCAGCACATTGAGCCGGAAAAACAGGTCCTCGCGAAAACGCCCGGCAGCAACGGCCTTGGTTAAGTCTGTATTTGTAAGCGCCATCAGACGCGCGTCCACGCGGAGGGTATCCGTCCCGCCCAGCCGCTCGAAGGTGCGCTCCTCGAGCACGCGCAATAATTTCGCCTGCATTCCCGGCGCGAGCGTCGCTACTTCGTCGAGCACAATCGTCCCGCCCTCGGCCATTTCGAGGCGCCCCGGCTTCCGCGCCACCGCTCCCGTAAACGCGCCGCGCTCGTGCCCGAAAAGTTCGGATTCCACGAGCTCCGACGGCAAGCTGGCGCAATCAATTTTCAGAAACGGCGCATCGCGGCGAGGCCCATGCTCGTGAATCCATCGCGCGAGCTGGTCTTTTCCCGTTCCGCTTTCACCGGTGATCAGGAGGGTTGTGGAGGTGCCGGCGATTTTTTGGGCAAGTTCGAGCACGTGGCGCGAGGCGGGAGCCTCAGCCACCCACACAATATCCGTGGCGCTCATTGCTGCGTCGCGCCGTTTTCAGGTTCGCCGCCCTGTTCGGCGGATGGACGGTCCGGCGCCGGCCGCGAGGGGGCCGGGAAATCCACGCGCTCGGCCGTGCGCCACAGCCGCTCGAGGTCGTAATATTGCCGCGCGCGTTCGCTGAAAATGTGCACCACGAATCCGCCATAATCGAGCAGCACCCATTCCGCGCCCGATTTTCCTTCGCGATGGGCCGGCCGCACTCCCCGTCGCGCCAACCGCTCTTCGATCGCTTCCCCGATGGCGTGAATTTGCGGCTGGCTCTGCCCCGAGCACAGCAAAAAATAATCCGCAAAAGCCCCAGTGCCCGCTAGGGGCAGCACCGTGATATCCACAGCTTGTTTGTCCTGAGCCGCTTCCACGGCCCAGTAGATTTCAGGGCGGAGAGTATTGGGCGTCACCGGTACAGGGCCTGTCCCAGAATGTAATCCTCCACGCGCGCGGGCACAAGCCCGTGGATGGTCTGATGTTTCTCCAAGCGGTGGCGCACCTCGGTGGAGGAAACATGGCTCGAAACGGTCGTGAGCAAATGCACCACCGATTTATGCAATACGATCTTATGCGGATCGTGCAAGCCGGCGCGTCCCAACTTTTCCGGCGGGATCACGAGGCGCAACGCGTCCAGCCGAAATCCGGGGCGGCTGGCCACGATAAAATTGCAGGAATCGAGCAGCGCTTCATAGTTTTTCCACGTGGGAATCTCGAGAAACTGGTCGGCGCCAACGATGAAATATAGATGGTCGTCCGGATGCTCGCGGTGGAAGCGCCTGACCGTGTCAATGGTGTAGAAGACGTGCGGCGCGGAGCCGTCCACGGGCGCTTCGGCGAGGGAGAGGACAAATCCGGGATGGTCGCTGCATGCCAGCGCCACCATGGCATAGCGGTGAACGAAGGGGGTCAACGCCGGCTTGCTTTTGTGAGGGGGCCGCGACGATGGGATGAAATAAATCGCGTCCAGGTGAAACCGTTTCTGCGCGGCCTGTGCCACAGCCATATGGCCGGCATGGACGGGATCGAACGTCCCGCCGAAGAGCGCCACCGAGCGCCGGTGCCCGTGAACCTTGTGCGCGGGATGCGAGGTCACTGTTCCTCCCGCCGGGGCGCTTCTGCGGAATGACTTTCTCCGCCCGGCATGGCGGGCGCTTCTTCGTGTTCACCCGCGCCACGCGCCGCAATCGCCCCTTCCGCCTCTGTAGGAATAGGAGGCTTCGGAATGCGATCGAGAGCGTCTGCCATCGCGCGCACAAGCTCCGTGATCCCTTCGCCCGTCGCCGACGAGATGGCGTGAAACTCGATGCCCCTTTTGGCGGCGTATGCCCGCAATTCCTCGAGGTGCTCGCGGTTCGTGGTGGCATCGAGCTTGGTGGCCACCGCGATCATCGGCTTTTCCGCCAGCGCCGTGCTGAACGATGCGAGCTCGTGCTCGATAATTTCGAAATCGCGCACCGGGTCGCGGTCATTCGCATCGCTCGTATCCACTAGATGCGCGATCAGGCGCGTCCGTTCCACGTGTTTCAGGAAGCGCGTGCCGAGCCCGGCGCCCTCATGCGCGCCTTCGATCAACCCGGGAACGTCCGCCGCCACGAACGTCCGGCCGCTCCCGGCGGGCGCGTCCGGATCGGCGGAAACAACTCCCAGATGCGGCTCGAGGGTGGTGAATGGATACGCCGCGATTTTCGGGCGGGCCGCCGAGATGCGCGAAATTAGGGTGGATTTCCCCGCGTTCGGAGATCCCACGAGCCCGACGTCCGCCAGCAGCTTCAACTCCAGCCGCAGATTCCGCTCTTCTCCCGGCCGCCCGTCCTCCGATTCCCTCGGTGCCTGGTGCCAGGGCTTTGTGAAATGCGAATTGCCGCGTCCCCCGTGCCCCCCGCGAGCTGCGCGAAATCGCTGCCCCGCTGCGGTGAAGTCGAAAATCTGCTCGCCTGTGTCCGCGTCAAAAACAATCGTGCCGACAGGCACGGCCAGCACCGTATCGGCGCCCGACTTGCCGTGACAATTCGATCCCTCGCCGTGGCCTCCGCGCTGGGCGCGAAATTCGCGATTGTAGCGGTAGCGCAGCAGCGTATTGTCGTGCGGATTCGCCTCCAGCCACACGTCGCCGCCATTCCCGCCGTCGCCGCCCGCCGGTCCGCCCCGCGGGACATACTTCTCCCTGCGGAACGCGACGCAGCCGTTGCCACCATCGCCGGCCTTCACCTGAATTTTGGCTTCATCTGCAAACACGGATCACTCGCTTGGAGAGGCTACGCGCTGAGAGCATACGCCATGGCTGGGAGCAAAAATAAAAATACGCGCCCCGGAGAACCAGAGCGCGTAATGAAAATCACGGTATTCAGTTGGCGGCCGCTGCAACAGGCTTCTTCTCGGACTCGACCCGGGCCGCGGCTTCTTCGAGCGGCAGCACGCTGATGAACCGCCCGTGCCCGCCCTTGTCCTCAAAGAGAACCACGCCATTAATCAGGGCGAACAAGCTATCGTCCTTCGCGCGCCCCACGTTCTTCCCGGCCTTGTAATGCGTGCCGCGCTGCCGGACCAGAATGCTCCCGCCGGTGACCACCTGGCCGCCGAATCTTTTCACTCCGAGCCGCTGTCCCTGCGAGTCGCGTCCATTGGTGGATGACCCGCCGCCTTTTTTGTGTGCCATTTCCCGCCCCTAAGGAATTTGAATTTCGCTGACTTGCACGGCAGTGTATCCCTGCCGGTGCCCGCGCTGAATCTGGTATTGCCCGCCGGTCTTGTACTTCAGAACTTTCAGCTTGGGCCCGCGCCCCTGCGCGACGATTTTCCCGGTGACTTTAATCTTGCCGGCGTTCTGGCCCCCAAGAATTTTCTTCTCATCGGTGCGGACGGCGACCACGTCTTCAAAGGTGACCTTGCCGCCGACCTTGCCTTCGAGCTTCTCGACGCGAATGGTCTCGCCCGGCTCGACGCGGTACTGCTTCCCCCCACTCCGTATCACGGCGTACATGCTGCCTCCCAATCCATTTGAGAAACCCCCATTATACGGGTCAATCTGCGCTGCCGTCAACGAAGTCCGTAGCCCTCGCTAATTGAAATTGGGAAGGCGGGGTAGCTGGGTCGCGGTTATCAGTCACGCGTGAGGGCGTCGCCACCAGCTTTCGCCGGGACATCCATTCGGACGCCGATGCCGATTTGCATGGAAGTATTTTTCGGGAACACGACGTCCCGTCCGCGCGCAACGAAATGCGTGTAGACGGACATGCTGGCGCCATAGGCGCCCATGGCCATCCCGAGCGGCTGGGAGTGAACGAAGGCCCCCAACGCGATGCCCACGAGCTTGAATCCGCCAGCGCCTCCCGCGGCCCGGTCGCCGGGATCGTCTCCCTGGGACAACGCGGCGAGCGCCACGGAAATTCCCGTCGTGAGGTAGCGTGTCTTCGGGGAGTTGGCCTCCGCGCCGCCTTCTGAATCGAGCTTCACATCCTCTCCCTTGCTGGCCTGAAGACCTTCCAAACTGGCATTCACTTTCTGCTCGACGCCATCGGGCAAGACCAGTTCGTGAAACACCATTCGGAGCTGCCCATTGCGGCTGAGGCTGCGCGCGGCCTGCACCTGCACCACCGTGCCTTTCAGGCGACATCCCTGCGGAAGAATCAGCTTGGCCCCGTCAAAGAGAGGCTGCGAGAGGACCGCTTCTACTTCGTCGCCCTTATGGCTGGTGGCTGAACTCAGCGGCGTTGTCAGCCGCGCATGGACGAAGCTCCCGGGCGGCGGCTGCGAGTCGATGGAGGAGGCAATTTCAGGAGTCAGCGGTTCGCTGCCGAAATCGAGCGGTTGGAGCAATTCGGCGAAATACACGGTTCCGGCGTCGATATATTGCGGGTGAGCGGGCAATTGGCCCACCGCGTATCTTTCGAGCTTATGTATTTTGCCCGGCTCGTGCACTTGCTTCATGGCTTCGTCCCACTGCCGCTTCGCCTCTTCCCTGGCTTGCTTGGTTTTTTCCGAGGCGGTGTCTTTCAGGCCTTTCTTCTTGTCCGCTTCTCCAGCCGCTGCGAATTGAATCACCTGCCCCGAGCCAGGCGTGACGGTGCTATGGATCGGGATGTGCCGGCCATCGGCCAGGATCACTTCCTTGAATTCCATCTGCACCTTGCGCGCCGGGGTGAATTCGGCATTCAAGGCGTCGAGCGTGCGCTTTCCGCCGGAGACGCCATCGAGTTGGGTCACCTCGCCGGTCACTTCCGCGCCGACTGGGACAACCAGCTTGTCAAATGCGTAGACCGCTTCCGCGACGCGACCGTGGACGGGCTGGCCGACTTTCTCGATGCGGACTTCTTTGTCCAGGATCACCTGAACGGCGGTGCCCTTTGGCACGACGAGGGGAACGGTTTCATTCGGCGCGGGCTGGGCTGCGGGAGGAGGGGTGGTGACGGGGCGGTGCGTGAGCACTGGGTCAGAGTCAGGAGAGGGTGCCGGAATATGCTCTGTAGCGGGCGCCGGCGCGGGCGCTGGAGGCGGAGGTGCGTCCTGAGCTTGTGCAAGCGTGGCGCAGGCGGACGCACACGCAAAGATGAGTGTGAAAAAAATGCGGCCCAGTGCCATCTTAGTTCTCCTCATCGGCTCTCCCAGAGGCCGCTGACTATCCGGATCGGTGGAGGGAATAGCGTTTGTTCGTGTCGTTCATCGGGCCCCTCAGGAAGCCGCGCCCTGTCGTTTACTAGGGAGATGCGCAGGTGCGAGGAACCGTTGTCCCGCTTGCGTCACTGCCGTGCCACTATTCTAGTCCCTTTTCAATCACCGCGGCACCAGGGTTTAGGCATACGCCGCGCGGCAGGTCTCATGTTCGCGGCATGAAGTTGGGCAATTCGTGTGGTCGATCAAGATGTAATTGTGGCAAGCAGCGCAGACGAGGCCATAAACCGTCTCGGTGAACTGGTCATGCCCCATCTTTGCGGTGTGCTCGCTGCGGGCCTGTTCCCGGGTCATTGGTGTTGGGGCCATTCCGGTCGCTCCTCTTGAATCAACGTTTCCATTGCGGCGATCTCGCGAATTCATACAGCGGATATACTTCGCGAAACACTTTCGCAATCTCCCGCGGAAATTCCCCGCGCACAGCCGCGCCCGGCGCGAATTTCCTGCGCACCACCCAGCCTTGCAATTTCTTCCAGTCTTCCGGCCTCACTGGCCAGCCATTGTGTTTTGTCCACTCGCCTTTTTCGCTTGTGTACCAGTAGCTATCGTATTTCCTGCCGAGGCGCCGCCGTTGCCGCTCGATCCATGCCGAATTTTCCTGCCCGCGAGGGCGCGCGATTTGCACGAGCGGCGAGGTCCGGCTGTCGCTGTAAATTCGAAATCCGCAGGTGACCGCCTCCGCCGAAATCCCGGCATAGAGCTGCCCGGCCTCGCTGCCGGCTTCGGCGAACAGAAGATACATCTGCGTGCGGTAGGGAGACTTATCCTTGGCAAAGCGGATATCGCGATTGATGCGCGAGAAATTTTCTCCCACGCGCCCGCTCGAGACAAATCCCGGATTCAATTTCTGCACCGCGGGGGCCACCCGATTGAACAGCGCGCGAAACGGCTCGACCACCAGCCCGCGATACCGGCCGCGATTCTCATCCATCCACGCTTTATGGTTATTGCGCCCCAACTCTCGAAAGAACCGGAATATATCCCGGGAAAATATTGCTCCGTTTGTCGCCGCCATTTAGCACCTTCCGCTTTCCCGTCCCCACTGACAGATGCAATTCTACCAGCACTCGCCATGCACGGAAGAATCGCTCCGCCACCGCCATTGACATCGTCTGCTGCGCTCTGTTCCAATCATTTGCTTTTGGTATTCATGGGATCCGAGTAGATACATTCGCGGCGGTGAAAATGGCCTGGTTTTTCGTCTTTTTTTTCATTTCTGGTTTTTGCAGCGTGCTGTACGAACTTATCTGGCTGCGGCTGGCGATGGCGCAATTCGGCGTCACGACGGCGCTCGTTTCGATCGTTCTCTCGACATTCATGGCCGGGCTTGGCGCGGGCTCCTGGGCCGCCGGAAGGCTGGTGCGGCGCCACGGCGAGCAAATCAAGTTTCCTCCGCTTCGGCTTTACGCGCTCACGGAACTTGTGATCGGCGTTTCCGCTCTGGTGGTTCCCTTGGAATTGGTGTGGGGACACCGGCTGCTGGAGGCTGCCGCGAGTCACACCGCGGTGTCCTCGGCCGCTTACTATCTGGCATCGGGCGCATGTCTCGCGGTGACGATTGTTCCCTGGTGCGCGTGCATGGGCGCGACGATTCCTGTGGCGATGTTCGCCATTCGCAGCGACGCGCGCTACGAGGCGCGGCGCTCTTTCAGCTTTCTTTACCTCTCCAATGTGCTCGGCGCCGTGCTCGGGTCTTTCGGGCCGCTTTTCCTTGTCGAGTTTTATGGTTTCCACGGGACGCTGCGAATCGGGGCGCTGCTGAATGCGCTCATCGCCGTCTCCGCATTTGCGGTCACTCTGAAGCCGCAAATGCGGGCGGCCACAGCGCCTTCGGAAGAAGCCGTCGCCCCCACCGTCGGTGTCGACCGCAGCCGTAGCATCCTCGTCCTCCTTTTCACCACAGGCCTCGTGACTATGGGGATGGAATTGATCTGGATCCGGCTCTACACACCGTACATTGGGCCGTTGGTCTATTCTTTCGCCACGATTCTGGTGGCGTACCTTGCGGCCACCTTCGCGGGCTCGCAGCTGTACCGCTTCTGGAGCCGGAGCCACGCCCATGAAAATCGGCTGATGTGGATTTCCCTGGCACTGCTCTCCGTGCTGCCGCTGCTGACTGCGGATATACGCGTCCCGCTGTATATCGTTTTGCGAGTGTTTCTGGGGGTGATGCCGGTTTCCGGAGTGATCGGCTTTCTGACGCCGATGCTGGTGGACCGATGGTCCGCGGGGGATCCGGACCGCGCGGGGCGGGCGTATGCAGTGAACGTGGTGGGGTGCATCATCGGGCCGTTGCTGTCCGGATTCCTGCTGCTGCCGTTGATGAGCGAACGGCAGGCGATGCTGATCTTTGCGTTGCCGTGGTTTGCGGTGGCATTTGTGCCCCGGCGCGAGGCCACGGCGACGGCCGGCGGGCGCGCGTTGCAGAATGTTGCAGCGGCGGTGATGCTCGCCGCGGCTGTGGCGACTTTTATTTTGACCGAGGACTACGAGAGGCAATATCCGATCCACAAAGTGCTGCGCGATTCGACCGCGACGGTTATCGCCAAGGGGGCGGGGTGGGAGCGCCGGCTGCTGGTGAACGGGCAGGGGATGACGCAATTGACGCCCATCACGAAAATGATGGCGCACCTGCCGCTTGCCTCGCTTGACCACCAGCCGCGCAGCGCGCTGGTGATCTGCTTCGGGATGGGGACTACTTTTCGTTCCGTGGTCTCGTGGGGAATTTCCGCGACCGCGGTGGAGCTCGTTCCCAGCATTCCGAAGCTTTTCGACTATTACCATCCCGATGCCGCCGAGGTTCTGGCTTCTCCTTTCGCGCACGTGGTGATTGACGATGGGCGGCGGTACCTGGAACGCACGCCGGCGCAATATGACGCCATCATCATCGATCCGCCACCCCCGATTCAGACGGCGGGGTCGAGCCTGCTCTACTCGCGAGATTTCTATGCCGTGGCCAAGGAGCGGCTTGCGCCCGGGGGCATTCTTCAGCAGTGGGTGGCCCATGGCGACGACGAGACTCAAGCTTCGGTGGCGCGCGCGCTCAAGGAATCGTTTCCTTATATCCGCGTCAGCCGTTCCGTCGAGGGCTGGGGGTGGCATTACCTTGCGAGCGAGCGGCCCATTCCTGTGCGAACTGCGGATGAATTGGTGGCGCGCATGCCGGCGACGGCCGTCGCGGACATGATGGAATGGGGCCCGGGCAAGACCCCGGCGGAGCAATTCGAGCTCATCCTTTCGAAGCCCGTGGCGCTCGATGAATTGATCGCCCTCTCCCCCTCCACTCCCGCGCTCCAGGACGACCGCCCCATCAATGAATATTTCCTGCTGCGCACGCCCTTCGACGAGATCATGGATATGGATGACCGGCGGGAGAGAGCTTCGCGGCGGCCGAAATGACGGCCGAGTGGTGGGGGGTGTTGGGCTGTGTAGTTGGGTTGCGGGGGGTATATAACACTTCGCCAGAAACGCCTGTTTGAGAGTCGATTCCAAAATTGCACTCGATTGATTTTGAGGGGGTTAACCGCTGTTCTTGTTCGACATGAGAGTCGATCTAGTTGCAGTGGATTGGCAAGGATTGCTGCGAGCCAGCGGACGGGCGGCGAGGCCTTTCTCATCGCCTCGGTTCGAGGGCGGGGGCTCTGGCGGCAGGGGCCGTAAAGTCTCATCGGAAAATTCTCCAGTGTTAGCATCGCGCGCGGAGACGCCGGGTGCAAGGGATCGGGCCTGTGGACTTTGGAGGCTTTCGAGGCGCGGGCGTCCCGCGCGGACTTTGCGCCGTTCACTGGTGCTGCTTTTCGGCGACGTCGCTATCGGATTTAGGACTGCAAGGCTGGTTTCACGGCAGCCGCCCGCCTGCGCGAGAGGACGGCGTAGACGGCGAGGATCACGAACATGGGATCGATCTGGCGGCGGTAATAGACTTCGGGGTGCGTGAAATAATAGATCAGCGGGAAACTGAAGAGCACGAGGGCATAGGGCATGGCGGCGTCGAAATTATCGCGGAAGGCGCGATAAAGGCCCAGGAGAGTGAGGAGCGAGATGCCGGTGCAGAAAATGATGTTGTAGGGATCGAGCGGCTCTTCCTCGAGATACTTGGGATTGAAACTCCAGTAGCCTGTCCAGATGTATAGGATTCTGCGAACGGTCTGGCGGGCGAACCATGCCGGGTGGCCCTTGATAAATTCGAGCGCCTGGCGCTTCTTCTCCGCCATGTAATTCAATTCGCCCACGCGCTGAAACTCCGCCCAGTCCGCTTCGTTGTGCCACGGCCCGATTTCTGTGGGCCGCCAATGAAAACTGTCGCCGCTATTTCCGATGATGAGTTCCAGTCCCATGGTGTCGCGAAACGGAATGAACTGGTGGAATAGCCGGTAATTGCGGACGAACCAGGGCGTGACCACGGCAAAAAACGCCAATGCCGAAGCTGTCGCCGGGAAAAACCAGCGCTTGCGCCGACGGTGCAGCCGGTAGCAGGCCCAGAGGGAAAGAAACGGGAGCACGCTGAGGACGATCGGCTCCGTCATGCCCGCGAGGCCCCACAGGAGACCGTAGCCGATCCAGGCCGCGAGGCTGCTTGAATCTTCGAGATAGAGCGCGATCAAGAAGAGAAGGCTGAGCAGCAAAGTGGAAAGCCAGGTGGACCAGATGCGTTCGACCGGAAAATAAATCGCATAGGGGAAAAATGCCCAGGCCCAGCCGGACCAGAGGCCCACTCGCTCTCCGAATTTTTTTCGCGCGATGAAGAAAATCGGAATGCAATTCAAGGCGGAGGTGAGCGCGTTGAGGGAAAGAATCACGAGCGCGGAAGTGTTCGTGTAAACGCCGAAAACCTTGAACACTGCCGCGAGCACGTAGGCGTAAATCGGGGTCATGAAGGCGCTGGGGCCGGTGTTGGTGTAAAGGGGGTTGGCGATGCCTTCGCCGCGGACGATGGCGCGCGCCACTCTTCCTGTCTCGTAGCCGAATTTCCAGTGGTCGAGCTTGGGATCGAGCTGCTCGGGATAGAGAAAGGCCATAACGATTAGGCGGATGGCGAGCGCGGCCAGGACCATATAAAGAAGCTGCTTGCGCACGCGATTGCGGGCGCTTTCTTCAACCATCGGCTCGACCCTTTCCATCGAAATCACGCGCGAGATTCGAATCCATCACGCAACTGAACCCGTTACCTTATCAGAGGCGGCGGGCATCCCAAATTGCGATTGCGGGAACGCACGACTTGGTCACAGGGGCGTTTCGTGCGCTGTTTTTCAGAGGTGCCAATGCCATTCCACCCATCCACATTGGCCCTTGCGACGTGGCCGCGGGCGCACTACGCTGACAAGATGAGCCAATTCACGCCTACCGAACGCACGCAGGTAAAACGGCTGCCGGCCCGGGGCGCCTACGATTCCGAGACGGTGTTTCGGATTCTGGACGAAGGATTCATCTGCCATGTTGGATTTGTCGTGGATGGACAACCGTTTGTCATCCCGACCGGCTACGCCCGCGTGGGTGAGACGCTCTATATTCATGGGTCGGCGGCGAGCCGGATGTTGCACACGCTTTCGGAAGGGGTGCAGGTGTGCGTCACCGTGACGCTGCTTGACGGGCTGGTCCTGGCCCGATCCGTTTTTCATCATTCGATGAATTACCGGTCGGTGGTGATTTTAGGACGGGCCGCGCTTGTCGAAGGCCGCGAAGAAAAACTGCGGGCCCTTGAAGCTTTCACCGAGCAAGTTGTCCGCGGGCGGTGGAAAGACGCGCGGCATCCTACCGACGCGGAGCTGAAAGCTACGTGGGTTCTCGCGCTTCCGCTTGTGGAGGTGTCGGCAAAAATTCGCACCGGACCTCCCAAGGATGATGAGGAAGATTATTCGCTTCCGATTTGGGCGGGAGTGGTTCCGCTGCGGTTGGTTGCCGGGGCGCCCGTGCCGGATGCGCGGCTTGAGCAGGATCTTGGGCCGCCTGGGTATGCGCGAAATTATTCGCGGTAGGGAGCGCCTTAGAAATCTTTGGGGGCTCCATGGACATGAAGCTATCTGGCTCTGTTGGCGTCCGCAGTGTTCGTGACTAACGAAGTGTCGCACCTACGGCGCTCGGGGACTATGGGGGGATGGTGTACCCAGCCCGCCAGCAAACGGCGGGCTGGGCAAACTTGTGACGCGCCTACGGCGCTGGGCGGGAGCGCCGAATGAGGAGAATGTAAACAAAGCCAAACAAGTTCTAGAGAAAAATCCAGGGACTCAGCCCCGAGAACAATCTTCGATACGATCTATAGAATGTTTGAATTGGATTTTTCAGGGCGGGAGATGCGAAAAATAGGATCATGGATTTTGCTACCGAAAGTTTGGTCAACAGCATCACCTCGATCGTCACGAGCAGCGATAGCCGGCATCAAAAGGCGCAGCGGATTGCGGACACGATCAAGGAAATTGGGCCCTACCGTTGGGTGGGCGTCTATGACGTGGACCCGGAGCTCGTATCGGCGATTGCCTGGAGCGGCCCGGCTGCTCCGGCGCATCCGGTTTTCCCGGTGACCAAGGGGCTAACGGCTTCGGCGATCAAGGAAAAAGCGACGGTGTTGGTGGGCGACGTTAGCAAGGATCCGCGCTACCTGCCCTGCCTTGGCACCACGCTCTCGGAAATCATCATCCCGGTGCCGAGCACGCGGGACGGAAGCGTGATTGGCACGATCGACGTGGAGAGCGAAAAGGCGAACGCTTTTGCGGAGCGCGACCGGCAAATTCTCGAGCAATGCGCGCGGGCAGCGCTTCCCTTGTGGTTCGCGCTGAGATAATGTTTGCGCGCCGATGCGCGCCCGCAAATCCGCTGGCATCTTTGCGTTCGTAATAGCCCTCGCTGGCCTCCTGGCCTCGAATTTTTCCGCGCCCGGTCTCCGCATCGACACGCAGGAAGGGATTCCGCCCGAAGCAGGGTTTCTCGCGCGCTCCTATCACAGCCCCACAGGCGAGACGATGTTGTACCGCCTCTTCATCCCGCTGGGCTATGACGAGCACAAGAAATTTCCGCTCATACTGTGGCTGCACAACGCTCTCGCACGCGGCTCGGATAATCTGGCCCAAATTTCCGGCACCGATTACGCGGGGCCGCATGTCTGGACGACTCCGGAAGCGCAGGAGAGGTTTCCTGTTTTTGTCCTCGCGCCGCAAATATCGGATACAAAGGCTTGGGCGCGCCCGCACGCAAACACACCGCCGGTTTCGATTCACCTCGCATTGGAAATTCTCGACGCGGTGGAAAAGGAATACGCGATCGATGTGGAACGCGTTTACGTTGCGGGCCAGTCCATGGGGGGCGAGGGGACGTGGATGGCGATGGCCGTTGCGCCGGGGAGATTTGCCGCTTCGGTCTCGCTGTGCGGGTATGGCGAATCGTGGATGATCCCGCTTGTTGCCAAAACCCCGGTGTGGATTTTTCAAGGCGATGCCGACGATATCGTCCCCGTCGAGCAAGCGCGCGAATGGGTGGCCGCCCTGCGCGCGGCCGGCGGGTCGCCGAAATACACGGAGTATCCCGGCATAGGCCACCAGGTGTGGGACAAGGCTTTCGCCGAGCCTGGGCTCATGCCCTGGCTTTCGGCGCAACATCGCCTGCCCGCAAATTGAAGTCGCTGCGTAAACAACTTCTTCCCCCTCGCCCATTTTGGGCGCGCGACCGCCAGCTTCGCGCTCCTCACGATCCGCTCGTATTGCCCGGTGCACTCATCGCAAACGTATTGGTAAATCGGCATGGAGCGCATTTTCATACTCGGATGGCATTTCTCAGTGATGCCGCTTCTTTATTGAACTCTCCATTCATTGCGCGGATATGCTTGGACGCACCGGTGACAACAAGAACGGTCCTCCTCGATGTGCAGCTTTAACGTGTTTAATATTTATTGAAGTTAATGTATAAGGCACTGAAGGAGGGCCCCCACATGACCTCGCGTAGCCTTCTTCTCCTCGCTGTTTTTCCTCTTCTCACGCTTCCTGCCTCTTCGGAAAAGATCTCCGTCGCCCCAGGAATGACGGTCACCGTTCCGGAAACCTGGAGCGCCGTCAAGTACGCCCGAGCCGCCTATTCACTCGAGCACCGAACACAGGCGGGCGAAGTGGATGCATCCATGGTGATCCAAGTCGAGAAGCGCACGTCCCACGCCGGGGCGCTCCAGCGCCTGGCAACCCTTCGCATGCAGTATCCCGATGTTTCGACGTTCTCGCTAATAGCCGGATGGCCGGCGCTGGAACGCAAGGTCCTTGTTCCCTTCCAGCGACCCGGAGAGCAGACGGATCAGTTGCCGATCTATACTCCGCAGAAGACGTTTCATGCGATGACCGCGGTGGCTGCCGGCGAATACTTGATCCGATTCAATACGCTCTTGCAACCAGGAGCAAAAGAGGAACTGGCGGACCAAGCCCTCACGATCGCTCGTACGCTTACCGCCCCGAAAGCGGATCAAAGCCGTTCCGAACAAGAACTGCGTGAGCTCCAAAGCGGCTCGGCGAAGGTGGCAGTAACCTCTCCGCGCGCATATGCCGCCGCAGCCGTGGTTTCCCCGGCTGAATTGGAGGCGCGGCGCCACCGCAAGCCCAGTCAGGGTGGTGGCTCGATTCTGGTGTCCGGACCCCCCGCAGGCGAAATCGAAGCAACTGCATCTCTCGACGGCCAGAATATCGTTACGGATGCAGCCTGTGGACTCTCCTATTCGATTAACGGGGGCGCATCTTTTGCCGGGAGCAACGTCAACTTCTCCGGCGTGCCCACCGGATCGGACGGCGATTGCTCGGTGGCCTGGGGGCCCAGCGGCAATTTCTATCTCACACGGTTGGGGAAACAGTTCGTAGCACTCGCAGTGTCGACTGCGCCCAATGACGGCGCGAATTTCAGTTACCAGACACTCGCCGTTGACCGCCGGCCGACCAGCACATATATGGGTACGAATGTCGACCAACCGCACGTTGTCACCGACCGTTGGAACCAATCCTCTACCGGCCAAGACCTCGTCTATGTGGTCTGGCAGGAGACTAGTAACTACACATCGAGTCTCGCCTGCTCCTCGGACAGCGGGGCCACTTGGAGCAGCACGCCTGTGACCGCCAGCAGCGGCGATTTAGGTTATCCGCGGGCGGCAGTCGGAAAGGACGGGATGGTTTATGTTGTTTCCCGCTCATGGCCAAACGAAATCATTCTCGACAAATTCAGTAACTGCGATAATAGTCTAGTCGAGCAATCCGCAGCCGGTTTCCCTGTGACTATCACTTTTTCCGACGCTTACGGCATCAATTGTGAGAATGGAGCCATCCCTGGGCTCGACCGCTGCAACGACGGCAACACGATGGCAAGCCCTACCGTGGTAGTGGACGACGTGGACTCTCAGTTGGTCGGCGGCAATCTCCAATACAATCACGTGTACATGGCGTATGCGCAGATGAACTCCGCGCAAACCGGGCAGGACATCATGGTTATGGATTCTCAAGATGGCGGCGTGCATTGGACGAATCCCGTTGCGGCAAATGGCAGCGCTACCGCAGTTCGTTTCATGCCCTGGCTCGGAACTTGGGGCGGCGTTGCGTATCTTGGCTGGTACGACCGCCGGTTCGCGGGAACCACGGCCGCGGACCCAGACGATTTCACGCGCTACTATCAAGGAAGCATCTCCTCCGCCAACGGCGTGCTGACGCCCGGAACCGAGACCGATTTGATGGGCGTGGACGATCCGCAATGTGCCAGCGGATGGGGGAACCCCGTTTATTACCCATTCGCCGGAACTCGCGAGTCGCAGGACGCCACGCAATGTACCGCTCAACCGCAATATGCGGGGTTCTGCAGCGGCACGACGAATACCTGCGAATTCGGAACAACGTGCACGGGCGGCCAAGCGTGTATCACCGCCTCGGGCCAGCCCAAGTATGGAGATTACAATGGCCTCGCCACGGGAGGTGGAAGCCTGATTAATATTTGGGCCTCCGCCACTGCCCCCAGCGATCTGCCGGTTGCCACGAGCAACAGCATCCTTGCCTATGTCGTCGTCACCACTCTCCCCACGGACTTCTTCGTGCGCGACTGGACCACCAATTCCTCGGTTCACGACGACGGCCAGGAACCCTCGACCGATCCGGCGTTTTACGACACCAGCGACGTCTGGAACCAAACTTCCGGCACCGCGGAGCCTTTCGTGAACGATTGGGTAGTGGGAGATTCCCCGGTGAGCGTCGGCTCTAATTATGCGTTTGCGAGAATTTCGCGGCGCGCCCCGGCTGCTTCTACCGTCGCTCCCACGAGCGTCAGCGCCGATTTCCTGATGGCCGACTTCGGGCTGGGCATTCCTTTCATTGATCTCGGGACGCAAACGGTTACATTTGCTGCCACCGACAACACGCTCGTGACTCCAGCTCTTTCCTGGAACGTGCCTGCCGGATCCTCCACTCACGTCTGCCTTGCCGTGCAGATCAGCGCGCCAGGCTTCCCCTACATGCTGCCGTCTCTGCTTGGTGGGTCACCGGGACCATCGGGCACGGACCCGCAGATCCTGGAGGACAACAAGAAGGCGCAGCGCAATCTGACGGTTGTCTCCGGAGGCGGCGCAGGCGGAGAGTCCTGGGCCATAATCCACAACGGGGATAAAGAGCCGCGCAACATGGAGATCGAATACAGCGTGGATCCGCAATCCGCTAAGTTCGTCGAAGGTGGATCCCTCACCATCGTCGGCAAAAAGGCGCCCGGCCATCCCACGGACTTCGCACGTCAGGGCCGCTTCGTTCTCGAACATATGGCTCCGAACGAGGATCGCTGGGTTGGGTTGCGGTTCGGCCGCATCTCGGCTGACTATGGCGCTGCGGTGATTTTTCGTTTCGACGAAGTCAGCTCCGGCAAGACGGTGAATGGCTTCGCCTTCGGATACCGCCGCGAACGTTTGCCGCTTGTCGCACGCGACCTATTGCAGCGCGACGCGGACGTGTTCGCGAGACTCGCGGCCATCACTCACAACGAAAAAGCCCGGCGCGAATCCGAGGAGGCTCATCACTTGGAGGTGGAAAGCCATACCGGTGTCTCGCCGGATCGTTACGTCGAATTTCTGAAGCGCCACTACGGAATGATCCGCGAGTTGCTCCAGGAACGCCTTAACCATTCGAGCGGGGGCGATCCATTTGAGTTACGGGAGGCCTTGGCGGCACTCGATCGCGCTATGGGTTCCGGCAACGCCGACACTGTGACGGCCGCCCATTCCGCCGTCCTTGAGCGCTTCGACGCTTACATGACCTGGCTTCGCCGGCGTTCCTAAATCGTGCCCAAGGGGGACAGGCGGGAAAAGCGCTTCAGGCCCGCGCGGCCGGAATAATGTATGCGCCTGCCCAACCCATTTTGGGCCACAGTGTCTGTGCGAGAACTTCAGAATCCTTGCAGGCCGCGATTCCAACTGCGACCTGAATGCTGCAAAATCAAATCAACTTTGGGGGATTGTGCGTCGCGACGTTTTTTGTCGGGAGGCCGTCGAAGTTCCGGTTGCAAAGTTCTTGCTCCGTATCTGTAGCCACTGACGAAAAGGTTCAAGATTTTGCCAGCATTCTAGCTGAGATCAATGGCAGCCGCAGGTGCGGGGGGTGCAGGCGCAGCCGGCGCGAGGGGATGCTGAAGCGGGCGAAGCAGAGGAACTCGCGGAAGATTTAGCGCCATTTGACGGGGCGGCGAAGACGGAGAGTTGAATGGTCTTCTTGCCGCTCGCGCATTTGGGACAGGTGATGGACTGCTTCTGGGTCATTACGATGCGCTCGTAGCGCTCGCCGCAATCGTCGCAAAGGTATTCGTAAATCGGCATTGCTGGCCCTCCTTGCTCTCTTTAGATTCTACGCGAAATGATGGGATTGGCGCATCACTTAAGCGTCTTCGACTACTTTCTCTGCGAATTGCCGGCAATTTATCGAGAAATCTTGCACTTGGGCGCTGGCTTGACAGAGGCTGCTAACCAAAGGACACTGGCATAGTCTAACTATGTCAAGGAGAGGGGATGCATCGAGACGAGATTCCACCCGGAACACTGTATCTATTGA
>Ga0187804_10000098_pt1 | contig 18317 bp, 14 predicted proteins | sample NC_wetland_sal_i_3_FD_132961 | JGI IMG/M metagenome (GOLD analysis project Ga0187804, IMG submission 132961) | Wetland sediment microbial communities from Neuse River Estuary, North Carolina, USA - Control_4 | ecosystem: Environmental > Aquatic > Freshwater > Wetlands > Sediment | place: USA...
GGCCAGAAATTGCACGAGATGCGGGCCGCGGACACCAGCCACCTTGTGCCATATGATTGCCCCGGCGCCTTGCGGGAGGGCGTCGCCAGGTTGAGCCACCCGGAGGTCTTCGACGCGCTGGGCATAGAGATGAATCTCACAGCGTTCTCTGCGAGCCAGCCGCTCGAGCAATTCGGCGAGGGCGCGCTCCGTGCCGTGGCGGCGATCCACAAAGGGTGAGGCGACGGCCAGCCGCAATTCAGCTCGTCCTGAGATGGCGCAAGGGCAACGATGGCTGCAAAGTCGCAAATTGCGCGGACATGGAAAGTGTCGGCAATCGGAACAACATCCCCAAGAGCAGCCAGAGATACGCGTTCAGCACGAAATCTTCGTAAGTGGCCATACCTGCAAACGTCATGGGAATGAGCAGAAGCCCCGCGTACCAGAAAATGATGAACGCCAAAGGAAACCAGGGAGAACCCTTCAGTTTTTTGACGACCCGCCACGCCGAAAGCAGAATGGCGAAGCTCATCAGAAACCAGAGGATCAGGCCTCCAATTCCCATTTCCACCACCAGTGTGCCGAACCCCCCCTCAACGCCCACGGGGGGCGGTTTCACGTGGAAGATGGAAGTGACATATTGAGTCCCGAGAGAGGACGTACCGATGCCGTAACCGTAGGGCCAGCGCTCATAGTTGAACGCACCAAGAAAATTCGCCAGCGGATAATCCCAGGTGCGGTATTGCAATTCGCTGGCCGTGCTACTTGGCGAAAGTGTCTCCGAATAGAAAGCCACCCTTGAGAGCAGGGCATCCGGAAAAACAAAGAAGAGCAGGAGAAGGGCAAGGGCGATTCCAAGTGCAGCGCGCTGGATCGTCCGAAGGACCCGCATCACCTCGCGCTGCCGCCAAGGTGCACCCCAGATGTAAGCAATGCTTCCAACGATAGCTGATCCGGTGCTCCAAAGAACCACGCCACGGGAGGAGCAAAGCGCCAGGGCGGCGGTCGTGAGACAAATGGCGACGAAGGCGAAAATCCGGCCACGTTTGTGCCGCAACAGAAGGTAACCGCCAAACCCAAACACCAGCAGCCAGGTCACCAGAAGAAAATTCCCGAAGCGCCCTGTGCTGACGAATACGGACGTGGGGCGATAGGAAATGGCGCCCGAAATCGGCGCGACCCGGTAGCTGGTGCTTAGCTCGCGAATCTCCTCCGCGGGATGCGCGGGGTTCAGAAACGTATGCCCGAGGATGGATTGCGCGATTCCCAGCGAAACGATAATCATCGCCAGGAACAAATTCACAAAAAAGAAGCGTCGCAAGTCGGTCTCGGAATTCAGCAGCGCGTACCCCACGAAGACAAGTGGCATGTAGTAAAAAAAGAGCTTGAATCCTAGAAATCCATAAACAATAAATGTCGAAGCCGGATTGAAGATCTGCATAAACCCGAACCACATGAAGATCAGCACGGGAACAAGGAACGGAGGACGGAAGCTGACGACTTCCTTGCGGCGATAGGCCACGAAAAAGGAGAGGTAAACAACGAGGGCGAGAAAATCCTTTCCGAAATAGATCGCCATGTTGTTGCCTAGATACTTTCGCGCAAAATCTTCAAAGAGCAGCCACGCGAGGAAAAAGTACAGGCCATTGCGCCAGTTGTTGAGCATGGCAACGACAAACGCGGACGCGATGAAGAGCAGCCCGACGTACGCAAGCCCGGTCATATCGTCGGCAAGGACGTAATTCGCGGCCTTGAATGCGGCATACAGGAAGACAGCCGCGAAGAGAAACGCCTGCAACAGTTTTCGAGGAGAACGAGACCCCGGCAAGGATGCGCTCCAGTTCATGCAGTCGCTCCGCAGGAGTTGGTGCACATGGTATTTCCGTGCATCAGCGATGGAAAGCCTCGTACACTGCGCGATATACACATGCGTGTGCGTCTATCATACCGCCAAAGGAGTAGGAACGAAGAGCGCGTTCCCGTGCCGACACGCCCAGAGAGAAAGCGAGTCCTGGTTCGTCCAGAATCCTTTTTATGGCGCGCGCAAGTTCCATTGGGTCATTTGGGGGGAACGTAAGACCCGCGCCACTGACGATTTCTCCCAGCCCTCCGATTGCGGAAGCGATAACCGGGCGTCCCTGAATCATCTGTTCCAGAGCGGCAAGTCCAGCGGTCTCTTCCATGACGGTGGGGATGACAATGGCAGCGACCCGCTCCGTCTCGTGGCGCAACGCCGCACCGGAAAGGAACCCGGTGATCCGCACTACGTTTTCGAGGTGTTCGGCGGCAATCTGTTTTTCGAGGCGAGGACGGTCCGGGCCGTCGCCGATGAGCGTGACACGAACTTCGCGCCCTTCCGCACGCAACAGGCGTGCAGCCTCCAAAAGGACGGTCACGCCTTTCTCAACGACGAGCCTTCCGAGATAGGCAAAGCTGCTACCATCATTTGGTTCTGAGGCGGTGGTCGCGGCCGCATCTTTCCCGTGCATCGGGTCCGCAACGCCGTGAACGATCACGGTCGTTCGAGGCAGATGCTGGCGCGCGGCGACATGCTGACTCGGTGCAATGTTGGCGGCCGCGTGCCGTGACAACGCGCGTCGCGCGAGGGTCTTCACGAGTAGCAGAAGCGAACCAGCCGTGCCTTCGATCTTTCTATTGCATTTCCAACATTCTTCAAACTTACCCGCTTCGAAATAGCCCGGGCACACGGCCTCCGAAGGATGGTGAAAGAGCAGGCCGTTGGGACAGGTCGCCTGATAGCCGTGATGCTCGACGACCACTGCTTTCCTCGCGACATTCGCCAGCAAAAGCGGCATCAACGCCGGGCCGGCGAGATGAATCACGTCGGCGGCGCGAACCAGTTGCCAGAGGCGAAAAAGGCCCGGACGGCGGACGATGCGAAACGGAAGAGAATGGTCATCGAAATTCTGAGCGGGTGTGTTGGTCGCCAGGGTGACCTCGAACTCCTGCAGGCTGTTTGAAGTTCGATGTTCCGCAAGACCACGCGCGAGAGATTGAACGATGGTCTCGACGCCGCCGACACTTGGCGCGAAATAGTGGGAATAGAGAAGCAGCTTCATTCCCGGAGTTTCTGTGGGGCTGCGGATGCAGCCTGGGAAGCGCCCGAATCAGTAAGAGCCGTGGCAGCACGGTGCTGTTTGCGTTCCACCGCAATGCGAATGGCCTCAACGGTGCCGACAAGATTCTCGCGGTGCGACCAAGTTTCCATGCGCGCACGCGCATTGGATGATAAAGCGGCGAGAGCCGCGCGGTCTGATAGCAGCCGTTTGAGAATGACCGCGAGAGCCCCGGTGTCTCCACATGGAAAAATGTCACCAGTCATACCCGGACGCACGAGATCGAAGCGACCGCGAATCTCATCACTGAGAATCACCGGAAGACCACAGAGCATGGCCTCGCAAACAACGGCAGGACAAGGGTCGTAGCTGGAGGGGAGAACGAACAGGTCCGCGGCGGAATATGTTGCGGGCAGCTGGCTCTGATTCGTAAATCCGAGAATGCGAACCCGCGAAGAGATGCCGAGAGCTGCAGCTTCGGTCTGGATTTTCGAGCGGAGCGGGCCCTCGCCTGCATAAACAAGAACAGAATCTGGGACGGCGGCCTTCGCAAAAGCCCGAAGCAGGTCGAGCGGCCGCTTCCAATCTTGCAGCTTGGCGCAATACAGGGCGACAAGTTCGTCTTCGGAAACACCCCACTGCGCCCGAGTCGCTGCGCGATCTGCGAGACGCGAGTGTTCGAGCCACCAATCGTTGTCGACCACGAAGGGCGTCAACGTAATTCTTTCGTTGGGAATCCCAAGCTCGCGCATCATTTCCGCGCCGGCCGAGGAAGGAACGATCACCTGGTCGGCGAGACCGAACAGGCGCGGCCAGAAAAATCTCTTGATGGGCATTTTCCAGTTGTGGCCATCTCGCGGGACCAGGGATGTCGCGTCCGTGCCAAAAAGAAATGCTGTGTTGCACCATTTTGACGCAAGATAGGAGATCCAGAAGCTCGCGCGAACATAGCCGACATAACAAAGAACGGCGTCAAATTTTGCACTGCGGATGATGGCCCACAGTTCCGGATTGAAAAGCCCGAAGAAAGACTCCGCTCCTGACCCGCGGTTCGCGACCTGACGCCAGGGGTATCCATCGAGAAGGGGAATATCCCACTGGATATCGGCCCCAAACTCCGGGTCGTGACCAGCCTCCGCGCCACGAAGTGTGCAATAAACCACCTGGAAATCCAACGCCGGATGTGCGGCCATGCGGCGAAACAGCGGGGACATATATTGCACTGCATGTGTGGCGATGGCCAGGACACGATAGCGCCGGTCAGCCACAAAAAACCTCGGCGATCTTGGTGAACGGCAATGGTGAGCTTTGAGAATCTTTTGAACGCAAAAGCACACCCCTCAGGGGAGTATACCTCTTTCGCGCAACGCAAAGCCGGGCCGGAAAGAGTGTTCGTGTGCTCGGGCACACTTTCGCTGTCACGCGATTTGGTGCATGATGTGCTCGAAATGAACCGTGCGGATAATCCTCCCTCCAGCAAGCTGCAACAGATTCTTGTTTCCTGCTGGGCCATTGCTTCTTTCGTCTGGTATTTCCACCGCTTCGCTCCTGCGCTGAGCCCATTACTTCACAGACTGCTGCTACGTGCATGGCGCTAGGGCTGGCGTTTCTGACCGGCCTCGCACTGCTTGGTTTCTGCCTGGGGTTTGCGTCTTTCGGCAATTTCCTTCTTCGAGGTCTATCGTTGGAGTTGGAGTCTGACACAGAGCACCTTCTCGTAAGCATTGCGGCAGGTCTTACTGCATCGGAGATTCTTCTTTTCCTAACGCAGTTCACGCAACACATGAAAGCAGGCTGTTGGGTGAGTGTCGCTGTGTTGGGAACCTTGTCGATAGTGGAATGGAGAGCAGTCCTCGCGAGATCGCTGGGTGCACTCTTGCAAACAGTTCCACGAACAAGAGCGGCGACGCTGCTTTGGCTCTTTATCGGGGCAGTTTTACTAGTGGAATTTCTTTGTGCGCTAGCCCCCCTAACAGGGTCAGATGCCCTGAACTATCACTTCGCAGCGCAGAGACAGATTCTGTCGAGTGGTTTTCATCCGGTCTTTTCGAATTCACTCAGTTTCTTATGCGGCCAGCACCATCTTCTGATCCTCATGGGGCTGGCGTTTGGCAGCGAACGCTTGGCCCTTGGCTTGATTTTTCTGGGAGGGGTCTTGACGGCTGGCTCTGTCGCCTGCCTGGCCTCCAAGTGGACCTCGAACGTGACAGCAATGCTATTCGCGCTCGCCTTGCTTCTGACTCCGGTAGCTTTCTGGCAGATAACGTCTTCAGGTTGCCCGGATATTTATATGGCTTTCCTCGCGAGCACGGCTGTGCTCGTTTTGGGTCGGAAAGGCCTTGTGTGCACCTGGCGGCAGCCACTCTTGGTGGGATTTCTTGCAGGAGGGATCGCAGGAGCCAAGTACAGCGGATGTTTCATCGCGGGCGCCTTAGCCCTTGCTCTTATTGTTGAGCTCCGAACAGCAGCGGGCGCTTTTCTATTTTCTTTGGGCTCGCTGGCCTCGGGTGTTTGGCCTTACCTGAGAAACTTCCTTTGGACTGGGAATCCCGTGTTTCCCTTTCTGTCAGGAGAATTTCTTGGCGGACCCGTCTCGCCATACGCTCTGGCAAACATCTATGCCAACACGGCTGCATCACCCAACCGTAATCTCACCGAAGTTCTTTCGTTTGCTTTCTTCGCCGGCATCCGGCGGAGCGGTCCTGGGCTTTGGGAATTCTTTGGCCCCCTTATTCTGATATTAGCCCCGCTGATGTTTTTAGCCTTCAGGAATGACAGACGATGGCGCGCCCCGCTTTTGGTCTGGTTCGCATCGAGTTTGGCAATCTCAGTTTCCTCTGGGCTGCCAAGGTATATCCTTCCCGTCTTCCCGCTCGCCCTCTCTTGCGGAGCAGCGGGCTTCGAATTGCCATGGCGCAGACATTGGATTGTAGCAAAATGGATTACTGCAGGTTTGCTGGTACTAACGCTCTTCATTAGCCTCGGTGGATTCCAGGTTTATTTCCGGCCCATGCTCCGTGTCGCCGTCGGCCTGCAGGACAAATCGGCTTACCTCCAGGAAAGGGGCCCTGAATATCAGATCGCTCAGGCCATCAATGAATCGCTGGCCGGCCGCGTGAACGACCAAAAGACTCTCGTTTTTCTGCGGCATCTCTACTACCTGGACATACCCTACGTGAACGGAGATCCCGGTACGAGCTTTGAGTTGAACCCCGATAAAATGCGGAGCCGTGAAGATTGGAGGGCCTATTTTGCGAAGAACAACATCGGATACGTGGTGCGCTCGCCTGAATATCCAAGAGTGATTGCCGGGCCGCTCGAAGAAATGGAGCAAACCGGAGAACTAACGCCTATAGCGCGTGCAGAGGTGCAGAGTTTCCAAGGCAAACGGGTAGACGAGGTGCGTGCCGCCACGCCCGTGGTGATTTTGAAAGTGAAACGTTAAGCTACCTTTCCCGGACCCCAAGGCGCTTCGGACCCGTTTCGCGGGGCTCGCCGCTGTGCTAAACTGGTGTAGTTCCGTAGGAAGTGCGACCGCTCAGCGGTCGCCAGGGGTTGCGGTTCACCGTCAGTCTCCGCACCGGTGCAGTTGTTCTCCGCGCACAAGAGGCGCGAAAATCAAACATCGATGATTCCGGCGGCGCCGGGGTCACACGAAACAAATGAGGATTTGTCATGTCCGGGCATTCAAAATGGGCCACGATTAAGCACAAAAAGGCGGCTACCGACGCCAAGCGCGGCCGCGTTTTCACGCGCATCATCCGGGAAATCACGATTGCCGCACGCATTGGCGGCGGCGATCCCAATTCGAATCCGCGCTTGCGAACTGCGATTCTCGCGGCAAAGAATGAGAACATGCCCAATGAGAACATCGAGCGCGCCATTCTGCGTGGCACGGGGCAGCTGGAGGGCGAGCAGTACGAAGAAGCGATGTTCGAGGGGTACGGCCCCGGCGGCGTGGGCATGTTGATCCAGGTGGTGACCACGAATCGCAACCGTATCGTGGGAGAGTTTCGCCATTTGATGAGCAAAAACGGCGGCAACATGGCGGAAGCGGGAGCGGTTGGGTGGATGTTCCATCGCAAAGGCGAAATCACCGTGCCGAAGGAAGCCGCCAGTGAAGACAAATTACTGGACATCGTTTTGGAAGCGGGCGCTGACGATCTAAAAGACGACGGCTCGTCGTGGTACATCGTCACGCCTCCGGAGTCTTTGGAAAAGGTGAAGGAAGCGCTGACAAAAGCGGGAATCACTCCGGCAACGGCCGAGGTCAGCATGGTGCCGCAAAACTACATCAAGCTCACCGGGCCGCAGGCAACGCAGATGGTGAGGCTGGTGGAAGCGCTCGAAGAACACGATGACGTGCAGCACGTCTACGCCAACTTCGATATTGACGAATCCGAGATTCAAGCGGCGGTCGGCGCCAACTGAAAAAAATCCCGAGATTCCGCCTTTTTTTCCGGCCACTGTTACCGTGCAGTGGCCAGTTTCTTTTTACTTGCTATTTTGCGCAGAGCGGGCGAGCACCGGAGACCCCGCATCAAGGATGGAACGAATCTTCCGCGCCAGCGTCGCGAGCGCAAAGGGTTTTGACAGGAAGGCAAAGTTAGGATCGTGTCCCCCGTGATGGACGATGGTATCGGCGGTATACCCGGAGATGTACAGGACGCGCATCTGCGGATTATTAGGGGTGAGCCTCTGCGCAAGCTGCACGCCACTACAGCCTGGGAGGATCACGTCCGTGAGCAGTAGATCGATCCCGTGGTGGCCGTTCTCAGAGGCGGCTATGGCCGCCTCTGGCTCTGAGGCGGAAAGAACCATGTAGCCTTTTTCGCTGAGATATGCGCAGGTGACCTCCCGGAGGGCGTCCTCGTCTTCCACAAACAGGATGGTCTCTGCACCTCCGGGAGCAATCTCATTGAGCGCCGCGATTTCCGGTCTCGCAACGGGTTCCTCGGTCAAGGGCAAGTACACTTTGAACGTAGTGCCGTGGCCCACTTCGCTGTATACCGTGATGTGCCCCGCGCTCTGCTTGATGATCCCGTAGACCGTTGCCAGCCCCAGCCCCGTACCTTTGCCGCTTTCCTTTGTAGTGAAAAACGGCTCAAAGATGCGCGACAGAACCTCCGGACTCATCCCGCAGCCGGTATCCGTGACCGCGATGCACACGTAACTGCCCGGACGGGCATCGGGATTGTGTTTGCAGTATTCATCGTCGAGGTGCGCTTCTGACACCTCGATACCCAGGTTGCCGCCAGCCGGCATGGCGTCGCGCGCGTTGACCACCAGGTTCATGATCACCTGTTCGAGTTGCGTCGGATCGGCGCGGAGATTGACGGCACGGCCATTTGTATCGACCGACAGACGAATGTCCTCACCAAGAACTCGTTGAAGCAGCTTTTGTATCCTCTGAATGTGTTCCTGAATGTGGATCACTTGTGGTTCGAGAACTTGCTGCCGGCTGAAAGCCAGCAGTTGCCGTGTGAGCGTGCTGGCGCGCTGGCTGGCTCCCAGGATCTGGGTCACCAGCCCGGAAAGTTTCGGGTCTTCGCCAATCTTGTCCAGCAGCATCTCTGAATAGCCGGTGATGACGCCTAGCACGTTATTGAAATCATGCGCGATCCCGCCGGCCAGTCGTCCCACGGCTTCCATCTTTTGCACGTGCCGCAGGCGGTTTTCCACACCGCGCTGATGTGAGATGTTTTGGACAATCACTTCGTAGTAGAGGAAGCGCCCGGCCTCGTCAGAGACCGCACGACTGCGCAATTCCACGTTGATGACTTGGCCATCCTTGCGGCGCCAGCGCGATTCCGTTTGCGCGAACTGTTTCAGACTTCCCGGGCGCTCGAATAGTTTGGCGGAGTATTCTCCGGGCTCAAAAACATCCGCGGCAAGATTCAACCCGACGAGCTCTTCTTCGGAGTTGTAACCGAGCATCCTGCCAAGCGCCGGATTGGCCATGAGGATGGCCCCATCCGCAGCGGCGCGGTATACGCCATAAGTGCCTTCCACCATTCCCCGGAAAGCCGCTTCGGATTGGCGGAGGGCGCTTTCGACACGCTTGCGCTCGGTGACGTCCCGTATGGTCGAGGAGACCTGGATTCCCTCTTCCGTCTGCTGCGGGCTCAGGCTGATTTCCACTGGAAATTCGGTGCCATCCTTGCGAAGACCGTAGAGTTCGAGACCCGCCCCCATCGGGCGCACTTGGGGATGCTCCATGAATTTTCCGCGGTGTCTGCGGTGTTGCGTCCAGAATCGCTCCGGAACCAGGACTTCGACCGGTTGGCCGAGGAGTTCCGCTCGCTCGTACCCGAAGAGTTTCTCCGTCTGTGAATTGACCAGGACGATGTGGCCGTCCTCCCCAGCGACAACCATGGCATCCGGAGCGGAATCGAGTAAGGTCACGATGCGTTGTTGCGCCCTTTTGCGCTCCGTGATGTCCCGTATGGCACTGGACACCAGCATCCCCGAATCGGTTTGAATGGGGCTAAGGCTGATCTCGATGGGAAACTCGGTGCCGTCCTTGCGGAGACCATACAGCTCGAGACTGGCGCCCATGGGTCGAAGCCCGGGGCTAGACATGTATCCTGCGCGATGGCCACGGTGCTTGCCACGGAATCGATCGGGAACCAGCATCTCGATCGCTTGATTCAGGAGTTCGGTTCGATCATAGCCAAATAGTCTTTCGGTCTGGACATTTACGAGGACGATGCGGCCCTCTTGGTTGACTACGATGATGCCGTCCGGAGCAGCGTCAATAAGGGCACGAAAGACAACGCCGTCGTGACTGTCGTGCAGGTATTTTCCGATCATAACGATTCTTTCAGCCGGGAAGAGGAATCGCCCCAGGCAAACAGGAAGGGAGGACTACCGTAGAATCAGTGAAGCAGAGTAAATGGTAGGAGGGCGTAAGGTCGGTGTCAACCCAAATGTGATAGCTGTCACATTTCCGTAAGCGGCGTATTATCATCGTCAAAGTTGGCACGCGCGACAAAGGGGTGGCGGGACCGGGTTGCTTCGCCGTAGACTTGGGCGGTGACCCGGATGACTCCTTCGGAGAAGCACGCCGCAACGGAAGGGTGGATGCGCGTTCTAGGAATCGATCCCGCAGCAGCGGGGCCGACCGGTTATGGAATCATCGAAAGCGACGGCCGGTGCTGCCGAGCGCTCCACTACGGGGCGCTTAGGCAAGCCGGTAAACGACGGATGGGAGAAACGGGCGGCGCCTTGCGGGATGTGCATGAGCTGATCTGCAAACTCATCCACGATTTTTCGCCCGACGTCTTGGCCGTCGAAAGCATTTTTTCGGCGCTGAATGTGCGAACCGCTCTTCGGCTGGCGGAAGTGCGTGGAGTGGTGCTGCTGGCGGCCGCGCAGTATGACCTCGAAGTTCACAGTTACGCGCCGCGCGAAGTGAAAGCAACCATCACCGGGCACGGCCACGCAGATAAACGCCAGGTGCAAACCATGGTGCGGACGCTGCTCTCCATGAACGTAACTCCCGAACCTTCTGACGCTGCTGACGCTTTGGCGGTGGCCCTCTGTCATTTGCAATCAGAACGCATGCGACTTCGCCTGGGCTTGGAGCATCCTAACAAGGTGGCGCCAAAGCACCAACTGTCGCGCAAGGCCGCGGCTCCGCTAAGCTGTACCCCCGTGACGCCGGTCGGCAGCGCAACACGGGCGCGCTTTCCGCGCATCTTACTTACGCGATGAAGACCAGCCTCCTTCGAATCTTGGTCCTGGTGGGCGCCACGTTTCTGTTGGCGAATGCCGCGTGGGCCATCCCCGCGCCTTCCGCGGCGAAGCTGACGTTCCGGCGCATCTTCAAGTCCAGCTCCCCAGAGTTCATTCAGATCGTCGTGCGCGAGGATTCCGACACGGCCACGTACGAAATCCGCCAGCTCGACGATGATCCGGGATCATCGCCGTTCGAAGTGAGCGCCGCGTTGCGGACAAAAATGTTTGATCTGGCGGCGCAATTGAATCACTTCCAAGGTCAGGATCTGGACGTCCATCGCAAAATCGCCAATCTCGGCGAGAAAACGTTTCGCTGGGAATCCGGCGCGGAAGTCCACGAAACGAAATTCAACTACACGTTGAATTCCGCAGCCTCGCAACTTTTGCAGATTTTCGAAGGCCTGGCGAGGCAGCAGGAGCATGTGGACCTGATCTCCCGGCGCATGAAATACGACCGCCTGGGAATCAATGACGCTTTGCTGCAATTCGAGACGGACCTCAACCGCAGCCTCTTGCCGGAACCCAAACGCGTGCTTCCGGTATTGGACCAGATCGCCGGCGATCCCCGGTTTGTGGATATTGCCCGCCAGCGCGCGCGCACGCTTGCCGAACGCATCCGGCATCAGAGCTGACGGCTCCGTTGCGGGCTTCAGCGTCGATTACTTTATTTCCTGAAGCAACTGGACTGGCACAAGCGCGGTTTTGCCATAGTGCTCGCCTTCGAGAATCCTCACCTGGCAGCGGGACTTTGTTTCCTGGACCTCCAGGATCCTCACCGGAGTTCCCTCGGGCACAAGCAGTAGTTTGTGCGCGGCAATCAACAGAGACAGCCCCACGTCATCGTTTGCGGCATCGAGCTTTTCCCGTTCCGCAGCGGAGTCTTCGTCTGTTGAAACCAGCGTGAAAGCCAGCTTGCCATCCGTAGCCAGCTTCGCCACTCGCCCTACATCTGGAGAAGGAGCCGCAATCTTCTCCGCGGCTGGTTTGTGGATGGGCTGCTCGAGCGTCCCGATGAAGCGATAGCCGCGCTTGGGAAGGGTTTCGACAAATCGCGGCTTCTTTTTGTCATCGGAGAGCGCCATCCGCAGCTTTTTGATCGCCGTGTTGAGGCTGTGATCGAAATCCACAAAAGTGTCCGCCGGCCAAAGCCTCTTCCGAAGCTCTTCGCGGGTCACGACTTCGCCGGGAGATTCGAGAAGGATGGCAAGGACCTGAAACGGCTGGATTTGCAGCTTGATCTTGCGGCCTGCTTTATATAGCTCTCCGGCCCGCAGGTGTACCTCGTAAGCGTCAAAACGCGCGACCTGAATGGGCTGGCTCTGCTGGTGCATGGCGAGTGGCTCAGTTTGGCCGACAAATATACCACTGGCGTGCCAAATTCAGCTTTGCGTTCCGCCAAGTCCATTTTCCCTAAGGGACTTGGCGGTTCATCTGAAGTTGGCTTGCGGTTCACCTCCTGTGCATTGTGCTCTTTGGCAGAATGCGCGAGAGTGCACAGCATTGCAGCGTGCTTCTCAGGCGAAGCAAGTTCGAAGCCGGACAGCACGAGCGGCTCCGAGGAGCCCAGATCGAAAGAGGAGGTCCCCATGAAAAAGCAGATTTTCAGAATGACAGGCATTTTGGTGCTGGCGATTATGGCAGCGGCCCAAGTGGCAAGGGCCCAGCAAGCGGTCATCGTCAATGTTCCTTTCGACTTCACGGCAGGCGACACAAAACTTCCGGCAGGTGAGTATAAGGTCGGGAACGCGGGCAATGGCAGTCCAGTGCTGCTGATGATTGCCCGAGTGGACCGCAGCGAAGCAATCCTTGTCGCCTCGAACCCCGCACAGACGAACAAGGCGCAACTGGATTCGAAGCTGGTCTTCCATAAGTACGGCGACCGCTATTTTCTGGCGCAGGTCTGGACCGCCGGTTCCGACCGCGGCAGGGAACTCATGAAGTCATCCGCGGAAAAGGAAATCGCGCTGTCCGCACGGAACGACAAGCCTGAGCAGATCACGCTTGTCGCCAGCCTGGTCTCCCCCAAGTAGTACACGCCCCTCCAAGCGCCCCCAGCGCAAACGCACGGGAATCCGGGGACACCCCGCCCCGGATTCCCGTTTTTCTATGTCGGATCAAAGCCGCGAAGAGAATTCCCGGTCATTCGTAACGCAGGGCAACCATGGGATCGACGCGCATCGCACGACGGGTCGGTATGTAACAAGCGAGCAGCGTGACAATCGCCATCAAGCCCGCCACGCCCAGATACGTCAACGGATCCACCGGCCTCACTCCATACAGTTCGCTCGCCAGGAATTGCGTCACGCCAATCGCGGCAGCCAGCCCGAGCGCCAAGCCCACACCCGCCAGTAGCAGGCCTTCTTTCATCACCAGCCACAGCACGTCCTGACGCTGCGCTCCGAGCGCCACGCGGATTCCAATTTCCCGCGTGCGCTTGGACACTAGAAACGCAAGCACGCCGTAAATCCCGATCAGGCCCAGGACAAGTGCCAAACCCGCAAACGCCACAAACAGCAACGTGGTGGAGGCCGGCGTCGACACCGCTTCGGAGACAACCTCGTCCATGCTCCTCACTTCACTCACGGCTGCCTCCGGGTTTAGCGCGGCTACGCTTTTGCTCAATTGGCGGGCCAAGTTCGATTCGTCGCTGGGCGTGCGTATCGCAAGCGTCATCTCGGCAGGCACACGCTTGTCTTCCAGGGTGGCAGTGGGATTGTACGGAACGTATGCGACACCATCGATCCAGTTCGGTACATTTCGCTGGAGATCGTAGGCGCGAACATCGGGAATGACGCCGACAATCGTGCGCCAATTGCTGTCATTCAGAAGCCGAATGTGCTTTCCAACGGCGCTTTCTTTGGGCCAGAACCGCCGCGCGGTTTCCGCGGTGATGACGGCCACAGGCTCCCCCGAAACATCGCTTTCCAGGAAGCCCCTACCCCAGCGCAGGGGAATTTGCATCACTTGAAAATAATCGGGCGTCACGATGTTCAGCCAGAACAGTGGCGCCGTCTGACCAGTTGCAACGACGTAGCCCTCGACGTCCACGCTGCGCTTGCTCACTCTTCCTCCCAACGGAAGCGTATTAATCAGCGCGGCTCCGCTGGTACCGGGAAACCCGCGGACCTGATCGAGCAGGTTACGATAGAAGGCGATGCATCTCGCTTCATCGCTGCAGAACGATTGATTGGGGGTGATTCGCGCCGTCAGGATATGCTCGCGGCCAAAACCGGGATTCACGTGCGAAAGCGCCGAAAAGCTGCGGATGAGAAGCCCCGCGGCAATGACCAGCAACACTGCGAATGCAATTTCGGCCACGACAAGCCCGCCGCGCAGCCGCTGAGACACGACCATTCCCGCTCCCCGCGAGCCCGACTTCAGAGTTTCGGCCAGCGCCGCGCGCGACGATTGCAAGGCCGGAGCCAGACCGAAGAGGAACCCCGTCAAAATCGCGATGCCCGCTGTAAAAACCAAGACGCGCCAATCCATGTGAACTTCCATCAATCGTGGCGTGTCCGCGGGAAGAAGGGTTTTCAGCAGCGAGAGCCCCCTAGTGGCGAGAAGCAATCCCAAAAGGCCGCCCGCGAGAGCCAGCAACACGCTTTCGGTGAGAAGCTGTCTGATAATTCGTCCGCGCCCCGCGCCCAGAGCAAATCGAATCCCGATCTCCTTCTCACGAGTCGCGGCGCGCGAAAGCGTCAGGTTGGCCACGTTGGAGCACGCGATCATCAAAATCATCGCGACCGCTCCCAAGAGCATCAGCAGCCGCGTTCGCACTTCGGCCACCATGCCGTTTTGCAACCTAACGACGCTGACGTCGGCGTTCCAGCTTGCGGGCATCGTCCAGGGAAACAATTGAAAGACGCGCGACTGAAAGACGCGAGTCTCGGCACGGGCCTGCTCGAGCGTGGCACCCGATCGGAGGCGTCCAATCACCGGCATGAAGTCGCCCGCCCAGTAGGCCACGGTGTTTCGTGGATCGTTGTCGAGCGGCACCCAGACTTGCGTCTTTGTCGAAGGGAAGCGAAAATCAGCGGGCATGACGCCAACAACTTCGCGGCTGACCCCCTCGAGCTCGACCGCGTGGCCGATGATGGTTGCGTCGCCCGCGAATCGTTCCTGCCAAAACGCATGGCTCAGGATTACGTAGCCGTTGCGCGCCGGAAGATCTTCCCCGCGATCAAAGGTCCGTCCGAGTTCCGCCCGAGCACCGAGAACGGAGAAAAGTTCGGCGGACACCAGCGTCGCGGTCAGGTGTACAGGTTCCCCGCGGCCGGTGAGATTGAATTCGTGTCCCTCGAAATATGCTGCCACGTCCATCGTGCGCAGCTCGTTGCGCATGGCTACAAACGCGCCTTTCGGATAGGTTCCGGTGATGCTCACGAGTTGTTCGGGCTTGCTATACGGCAGGGGAACCAGGAGGACGGCGTTCACCAAACTAAAGATGGCCGTGTTGGCGCCGATGCCGAGCGCCAGGGTGATCACGGCAACCGCCGTGAATCCTCGGGACTTTCGCAAACTCCGTGCGCCATATCGCAAATCCTGGGAAAAGGTTTCGAAGAAACTCAGGCCGCGTGCCTCGCGGCACTCTTCTTTGGCTCGCTCGATTCCTCCAAACTCCAGCCGCGCTCGCCGCATGGCCTCTTCGCGTGCCATGCCGCCCCGCATCAAATCTTCCGTGTACGCCTCAATGTGGAAGCGCAGCTCCGCATCCATCTCGTTTTCCATGCGCGTGCGCCCCAGCATCGCTCGCAGCCAAGAATGGATTCGCGTCCACAGCCTCATACTTCCTCCGGCTTCGTCCCCAGGATTCCGGCGATCACGTCGGCCATGCGGTTCCAGTTTTCCGCTTCGGCTTGCAACCGGCGCTTTCCTGCCGCGGTGAGGCGGTAGTACTTGGCCTTACGCTTGTTTTCCGATTCGCCCCATTCGCTGGTGATCCATCCCTGATGTTCCAGCCGGTAGAGCGCCGGGTACAGCGAGCCTTGTTGAATCTCCAGGCGATCTTTCGAAATCTGCTGGATGCGCAGCAGAATCCCGTAGCCGTGCAGCGGCCCCAGCGAAACGGCCTTGAGGATCAGCATGTCGAGCGTGCCTTGCAGAAGGTCGAGTTGTTTGTCCACGGCCGCGTTCTCTCCTAGATAGACTAGGAATATACATCCGCTCTCCTAGATTGTCAAGGAGAAGCGATCTCAAGACATGAAGCTGCCAGGCGCGGTGGCCCTCCCATGCTGCCGTGGGCTCTCAAAGAGTCGCTTCCACGCAGAAACGCCGCTTGTCAGCCCCGTACTTCCTGCATAGACTCTTTTCGCGGCAGACCGCCGATTCAACAGGCCATACGAATGAGTCAGGAAGATCTTCCAAGCGCTGGAGACCGCTTTCCCCCGACACGCCGCTCGGTCATCGAGGCTGTTCGCAGCATCGACGCCGAGGAGCGAGAGCTGGCGCTGGCGGCGCTGTGCGCGGCGTACTGGAAACCCATCTACAAGTACATCCGCTTGCGGTGGAAACGCCCGGCGGAGGAAGCGCAGGACTTGACGCAGGGATTTTTCCTGGAGTTGCTGGAACGCGAGCTGTTGGAAAAATTCGAACCTGCGAAAAGCCGTCTGCGCACCTACCTGCGTGTCTGCGTGGACAGCATGGTGATGAACGCGGAGAAAGCCGCGAAGCGGCAGAAACGCGGAGGAAACCTGCCGCATGTGGCGCTCGATTTTGCGGGCGCCGAGGAAGAATTGGGCGGGGCCGTGATGGATCCCGCGGCCATCGCCTCTCCCGATTCGCTGGAACAATTCTTCGAAAAGGAATGGGTGCGCAGCCTCTTTGCCCTGGCCGTTGAGGACCTGCGCGAGCTTTGCGCGGCGCGCGAACGCGAACGCACCTTTCTTCTTTTTGAGGCGTACGATCTCGAGGGCAACGAAAAGGTCTCCTACGACCAACTGGCGAAAGACTACGGCATTCCCATCACCGACGTGACGAACGCGCTCGCCTGGGCCCGCCGAGAATTCCGCAAAATCGCTCTCGAGCGCCTGCGCGAGCTCTGCGGCAGCGAAGAGGAATTTCAGCGCGAGGCGCGCGCCGCCTTCGGCTGGGATTCCAAATGAAGTTTCTTTCCGACCGCGCGCTGGAGCGCCTGCGCGACGCCGCGGAGCTTCCCGATCTTTCCGGAACGCGTTATCGTTTGCTCGAACGCGTCGCGCGCGGCGGCATGGGCGTCGTATATGCCGCGGAAGACGAAAACCTGCAACGGCGGGTGGCGTTGAAAGTCCTCGATGTCCCCGGCTCCGATGGTGAACTGGCCAGCCGTCTGGTTCTGGAGGCGCGCGTCTTGGCGCGGCTCGAACATCCCGGAATCGTTCCCGTCCACGATGTAGGGACGCTCGGCGATGGGCGGGTGTTCTACACCATGAAGTTTGTCGAGGGCCAGCGCCTCGACCGGTACATTGGGACGCTCGAGTCCGTCCCGGACCGCCTGCGCATCTTTCTCCGCATTTGCGATGCCGTCGGATTCGCCCACGCCCGCGGCGTCCTGCACCGCGATTTGAAGCCGGCAAACATCATGGTCGGTCCTTTCGGCGAAGTTCTGGTGATGGATTGGGGGCTCGCGAAGATTCTGCGGGGAAAGGCCGCGGCCGATTCGAATGTCGGCGGTCCCGACGCCACCATCTTCAAAAAGGAAAACCTACATCCTCGGCATGACGGAGACACGGAGGTTTCCGTCATCACGGGACACGGAACCGTCCTGGGCACTCCCGGCTACATGTCGCCGGAACAAGCGCGAGGAGACGTCGAGCACCTCGACGCGCGCAGCGATATTTTTTCTCTCGGCGCGCTGCTGCGGTTTCTGCTTTCGAATGATCCTGGGAAAGCTCACGCTGGCAAAAAATATCGGCTCGAAAAATCCCTCGAAGCCATCTGTTCGAAAGCCACTGCCACGGCTCTTGAGAATCGTTATCCCACCGTCCAGGAAATGGCCCTCGATGTTTCGAGGTACCTTGACGGCCTGGCCGTCGGCGCCCACCGTGAGTCTTTCCTCGAGAAAACCGGTCGTTTCTACCGGCGCTACCGCTTCTTTATCCTCTTGATTGCGGCCTACTTAGTCATGCGCGTGCTCATTTTGCTGTTTTTACACCGGTAGCGCTAAAGGATTTCGCCGATCCGTTGTATGGAACGGTAGACACAAAAAAATGGATCGCGACGGAGGGACGTAATGAACAAAGTGTTGCTGGGGCTATTGCTGGGCGCAGTCTTGGGCGCGATCGATGGAGGAACGGCGTGGTTCACGCCGGCTGTTCGAACCATGATGGTTGGGATCGTTGTCGGATCGACGATCAAAGGCCTGATCGCGGGAGCCGCTGCGGGGATTTTTGCCCGCAAAGTGAATTCCGTCCCGCTCGGAATTCTGTTTGGACTCGCGGTGGGCTTCGTGCTCGCTTACGTCGTGGCCTACATGCAGCATGGCTACTACTTCGAAATCATTTTGCCCGGAAGCATCGTCGGGATGATCGTGGGCTACGCCACGCA
>Ga0187804_10000099_pt1 | contig 18311 bp, 20 predicted proteins | sample NC_wetland_sal_i_3_FD_132961 | JGI IMG/M metagenome (GOLD analysis project Ga0187804, IMG submission 132961) | Wetland sediment microbial communities from Neuse River Estuary, North Carolina, USA - Control_4 | ecosystem: Environmental > Aquatic > Freshwater > Wetlands > Sediment | place: USA...
CTCTGTGACTCTGTGGTGAGATGGTCCCGATCTTACGGCCGGGTCTTGGCGATCTCGGGCTCCAACTCGCCGGCGCGCTTCGGGGGCGGGCCGAGATGGTACTTGGCTAATCCTGCTTTCAGGAACTCGAAGCTTTCTTCGGGCGAGTCCGCGATCTTGAACAGGTCAAGGTCCTGCGGCGAAATCACGCCGGCATCGACCATGGCTTCGAAATTCACGATTTTCTTCCAGTACTCGCTGCCGTAGATTACGACCAGAATCTTCTTGGCCAGTTTCTCGGTCTGGGCGAGGGTGAGAATTTCGAAGAGCTCGTCCAGGGTGCCGAATCCGCCGGGGAAGATGACCAGGGCCTTGGAAAGATAGGCGAACCAGAACTTGCGCATGAAGAAGTAGTGGAACTCGAAGTTGAGGGCGGGCGTGATGTAGGGGTTCGGGGACTGTTCGAAGGGCAGGTTGATGTTCAGGCCGATGGACTTGCCGCCAGCCTGCTGGGCGCCGAGATTGGCGGCTTCCATGATGCCCGGGCCGCCCCCGGTGGTGACGACGAAACGATGGCGCTTGGCGGGAATCTGGATGGACCACTCGGTCAGCAGGTAAGCGAGGCGGCGGGCGTCCTCGTAGTAGCGGGCCATATCCATGGCAGTCTGGGCGCGCTTCCGCTCAGTGGATTGCTGCTCGGCGCTGAGTTGAAGCCCGTTTCCCTCCGCTTCGATCAGATGATTCTGGGCGTCGTCGCGGCTGCAGAAACGAGCGGAACCGAAAAAGACAACCGTGTCCTGGATCTGTTCGCGGCGGAAGCGGGCGAGCGGCTCGGCGTACTCGGAGAGCACCCGCAAAATGCGGCCGTCGGGGCTTTTGAGAAACGGGTCGTTCTCGTAGGCGAGGGGAGCGGGTTTGAGGTTGTGGTCAGTCATGGTCGTCGTTGGTCGCTGGTGACTCGTGATTTATGGTAGTCAGGAGTCAGTAGTCAGGAGTCAGCAAAAGCTTGGCAAAGGCAACTAGAACACTGACTCCTGACTACCGACTCCTGACTACTTCTTATCCTTCTTCCCGATATTGAATGGCCTCCCAGAAGCCGATCCAGACATTGAGCACGCCCAGGCCGGTGCAGGCCCCGCGCACGAAGCCGCTGCCCACGAGGGAGCGGAGCGTGGGAAAGGGCAGAAGCAGGTGGTTCTCGGTCCACTCCGGCCGCCAGGGCAGAATCATGAGCATGACTCCGACGGTGGCACAGAGAAAAACGAAGGTCAGAACTCCCACGCGGCGCAGCCAGCGGTGGGCGTGGCCCAGGCGTGACGGCGCGGCGAGGGGCTGGGCGTTGTCAGTGGTAGGAGCGGGAACGGCGGAGGGCGTGTCCGCTTCGGCCAGACCCGGGGAATCGCTAGCGAAGGGCAGCTTGGGATTCGAAATCATGCGGCGCGTGGTGGTTTCGTGGGCAAGAGATCTGGCCGCACCCCAGCGCAAGTCTGCCGCCCACTTCTGCATTCTACGACTTCAAGGCCTGAATGCGCTCGGCCACGCCCCGATAATCGATGTTGGTGCCGTACACCTCGGTGAAATGACGCAGGGCGGCGGCGTTGTCGCGCGCGGCTTCGTAGGCGGAACCGAGGTCGTAATGGATGGCGAGGCGGGATTCGTCCTCGAGGCCGGGGATGGCGAGCGCCTTTTCGAACCAGCGGACGGCCGCTTCCGGCACTCCTTTATCCAGAAAGCATTGGGCGAGCCAGGTGTAAGTCTGGATGAGCTGGTTGAAGGGGTGTCCGCGCTCGACCGCTGAGCATACTTTTTGCAATTCCGCGATGGCTTCGTCGAGCAGGCCCATCTCGCGGAAGGCAATGCCGAGATTGTAGTGAGTTTCTGGATCTGCGTCGCCAGCGATGGGCTCCTCTTCGAGTTCCCGCTTCAGCTCGCCGAACATCTGCGACAGGTCCACGCCCTGCTGGGGATGCATGGCCTGCGCCCCTGCCCCCAGCGGCCGGACGGGTGATGGGCTGTAACTCAGAGTGGGAGCGGGGGCGGCGGCTGCCCCAGCGGAAGTTGTGGCTACCACGGGCATGGCGTGCTCGACCGGAAGCGCGGCAATTTCGGCGTGTGCCACGACGGGTTCGGGTTCGGGATACGGCTCGACAGTTTCCCCGCCCACCGCCGAAGCGGGTGCCGCGGCGGGTGCGGACGGAGCCGTCTGCGGCCACGCCGGCAAAGGTTCGTGAGACTCGGACTCGGGAAAGGGCCCGCCCAGGGAAGCTTCCAGATCGGCAACCAAGGCGGCCAGATCGCCGGATTTGGCGGCCTCGGATTGCGCGTGGACCGGTTCCTGCTCGGGCTCTGGCTGAGCCGGAGGAGTATCTGCTTCCGGCGGCTCCGTCTGAGACTCGGCGGAGGGCACTGCCGCGGGTTCGGCGGCCACTTCGAGTTCGAATTCCGGCGTTTCGTCGGCAGAGATCTCGGTGATTTCCGGCTCCGCTTCTGGAGGCGGTTGGCTGGCGGCGGATTCCATGGCGGTGCGCAGCGGATCCAAGATTCGCGCATCGCGGGTCAGGGTCTGGAGTTTGGCGAAGGCGGCGCGAGCCTGGTCCGGCATGTAGTGCTCAAGATAGAAACGGGCCTCTTCGACGGTCTCGGCGATGGCCGGGTTGCTCGCGTCACTTTCGGCTTCTACCGGCGCGGGTTCCTGGGCGGGGATCTGGTCGCCCTCCGGAGCAGGCTCGACCGACACGGACTGGTCCCACTCCGAAAACACATCGGCGGAAGCATGCGGGGAGGATGCGACGGCAAATTCCGTGGGTGGGGGCGGCGCGACCGACTCGGGGAGTGCCTCAGCGGTCACCGGTTGCTGGGGAGCGGATGGCGGAATGAGCGGAGGGGCTGCCGCCGACGGTTGGGTCGGGGCGAGGGAGGGGGCTACCGCGGCTCCTGCTCCGGAGGCGCGCTCCTCGTAACGGGCGGCCAGCTCGCCGTACCGCAATGCCTCGTCGGGAAAGCCGAACTCAGAATAGACGCTCTCCAGGTTGCGGCAGCAGACTGCAACCTCTGTGAAACGTTGGGCGCGGGTATGCAGCGTGGCTAGACGCTGGTTGAGCCGCACATCGCGGGGCGCCTGGGGCAAAGCACCCAACAGGGGTACGAGGGCTTTGCCGGGCAGGTTGTAGGAGAGGAACAGGTCAGCATCGGTGAGCGCGGCGCGGAGAGCAACCGCCACGTCATCGGGATAGGACTGATCAATGACCGGGGCGGTGGCTTCCAACTCGTCCACGAGGACGGCACCCTCTTCGGCGGTGATCACCTGCCTGGGGGACGCGGCTTGGATGCGAGTCACCACCTGCTGGTAATTCTGCATGTGGATCTGGTTCTGAGGCTCCAGCGTGGCCAGCATCTGGTACAGGTCGCGAGCCCGTTCCAGGTTTCCGTTCTGGACCGAGGCGTGGGCCAGCAGTTCGGTGACTTCGCCCACGTGGGTGCTCTCGCCGGCCTTGCCGAGGATCTGGAGCAGCAGGTCGAGAGCGCCGGCATCGTCGCGGACGTGGCCGATCATGGTATGCAGACTGGTCAGGAGCTTGGCGGAATCGGTAGCCAGCAGGCGGTCGGCATGCAGGCTATAGACGTCCAGGGCCTGATGAAACTGGCCGGCGTGGGCGTAACCTTCCGCCAGGATGAACAGCGCCTCGGGGTCGTTGTGAACGGTGAGAAGCTTGTCGGCCAGAGGGGCGGCCTCGGCCAGGCGTCCGGTCTGTAGATAGGCTTTCAGCAGGTCCCGCAGGCCCTCGGGATGGGAATCGAGGTCGGCGGCCTTTTCCAGAAACTGGATGGCTTTCTTGGGATCGTCATTCCCCAGAGCCGCGTGCCCGCGCAATAGCAGGGCATAGCTGTTGCTGGGATCGAGCGACAGCATGCGCTGCAGCAGGTCATCGGCCGCGGCGAGGGAACCGCGCGAGCGCAGGGTCTCGGCGGCGGCGCTGAACAGCTGCCAGGCATCATTCTTCTTCCCCAGCCGGACATAGGTTTCGGCCAGGCGGACGCGCATCGGCACGTTTTCCGGGTCCATTTCCAGGACCTTCTGGAAAAGCCGCACAGCCTGGTCGAAGTCGCTATTCTTCATGAAATCTTCGGCGACCTGGAGGTACTGGGCGCGAGCGTCGTTGAACAGGCCTTGCTGTGTGTAGAGTTCCGCCAGCTTCAGAGATCCGTCCAGGCTGGGCTGGAGCTTGGTGATCTTCTTGTACATGGCGATGCCCTTGACCGTAAAGCCCTGGGCGGCATAGGCATCACCCACCGTCTTGAAACACTCCACGGCCTTGGCATGGTCGCCGAGGCGGGCGTAGAGATCACCGACGGTGTTGGCCACGGTCAGATCCTTGGCGTCGCTCTTGAGGATCTTTTCGTATTCCGCGATGGCGTTCTGCAACTTGCCCTGCTGGACAAATTTTTCCGCGGTGCTGAGAACCTTCTGTTTGTTGAAGCCGAAACCAAACGCCATAAGAAGTGCGGACTCCAGCCTTTGTTCCCACCGAACGCCCAGGAATGTCTGGGAGCGTCCGGCTTAGGTCCCGAATTCACCGGGGATTCCCCGGAGAAACACCGCAACCGGACGGAACCTGGGTCGCGGTAAGGCCATTGTAAGGCTGGGTTAGCGGAATCGGATGGTTACCAAGGGTTACCGAAAGGGAGTGTACGTCCGGGGTGCGGGGACCGAGGTCAGAGGTCAAGACCGATTGCAGAGGTCAGAGGTCTGATTGCAGAAGTAAACCCGCCCGGCCTTGTGCGATCGTCGCGAAGGTCAGAATTGTTCACTTCTGCAATTTGACTTCTGACTTCTGCAATCGGTCCCTAAACCTCTGCAATCTGACCTCTAACCTCGTTTAGCGCGTTGCCATTCCCCCGGCGCTCCGTTGCTCGATCGGGATGAAGGGGCGCGTCTCGTGGCCAATCCAGACTTGCCGCGGGCGCGCGATCTTCTGCTCGGGATCGGTGATCATCTCCTGCCATTGCGCCAGCCAGCCGGCGGTGCGTGGAATGGCAAACAGGACGGTGAACATCTCGGGCTTGAACCCCATCGCCTGGTAGATGATTCCGGAATAGAAATCGACGTTGGGATAGAGCTTGCGCTGAACGAAGTACTCGTCTTCCAGCGCGATGCGCTCCAGTTCGAGGGCGATTTCCAGCTTGGGATTGCGTCCCGTGACCTCGAAGACGCCTTCAGCTGCCCACTTGATGATCTTGGCGCGGGGATCGTAGTTCTTGTAGATGCGATGCCCGAAGCCCATCAGCTTTCCCTTGCCCTCCTTAATCCTCTTGATATAGGCGGGGATATTCTGCTTGGAACCGATCTCGTCGAGCATGAGCAGGACCGCTTCGTTGGCGCCGCCGTGGAGCGGCCCGGCCAGAGCGGCGGCAGCCGCGGCGGTGGCGAGGAAGGGGTCGGCCTGCGAACTGCCCACCGCGCGCATGGCGTTGGCACTGCAATTCTGCTCGTGGTCGGCGTGCAGGATAAAGAGCACGTCGAGCGCGCGGGCGATCGCCGGGTGGGCAACGTATTTGGGCTCGACCATCTTCCACAGCATGTTCATGAAGTTCTCAGCATAGGAGAGGTCGTTGTCGGGATAGACATACGGGAACCCTACGTTGTGCCGGTAGGACATGGCCGCGATCGAGGGCATCTTGCCGATGAGGCGCTTGATCTGCAGCAGGCGGTTGGCGGGATCGAGAACGTTGCGCGCGTCCGGATACACCGCGGACAGTGCGGCCACGGAGCTGACCAGCATGGCCATGGGGTGAGCGTCGTAGCCGAAGCCCTCCATCAACTTCTTGGTGCTTTCATGGAGCATGGTGTGATGAGTGATGTCATACACCCAGGTCTTGAGTTCGCTGGCCGTGGGCAGTTCGCCAAACAGGAGCAGGTAGGCGACCTCGAGGAAGGTGCAATGCTCGGCCAAAACTTGAATGGGGTAGCCGCGATAACGCAGAATACCCTTGTCGCCGTCTATGAAAGTGATCGCGCTCCTGCAGGAAGCGGTATTCATGAAGGCGGGGTCGTAAGTCATGAGGCCGAAATCGTCGGCCCCAGTTTTGATCTTGCGCAGATCCATGGCCCGGATGGTCCCGTTTTCGATGGGAGCGGCGTAGGACTGCCCAGTACGGTTGTCAGTGATGCTGAGCGTGTTTTGCGGCATTCAGATTCTCCTCGGAGCGATGGCGGGGCGAACACCAGCGGCCGGGCCCCGCAGGACGACGGAACGGACGTCAAGGCGGAAGATCAGGCCGAGGGCGAAACTCGCCCCAAATCGAAATTAACGGTTGGCGACGGTGCGCGGTGGCCCCCGCCACAATGCGATGTTTATTCTACCGCCGCCGGACGTCTTCAGGCCCGGGCCACGGCGGTCAGCAGCACCACCAGCAACCCGAGCAGGACGGAGCGGGGGAGCTTGCGCAGCACCTTGTACAGCAGATAGGTCATCGATTCGAACCTCCGCGCGGAGGATCCGCGAGGGAATCGGGCCCGCTGGTCGTGGGGCGGGAGTAGAGCAGTCCTTGGTCGTCAGTCCTTAGTCGTTGACAGCCTTGCGGTGCGGCTTGATGGACAGGTAGCGGCCGAAGATCGCCGAAACCTGCGTGATCTCTTCTTCATTCAGCGTGACGGCGCCTCCCAGCTTCTTCAGAGCGGCATTCAAGCCGGCGGGCTGACCCTGGGTCAATTCCGATAGTTGCTGCCATTCGCGGGCTACGGGGGTGCGCTCGTCGCTTTCGGCATCTTCGCAAAACTGGTCGGCGGCCTCGACCGGCGTTCCGTATTCGTCGGCGACGTCTTCATGAAAGTAGCCGCGCAGGAACGTATGCAGCGCGGGGAAGTTGGCGGCAGTGATCTCCGGCTTGGGATTGGAATTGTTCAGGCTCATCAGCGGCACTCCGGATAAGAAGTCAGAACGTGATAGCGGTCGGGTGGATCGTACCTTAGCACGACCAGGGCGTGGGAGCACGGGCGCGATTGGCGGTCGCCGCGGTTGATGGTGCGCCCGACGGGCTGATCGCTGTCGTAATCAAGAACCAGGTTGGGGTGGCCGCCGCTGCGGCTGACCCAGCGCTGGATGCGGTCGTTGGACTTGCCGAGGGCTGCGCCGATGGCGCGTTCGGCGGTGGGGCGATCGGTGTAAGTCGAGGCGCCAGAGATGTTCGGTTCCTGTTCGAGGCGCTGGCGCAATTCGTCATCGGTGCGCCCGACGTGTTTGCGCAGGACGTGCCCGCCGGCCGCTTCGTCCTGGCTGAGGTCGCGGGGAGCGGCCTGGGCGGCAGCTTGGCGCTCGGACGCTTCGCCGGACGCAGGGCGGGCGGCGCTAGTGGAATCGGAAGGCCGGCACGCGACCATGCCAATCAGCGCCAGAGCCAAGCCGACTCGAAATTGGAAAGGTCTCGTCATTATCGAGTGTCGTCCCTAACCGCCCGTGGTGAAACTCGGGCGGCTCAAATCCGCGCCTAAAGGCGCATTCCTAAGGCAGCAATTCCGGCATGCCTGAAGGCATGCCCTGATACGAATCGTCCTTGCCCGACCGCCTGCTAACGGGACTCGGTCTTCCGCCTGCCTGCGTGCACCCAGCGCTTGCGCTCTGGGCTGAGGAATGCCGCCTCGCGGCTGGCGCATCGTCAGTTTCGGCTCCCCCGCCGAAGCCCAGAGTGACCCAGATCCCTGTCAAGGTTCGGAAATTGTGCTACTAAACATGGTGTGCGGGCAAGTGTCCTGGATTCGCTGGACGATTTCGCGCGCTGGGACGGCGAGTGCGCCTACGTGGTTCCGCGCGGATACCGGTGGGAGCGCTGGAGCTACCGGCGGGTGGCCGAGACTGCCTATCAGTTTGCGCGCGAGTTGCAGGCACGAAACATCGGCCAAGGCGACGCCGTGCTCTTATGGAGCGCCAACTGCGCGGAGTGGGTGGCGGCGTTCTTGGGATGCGCCTTGTGCGGCGTGATCGCGGTCCCCCTGGACGACGCCGCGGCCCCGGACTTCGCGCGCCGGGTCAGCGCCCGGGTGCGAACGAAGCTGGTTTCGTGCGCGCGGGAGCGCGCCGGAGAATTCGGTGGCATCGCGGCGATCGATCCCGCCGAGCTGGCCTCTTGCGTAGCAAGGCATTCAGCCGGTCGCTTCCGGCCGGTTGCGATTCAGCCCTCCGATCCGCTGGAAATCGTCTTCACCTCGGGCACCACCGCTGAACCCAAGGGCGTCGTGCTCAGCCATGCCAACGTGGTTGGGAATATCGCGCCGCTGGAGACCGAGATCGGAAAGTATTTGAAGTACGAGCGGCTTTTCCATCCCATTCGTTTCCTGAACCTGCTGCCGTTGAGTCACGTCTTCGGGCAATTCCTGGGGATCTTCCTCCCGCCGCTTATGGGAGGGACGGTGGTGTTCGGGCAGACGCTCAACCCGACGGAAGTCATGGCGACGATCCGGCGGGAACGGGTATCGGTGCTGGTGGCGGTGCCGCGCATGATCGAGTCGCTGAAACAGAAGCTCGAGCGCGAGGTCGAGGAGCGGGGGCAAGGGGAATCGTTTGCCCGGCGCTATCGCGAGGCGGAGAACGAACATTTTCTGCGGCGCTGGTGGACCTTCCGCGACGTGCATCGCCAGTTTGGCTGGAAGTTCTGGGCCATGATCTCGGGCGGCGCGGCGCTGGAGCGCGAAAGCGAGGAGTTCTGGCACCGAATGGGATACGCCGTAATCCAGGGGTACGGGCTGACGGAGACAACCTCGCTGATCAGCTTGAACCATCCCTTCCGGACGAGCCGGGGCTCGATCGGCAAGGTGTTGCCGGGACGCGAAATCAAGCTGGCCGAAGACGGCGAAATCCTGGTGCGCGGCAGCGGGGTGGCCAGCGGCTACTGGAATGGAGATGCGCTCAAACCCGTGGCCGGCGAACATGGCTGGTATCCGACCGGAGACCTGGGGGCGCTCGATGAGCAGGGCAACCTCTATTTCCGCGGCCGCAAGAAAGAAGTGATCGTCACCCCGGCGGGGATGAATGTGTATCCCGAGGACCTGGAATTAAGCTTGCGAGGTCAGAAAGAGGTCCGCGATTGCGTGGTCATTGGGCGGGAGCGCGGCGGCAACGCGGAACCGTGCGCGGTCGTGATTCTGCGTGACCGCACCGCGGACGCGGCGGCGGTCGTCGCGCGAGCGAATGAGAGGTTGGCCGAGTATCAGCGCATGCGTTCATGGTTTGTCTGGCCGGAGGAGGATTTTCCCCGCACTTCGACCGGGAAACCGCGGCGGAATATGATTGGAGATGCGGTCAAGGCGGCCCTCAGCGGACAAAGGGTCGCGAGCGCGGCCAGTCCCCTGGCGGAGTTGCTGACGCGGATTGCCGGACATCTTCCGCAAAATCTCACGGCTGACGCAAACCTCGAAAGCGGGCTGGGCTTGAGTTCGCTAGAGCGCGTGGAACTGCTGGGAGCGCTCGAAGACCGCTACCAGGTGGACCTGAGCGAGACGAAATTTTCGAGCGCCGCGACCGTCGGCGATCTGGAACGGCTGCTGCAGGGAGAACGCGGGAAGCGCCGCGAGTTTCACTATCCGCGTTGGGCGTTGCGCTGGCCCGCGACCTGGGTACGGCTCGCGGCGCACTATCTGCTGGTGCGGCCGGCGGTCCTGCTGCTGGGCTGGCCGCGCGTGACCGGACGGGAAAACCTGAGCGGCGTTCGAGGGCCGGTGCTGGTGATCTCAAATCATGTGGCGGATGTGGACGTGGGCCTCATTCAGGCGGCGCTGCCGCCCCGTATCCGACACCGGCTGGCCACGGCCACCGGCGGAGAGGCGCTGGAAGCTTTGCGCTCGCCGGCGGCTGATCGCTGGTGGATCGGACGAATGTACGACCGGCTGCAGTGGACATTGGGCGTGGCGCTGCTCAACCTGTTTCCCTTGCCGCGCCAGTCCGGATTCCGCAAGAGCTTCGCCTACGCGGGCGAGGCGGCGGACCGTGGCTACAGCGTGCTGGTGTTTCCGGAGGGACGGCACACCGAGGACGGGAAGCTGCGTGCGTTCCGCTCGGGAATCGGATTGCTGGTGAACAACCTGCGCATCCCCATCGTGCCGATGCGGATTGATGGACTGTTTGAGATCAAGCAAGCGGGGAAGAAGTATGCCGCGCCGGGGAAGATTCAGGTGCGGATTGGGAAGCCGGTCGAGTTCGCGCCGGACCGCGATCCGGAAGAGATTGCGCGGGCGTTGCAGGAGATCGTGGAGAAGCTGTAGCGCCGCGACGAGATTTTACCGCACAGTTGGCCGAGGGTAGCGCCGGCATCTTGCCGGCTGTCCCCAGGGCGTCTCGCCCTCGGTGCGGCGGGCGAGGACGCCCGCCGGACAGCCGCGAGCCTGCCCTGAGGCCTTGGCCGAAGGGGCGGCGCTACTTTCGCGGCGCGCGACAAACGTATCGGCAGCTTCGCGCTTACTTTCTGTCGAAGTGCAGGGCCCGATCGCATTCTTCCAGTGCGTGATTGACATGCTCCAGGGCCTTGGCGCGATGCCCGCCGAAGTCATGTCTCGCGATCTCAAGGTTACGCTTGGCCTCGCGCAGATGCTCGATCGCAGCGTCGATTTCGGGGTGTCTTTCCATCCTTTCATCCATCCGCACCGTTTGGAGCTTCACGTTGTCTTTGTTCTGGGCGGCGGTGGGCAGACTCATGGCGAACACGAGAGCGCCCGCAGTCAAAACGGCACAAACAGTCTTCTTCATGAAATGACCTCGCAGAGAGATTGGGGACCCGGCAGCAATGTAGCACAGGAGAGCGGTGGGGTGCACCGGGGCGAGGATTCGCTGGCAAGAAAACAGGAAAGCCGGGCTGGTTGGCCCGGCTCTCGTCAGGAAACTCAAAGCTCAGTTAAGCGATCAGTTTTCCTTTAACCTCGTTTTGCAACAACCCTAGCGAACGGCTACATGACCAGCGCGAGCCCTTCCAGTTCGCGCTCCAGGACCGGCAGAGAGCAGCCGGAAATTTCCACCCGACCGGCGGCATCCAAGGCGGCCTGCGGCGAAACGCCGTAGCCGCGTCCCAACAGAAAAACCTGCAGCAGTTCCGCCGCTTCGCGGGAATCCACCATGCCCCCTTGGAGGAGGTCGTTACGGAGGGCATTAAGTTCCGTCATCGTGAACTTTTCTCTCATGGCCGTCATCACCCCCGACCGCTTCACCCTCTGTCCCATTAGACTCATCGGCAGCTATCGACGTTGCATGCAATCGATATGCCGTAACTTTGGTGTAAAAGAAGGTACGCTTCGGAGCCGGCTAAAGTTCCGGAAACCAATGAAACGCGGTGAGTTGACTGGTTATGCAGAAAAGTGCACCAGAAGCAGGGCGCAACCCGGGAGCGTCCAAAATTGACACTCTGTGTCGTTCCGACGCGGCTTCGGACGCAGTTTGTCGGCCGGGCTCAGGCCGCTTCAATGGTCGCGGCATCCACCAGCAGAATCGGGATGTCGTCCTGAATGGGATACACGCGGCGGCACGCGCCGCATTTCAAACTCTCCCCATTCTCTTTCAGGACCAGCGGCTTCTTGCACACGGGACAAACCAGAATATCGAGCAGATCCTGAGAAACCATAACGGGGCTATTCTAACGCCGATGGGCCGGGAAGCGTCGCTTCAATTTGAGATAGAATCGCATCGCATTCTGAGTTTCGCGCGAGGCGCAATGGCAGCCAGGATTCTGGACGGCAACAAGATGGCGAGCGAGATCCGGGGCGAAGTCGCCGCCGAGGTGAGGGCCTTGGCGGCGTCGGGCCTGCGCCCCGGGCTGGCGGTGGTGCTGGTAGGCAGCCACCCGGCTTCGGAAGTGTATGTTCGCGGCAAGGTGAAGAGTTCGGAGGAAGTCGGCATCTACAGCGAAAAACACACGCCCGCCGAAAGTGTGACCACCGGAGAATTGCTTGCCCTGATCGCCGATCTGAACCGCCGGGACGAAATTGACGGCATCCTGGTGCAGCTGCCCTTGCCCACGCAGGTGGACGCGAAAGCCGTCCTGCTGGCGGTCGATCCCGGCAAAGACGTGGACGGCTTTCATCCCATGAACGTCGGCTATCTTTCCACGCAGCGTCCGGGCCTGGTGCCCTGCACGCCCGCCGGGGTCATGGAGATCCTGAAACGCAGCGGCATCCTGATCGCCGGTCAGGAAGCGGTCGTCGTGGGGCGCAGCGACATCGTAGGCAAGCCGGTCGCCATGCTGCTGCTGAACCAGCATGCCACGGTGACGGTCTGCCACTCGAAGACCCGCGATCTGCCAGGCGTCTGCCGGCGGGCCGACATTCTGGTGGCGGCCATCGGGCGGGCAGGAATGATCACACGGGATTTCGTCAAGCCGGGAGCGACGGTGATTGACGTTGGCATCAACCGGATCACCGACCGCGCCGATTTTGACCGGTTTTTCGCTGGGAATCAGGCCGGGAACAAAAAGCGCGAAGAGACGTTCCTGGCCAAAGGCTCGACCCTGGTGGGCGACGTGCACCCGGAAGTGGCCGAGGTTGCCGGCGCTATCACCCCGGTGCCGGGAGGAGTCGGGCCGCTGACCATCGCGATGCTGATGGCGAACACGGTGAAAGCGGCGAAGATGCGGCGCGGGGCGGAGCTAATGCGAGGTCAGAGGTTAGAGGTCAGATTGCAGAGGTGAAAACCGATTGCAGAAGTCAGAGGTCAGATTGCAGAAGTGAAAAGCTGGAGTCGGCTCACCGAGTCGCCTTTGCGTTCACGCTCGAGTTCTGAGTGTGCGGAATTTCTTGGTGCTAACTTCGGCGATTCCAGCGCCCAGCAGCGAAAGAGCCGCCGGCATTACCACGAATCCGGGCGGCACTAGTCCCAGCGATTCCAAACGGCCAGAGACCAACTGGTAGTGATTCACTAACCCCGAGAGCGTGAATCCGACGACAAAGATCAGCAGAATAAGAGTGCCCAGGATCGCACTCGGAAGCAGAGATGCCGCGATGCGTTGAAGCCGCGATCCTCCATTGCGGCGTGAGAGAAGCGCTCCGAGGGCGCCCCAGATCGGGAGCAGGCACCACCACCACAGCGGCGATTGACCGCCGACTAGCCAGAGAACCTTGGGGGAAATGTGATCCAGGGCAAGCGCCCAGTAGAAAAAACCGGCTGCCGCGGACGTCAACAATCCGGGCAGAGCTGCCTCGCGAATGAAACCGGCCATAAGCTCCTCCTGTAGAAACCGCATTACGAGCCAGACCCTGCAACGGCCCTCGATCTGGCCAATGGTGTTTTGCAACGCCACCTCCGCCGGCAAGCCCTCGCACAGGAGACCTTCGTAGCTGTCTTCGAGATGGGCGGCCAGTTCCTCGGTGAGTTCCGGCGAACAAATCCCGAGCACGCGGAAATTCTTGTGAACAATCTGCTTCCAGTCAGGCATTTTGAAACCCCGTGACGCTCTGCAGCGCCTGGAAAAAGGCACGCCACTGAGCACGTAGTGGCGCGATTTGTTTTCTGCCGGAAGCCGTGAGCCGGTAGCAGCGGCGGCGGCGGCCATTGGGCAAAGTTTGCCATTCCGCTTTCACCCAGCTCTTTCGTTCCAATCGGTGAAGCATGGGGTAAAGAGAAGCCATATCGAAGCGCAGCACGCCTCCCGTTTGCTCCTCGATCTGCTTGGCGATTTCGTACCCGTGCAGCGGGTGTTCGGCGAGCAGAGTCAGGACGGCGAGTTCCGCGCTGCCCCGCTTGATTTGTGCGTTGACTGATGCCATTTGGTCTCCATCTCCCTATATATAGAATGACTATATACAGAAGCTTGCACCGCTCAAGATGACCAAAGGGATATGACCCTGCCCGCCTGAATTTGCCGGATTGTTGTCGTAACGTCGCCATTACACAAGAGAACAGCCTTTTCCCCGCTCATTGACCCGCCAACATCGCCGGTCTTATGCTCCGTGGTGGATTCTCTCCGTCCAAGGTGAAAACTCTTTGCTGAAAGTCGGCCTTACTGGCGGGATTGCGAGCGGAAAATCGGTGGCCGGCGAGATGTTTGCCAAGCTCGGCGCGCACCTGGTCCTGGCGGACGCGGTGGCACACGAGCTCATGCAGCCGGGCCAGGCCGTCTATGACGAAGTGGTGCGCCGCTTCGGGCGCGAAATTCTGGAGCCCGACGGAACCATCAGACGGTGCAAGCTGGTGTAAACGCCACCGCCTAGGGAACTGTACCGAGCACTTCGCCCGCGGGTAGTCCATTCCCGTTAAAAGCGACCCAACCGGTTTTTGCAGCGTTAGCGGCAAGCGTAAGGACCGGCGAAACTGCCCCCGCCCACTCGCCCACGAAGTCACTTCCGCGGCCGGTCTGAGGCGTGTCGGCAACGACCCAGTACTGGGTTCCACCGTTCACCGGGACTGAAGCAAAGTCGGCGACTGCAAGCCCGCAGCAGGTGAAGGTTTTGGGCAGCTTCGTAACGGTTACAGGGCCCGCCAGCCGTTTTCCCGGATGGCCGTTACTATCTGCATAAATGCTGAGGTTTACCTGGTCCGCTCCAATTCCGTCGTATAGCACGGCGACCCGCACCTCGGAAACATGAGAGTTTGATTGTGGGGTAAAGCGCATTGCGATGAAGTCAGCAAGCCCCACAAGGGAATTCGGTCCCGAAACTAGCCAGGTGTCGATGTAGTTGTAAAGATAATTAGGATCCGTCCCCAGGCTGCTGTAGATCGTTTTCAAACCTTCCGGGGCTTCCTGTGGTGGCACGTGAATCGCGAACGTTTCCTGGTGGTGCAACATCTGTGGATGCCCTACGGTTTGACCGAATAGGGTGAAGCCGGAAGTTGTTAAAAGACCCGCCAGCAGAAGTATTTTTTTACCAATTCTCCTCCTCATGCCTTCTGCGTCAATGGTGAGATTTGCGTCCGAGAGCTGTCCGGTCCGACTCGAAATCTCGCATGACGTTACCTTACTGTTTCTCATAACGGCAATGCAGGTCCACCGCGAGATTTTCGCGGAGGTCATGAAAGTTTAAATGTTTGACACGATCTTTTTCAACGATGCGAAGGAATAGAAAGTGCATCCGATGCGGAACTCAAAAACGACCCAACTGCAAAGCCCATCTCGCGTCCCCGCGACGGGAAACCGACGGGTGGTTGGCATAACATCTAGATTACACAAGAGAACAGCCTTTTCCCCGCTCATTGACCCGCCAACATCACCGGTCTTATGCTCCGTGGTAGATTTTCTCCGTCCAAGGTGAAAACTCTTTGCTGAAAGTCGGCCTTACTGGCGGGATTGCGAGCGGAAAATCGGTGGCCGGCGAGATGTTCGCCAAGCTCGGCGCGCACCTGGTCCTGGCGGACGCGGTGGCGCACGAGCTGATGCAGCCCGGCCAGACCGTCTATGCCGAAGTTGTGCGCTGCTTCGGACGCGAGATTCTCGAGCCCGACGGAACCATCAGCCGGCGCCGGCTGGCCGAAGCGGCGTTCGGCACTCCGGGCAGCGGTGCTGCTCCACGGGTCAAGGAACTCAACGCCATTGTTCATCCCGCCGTGGTCGCACGGCAGGACGCGTGGGCGGCGGAGATTGGCCGCCAGCATCCCGATGCGGTTACGATCGTCGAGGCCGCGCTGATCCTCGAAGCCGGCGTGGCCGGCCGCTTCGACCGATTGATCGTCGTGACCTGCCGCCCCGAACAGCGGATTCAGCGCTTCGCCCGCAGGCTGGGAATCTCCGAGGAAGCCGCGCGGGCCGAGGTGGCCCGCCGCATAGCCGCGCAGATCCCCGACGAAGAGAAAGTCAAGGCCGCCGACTTTGTGATTGACAACTCGGGATCGCTCGACGCGACCGAACAGCAAGTGCGAGACGTATTCGCGGCGCTGCGCCAGGGGGCTGGTCGCAAGAAGTAGCACTCAAAAGGCGCGGACCCCGCGCACCTACCTCGCCCTGCGGTTCGGCATGATCAGCCAGTGGAGAAGCGAACTCACCACGCTGAGCACGATGGCGCCGACGAAGGCTGCGAAGAAGCCTTGGACCTCGAACCCGGGGACGAACGCCGCGGCCAGCTTCAGCATGGCCGCGTTAATGACGAACCAGAACAGGCCGAGGGTCAGCAGGGTCAGGGGGAAGGTCAGAATCTTGAGCAGCGCCCCCAAGGTGGCATTGATAAACCCGATCGCCAGCGCGGCAATCAGAGCCGCCATCGGGCCGCTCACGTGGATACCGGGCACGAAGTGAGCGACGATCCAGACGGCCAGGGCGCTCAGCAGCCAATTGAGAAGAAGACGCATGGGGCGGACCTCCTCGGCATGACGGACAACTATACACTGGGCTCTAGGCTCTAGGCTCTAGGCTACCGGTTCGCAGCGCGAAGCTCATTTGCCATCATGACCCTAAAGACCAATGCGGCGCGCGGCTGCTCGGCCGGCTCGGGATCAGCAACGAGTTGCGGGAGTGCGAGGTTGATCCCGACGATCTGGCCGCGGAAACGGTGGCAGCGAAGATCGGTCTGCCGCCGGAGCAGGTCTTCAAGACGCTGTTCGCGCGCGGCGATGGCGGTGAACGGGTATCGGAGGGGCGAGTGACGCGCGTTGGGATCTCAGATTCCTGGTTCCTGATTTTCTCTGTGCGGCCTGCGGTAACTCTACCGCCGGCAGACCGGCAACCAGGGACGGGAGATCACAACGCTGTCACCATTAGGCGGCTTTGCCGCTGGCATTCTTGAACACGCTCGAAGTCTCGAGGTGGTAATGCTCGATCTGTTCCTCTTCAAGGAAGGGCTTCAGATCCAGCAGCGGAGCACGGTTCTTGTAGAACTCTTGGGAATCCGCCTTCGTCCTCCAGACCGCGAGAACGAGCGCGTGGTCAGGACGATCGTCGGAGATGAGGGTGAGCAGATCGACAAAGCCGGTCTGGTTCTTGTAAGCGCTCGGCAGTTGGCGTGCAGCTTCCAAGAACTGTTCTTTCTTGTCCAGCTTCAGTGTGCAAGTCATCATACGTGTGAACATGGGGATTTTCCTCCGCTCAAGTGTAACTGTCACCGCAGCATCGCCCACAGGAGCGCGCCGCGGGACAGGTGTTCCCTTGGATCAGCAAGTGACGTAGGGAAGAACCAAGCCGGATGTAATCTCGGATGGGGCAAACATGCCCGGCTCCGTCATACAACTGCACATATTTAATCCAACGACAGATTCCTGGGCGATGACTTTTGTCACACCCCCTGCCGACCGCCACCTCGCATCAGCGCGGCGACAAAGAACCGCGCAGCGGCCCTCGGCGAATTGCCGGCAATCTGAAGTGCAACCTCCGTAATGGCACCTTTGTACCCGGACTGAGCCCTAAGGAACCTTTCCAGTTCCGCAAAAGCCAGCCAGAATGGGCTTTCAGCCTGGAGCCTGGCCCCGGAATATGCAAGACGCCGCTGGCACCGCCCCCGCATCCCTCCCCAGCCGCAAAGCGGCTGCGCGCGCGGCCCTGTTCGACCTGCCGCCGGCGGCGTTGAGCCTTCTGACCGACTGCTTCCGCCAATTCGGGATCGAAACGGTTCCGATACCCGCGGAAGACGCGGAACGGCTGCGGCGGGAGAAGTTCGAGGCCTGCGTACTTCCGCTGGGCCCAGGGGCGGGGACGATTATCGAGCTGGCGCGGAGTTCGGCTTCCAACAGCCGCATCGTGATTTATGGGCTGGGCGGGAGCGCCCAGGAGGCGTTGCGCTATTCCAAGTACTGTATCAATGCCGTTTTCCAGGAACCGCTGGAGCGGGCAGCGGCGCTGAAACTGGTCCGCTCGACGCGGACGCTGGTGCTGCACGAGTTTCGCCGCTACGTGCGTATCCCGATCATGACCGCGGTTTCGCTGGTCACCAACGACGGCGCGCGCTTCGCCGTCACCAGCCTGGAGATCAGCTCGGGCGGCATGTCGCTGAAGGGCACGAGCGGACTGGAGCCGGGCCAGTTGGTCGAGGTCTCGTTTGCCCTGCTGACGCTGCCCCGCATCTGGGTGAAGGGCAACGTCACCTGGAAAAGACCGAATAAGAGCTTCGGGATTCGCTTCGATGCCAGTGATGAGCGCCGGCGGCGACTGAAAGAATGGATTGACGGGTATCTGGAAAACTAGGCCGGATTCCCAGAAGGTGAACCCAATTTCTCCGCTCTTCACCCGCCGTGCCCATTTTGTAGAGACGCAGCTTGCTGCGTCTCCTGTTTGCGCCTTGCGCGCGGCTGCGGGTACAGCAACCGTGAATCCCCTCTAGCTGTGAAGTTTCAACAGGTTGTCCATTCGATCTGAACGAGAGAAGCTGGTTGTGACGAGCAATCAGATTATCCGAGGAGATCGAATGGACTATCACCAGAATGCCCGATTGACGATTCACAGTC
>Ga0187804_10000101_pt1 | contig 17726 bp, 15 predicted proteins | sample NC_wetland_sal_i_3_FD_132961 | JGI IMG/M metagenome (GOLD analysis project Ga0187804, IMG submission 132961) | Wetland sediment microbial communities from Neuse River Estuary, North Carolina, USA - Control_4 | ecosystem: Environmental > Aquatic > Freshwater > Wetlands > Sediment | place: USA...
CAGTTCGCGTTATCCAGGGTCTATCAATTATTGGAGCCTGGGCCAGTAGTCTTACTCACAACCATCCATCGAGGAAACGCGAATGTTATGACCATGTCTTGGCATACGATGGTGGAGTTCGAGCCGCCGCAAATTGCCTGCGTGGTCAGCAACACCAATTACAGCTTTCGGGGCCTTTGTGCTGCGCGTGAATGCGTCATTGCCGTCCCAGGGAGCCACCTTGCATCATTAGTAGTCAAGATTGGGAATTCATCCGGCTCCGACACCGATAAATTCACAACCTTCGAATTAACCAAAGTACCGTCGGCGAGGGTTGCACCACCACTTATCAAAGAATGTTTTGCTAATCTCGAATGCAAAGTAACCGACACGCGTTTCGTGAACAAATATAACATTTTTATTCTCGAGGTGCTGAAGGCTTGGATCAATCCAGCGCAGAAGAACCGCAGGACCCTTCACCACCGGGGGTACGGTACATTCATTGTTGACGGAGAGATCATCAAATTAAAATCGCGGATGCGGTAGTGTGGCCGTCAGTTGGCGGTATGCTCGGTCGAGCGATAGAAATCAAATTCATCGAAGTGGCCACAGGCGTCGTCCTCAATGGGCGAGTAGCGCGCATAGAGGGGAGCGGTGAATAAGATCGCGCGTAAAGCCCCCGAACACCCACTCGTGCAATCGCGTGTGTCCATACGCCCCCGCCACAATGACATCCGCGCCATAATGAAATAGCTTTTCCATTGGGTTCTCCCCCATGGGGCAATGGAAAACACGGGCAGAAGCCGCGACGCCATGCCGCTTCAGCCAAAATATGACGTCGTCCAATCGAGCATGTGCCGCGTCGCGACTGGATTCAGCTTCGATGACTTCGGCGACGACAACCTCCTGAACCTTACCGAGAAGCGGCAATGCATCGCTGACCGCGCGCCGCGCTTCGCGCGTGTCTTTCCAGCAAATCATAGCAAGCTTCAGCTGAAGGGCTTCGACTTGGGATGGAATCACCAAGACCGGTCGACCAACTTGCATCACAAGGTCTCCCGGATCGAGGCTACCGGCAAGGTCAGACAAGCCATTATGTTGAGCGCCGACGATGACAAGATCAGCCGCGCGCGCTTCACGCGACACGTAGTGAACCGGCCGCGCTATCGCCGAGCGCCATTCAATTTGCCGGGGGGACGACTTAGTGCGAAACCGGTCTTCGGTCTGAGCCAATCGCTTGGTTATATCGGAGTACAACTCTCGTAGCGGCAGTTGGGTAATTGTCTCATCTTCGTAGTGTGACGATTGTGCTGTAGCGGCAGCTATGCCGATGAGTTTGGCATTAAATCTGTCTGCGAGATCAACGGCGATCCGCAGACAAGCATCGTTGGTGCGCTCAAGATCAAGATGAACCATTATGTTTGAGAAGCTCATGCGCAGCTCCGCCCCGTTCGTGACCTGTGCCCCCGATCACAGACTAGCTGATCCTTCGTCCTGAATTTTGATCTTTATCAACCAAAGGAATAGCACAGGGTCTATGAATTTGAGCGTGCATGAGAAAAACGCTGATGCTGACGCCTTCGCGCGCAGTCTAGTTGCTGTCGTAACGGATCTTGTCCATGAGCTTCATGGATCAAGGGCGTCCACCTTGGATGTCACGCTGTCCAGCAGGCTCGATCGAGATCTCGGTATCGACAGCCTCGGGCGGACCGAATTGATCGTACGGATCGAGCGTGCGTTTCGAACGCGTTTGCCCGTCAGTGTCATGGGCGAAGCCGACACGGTGGGAGACCTGCTCATTGCGCTGCAGCAAGTGGCTTCCGTACGGGAGGCCCCAGACACCGGTTTTGTTCTGCCGACAGAGCTTCACAGCGAGGCGGCGCAGGTGGGCCCAGCCGCGGAGGCAAGAACGCTCGTTGAGGTCCTTGAGTGGCATGTTGCCCGCAATCCCGATCGTCTACACGTCACGGTTCTGGAAGACGAACGTGCCGTGCTCGGCACGATGTCCTACCGCGAGTTGGCGAAGGCTGCAAAAGCTGTCGCTACCGGTCTAATTGAACAAGACGTCCTGCCAGGCGATCGGGTCGCTCTTATGTTACCAACAGGCATCGAGTTTTTCACGGCCTTTTTCGGCATACTTTATGCGGGAGCGGTGCCGGTACCGATCTATCCGCCCATGCAATTGTCCCAGCTTGAGGACTATTTACGCCGGCAAGCCAAGATTTTGTGTAATGCCGAGCCTAAAGTGCTTGTCACCGTGACAGCGGCAATACGGCTCGGTGGCTTGCTGCGCGGCCTCGTTCCGTCATTGAGTGCAATTCGAAGCGTTGACGATCTGCAGTCGAGGTCTGCGCATCTTTCTTTGCCGCAGCTCAATGATCCGGATGCGACCGCATTGATCCAATACACTTCCGGGAGCACTGGCGATCCAAAAGGCGTTGTCCTTAGTCATGCCAACGTCCTCGCTAATATTCGCGCCATTCTTAAAGCAATCGATGCCACGAGTGCCGACGTTCTGCTGAGCTGGCTGCCGCTTTATCACGACATGGGTTTAATCGGCGCATGGCTTGGCCCGCTTTATGCTGGCGCCAAATGCTACATCATGTCTCCAATAAGCTTCCTTGCTCATCCGCAAAGCTGGCTATGGGCATGCGATCGTTGTCGGGCCACTATTTCGGCGGCGCCGAACTTCGCATTTGAGCTATGTCTCAAGCAAATTGGTGACGCTGACCTTGTGGGTCTCGATTTGAGCTCGCTACGTTTTGTTGCCAACGGCGCGGAGCCCGTTAGCATTCACACCCTACGTCGGTTCATCGAGCGATTCGGCCGATATGGATTCCGCCCCGGCGCCATGGCTCCGGTCTATGGTCTTGCCGAGTGCGCGGTCGCACTCGCGCTGCCGCCACCGGGACGCGAACCACTCATCGATCGCATCAACCGCGAGGCCTTGGGTCGCCGCGGCATTGCCGAGCCCGCAAACAGTGGCGATCCTAACGCCGCTGAAATCGTTGCCTGTGGGCAGCCGGTGCCTGGCCACGAAATTCGGATCGTCGATGATTCCGGACGGGAAGTCGCGGAACGACGAGAGGGCCGGCTCGAATTTCGTGGTCCTTCTGCCACCGCTGGCTATTTCCGGAACGAGATCAAGACGCGGGAACTATTTCACGGCGAGTGGCTCGACAGCGGCGATCGGGCATATATGGCCGTGGGCGACGTCTTCGTCACCGGCCGCATAAAGGACATCATTATTCGAGCCGGCCAACATGTTTATCCGCAAGAGCTCGAAGAGGCGGTCGGAGATATTCAGGGGTTTACCAAAGGTGCGGCAGCTGCATTTGGCGTCTCCGACCCCAACTCGGGTACCGAACGGATTGTCGTGCTGGCCGAGACTGGACAAGCCGATTCTGCCGAACGGGAACTGCTCAAAGCCCGTGCACGCGATGCCGTTACGTTAATTGTGGGCTCTCCGCCTGACGAGATTGTACTGGTCGAACCGGGGACAGTGCCAAAAACATCAAGCGGCAAAATCCGCCGCGCTGCTGCCAAGCAGCATTACCTAGCTCAGCAACTTAATCTTCCAAGGCGTGCGCTGCGTTTGCAGATCACCCGGTTGTGGCTCGCTGGCATAGGGGGACGGCTGGCACGATTGGCTCGGTCTGGGCGGGAGCATTTGTACGGTGCCTGGTGGTGGGCCGTGTTGTCAATTTGCGTAGCGATCGGAGCCGTCAGCGTAATGTTGCTGCCACGCCGAAAGTGGCGTTGGTCCGCGGTGCGGACGCTGGCGCGAGCGGTACTCCTGCTGATGGGGATTCCTCGCTCAGTCAGAAACATCGAAAGACTGCCGAAACAGCGAGCAGTCATCGTCTTCAATCACGCCAGCTATGTCGATGCGATCGTGTTGGCGGCGGTCCTGCCTGGTGAGCCGGCATATTTGGTAAAGAAAGAACTGGCCAGCGATTTTTTCGCTGGATCGCTCTTGCGCCGATTGGGTGTGCTGTTCATCGATCGTTACGATTTGGCCGGCGGTATCGCCGACACGGCAGCCGCGACAGCGCTCACTGGCCAAGGCCGTCTTCTGGTTGTCTTTCCGGAGGGCACATTTACTCGGCGAGCGGGACTTCTCGAGTTTTTCACTGGAGCCTTCAAGATCGCAAGCGAGGCCGGTCTGCCGGTTTATCCCGGCGTCTTGCGCGGTACGCGATCAATTCTTCGAAGCGACCAATGGTTTCCACGCTGGGGCCGCGTCGACGTCGAAATCCTCGATCCTTTCGTGCCCCATGGAACTGATTTCGAATCGGTCCTGCAGCTGCGCGATGCAGTCCGTCAGGCGGTGTTGTCCCGCTGCGGAGAACCGGACTTGCGCGAATTGGTGAAGCCGGACCAAACTAAAGAATAGTCTATTTTGCGCCGTCGCGCTGGTTTGCTATTGGAGGAATTCAGCCGGGACTGAAATATGATTACTGGCAATCTTGCAGCTTGGGATGTCGATCCATCTGGTATTCCTTCGTCGGGGACAGCCATAGACAAGGCACGCTTTGCGGTTCGCTACGCTATCCTGGCGCCGTCCAGCCACAACACGCAGCCCTGGCGATTCATCATCAATGGTGATGAGCTGCTCGTTTGTGCCGATCGCACCCGCAGCCTTGCAAATATCGATCCGTTTGATCGCGAACTCATCATCAGTTGTGGTGCGGCGCTCCTCAATTTGCGGGTTGCACTCGCTTATTTCCGGGTGCCGGTCGAGATCACCACTTTCCCGCAAAGTTCCGATCCGGATATCGTCGCGCGCATAGTTTTTCCAGCGTCGGGACCGATGCTCAAGGACCTCGAAGAGCTTTTTAATGCTATTGCGAAACGCACGACCAACCGCGGTCCATTTAGCGGCGAAGACGTGCCGGCCGCTGTTGTCGAGCGCCTTAAGTCGGCCGCCGCATCGGAAGGCGTCGACGTGACGTTCGCTCAAGAATTGGCGCAACGGGAACGCCTGGCGGCGCTCATCGCGAAGGCTGACCGGCGCCAGTTCGACGATCCACGCTTTCGGCGTGAACTTGCCAGCTGGATTCATCCATCACGAAGCAACGACGGCATGCCGGCCGCCTCACAGGGCTTGCGCGTGCTCACTGACGCAGCGACGCCGATTGTTGCTATGGCTATTCGCACCTTTGATCTCGGCACCGGCGTGGCCTCAGCACACGAGGAATTGGCGCGCGGCTCCCCTTTGCTCGTCGCGCTTTCGACGCCGATGGACAATAACGAGGGCTGGTTAGCTGCAGGGCTTGGCCTGCAACGGCTGCTCTTGGTGGCTACAAACGAAGGCTATTCCACGTCATATCTCAATCAGCCGATAGAAGTAGCAGATCTTCGAACCGAATTGGCAAAGAAGCTGTCGATCGATGGCTATCCGCAACTCCTGCTCAGAGTGGGTCGTGGCCAACCCGTTTCGCATTCTCCACGACGGCCGATATCAGACGTATTGATCTGACAGAAGCTTATGCCGGCAGGATTCTGCCGTTCAAAATCGCTTGCTCCAGGGATGGTTGGGCGGTGTAGCTTCGGGATGCGTCTTTAAGAAATGGTGCAGCACGTGTAACAGCACCAGCACTTTTTCTTTGTTGTCTCGAGCAACCTGTGCGCGCCGAATATCGTCCACGATCATATCGCGAACCCTTTCGCTGCCGTGCTCTTGAGACAGCATGTATTGAGCGAGCGCGGTTGCAGCAATTTCGGGAAGGTGCTCGTGTTCGGCGATTGCGAGTACTTCCTCTTCAGTCAAGCCACAGAAACCGATGCAATCTTCGAGCGTGATCATCTCATCATCGTGACTTATTGCTGGAGCACGTAACTGCCCGGTGCGTTGCCAAGCACTGGTAGACCCGCTTCCCCTGTGCCCATCGGAGGCGGCGCGGTCAAGGTGCCGGAATGCTCTTCCAGCCAGCTCTCCCATTCAGGCCACCACGACCCCTCCTTCTGCCGGGCCTCGATCAGGAAACGATCGGGATCCAAGTAGTGATCTTCCGGCCGATGTTTCCTCACGCGGAAGCTTCGAGGTCCGGCGTAACCGAGTTCCGAGACGATTCCGACATTGTGACCGCCAGTCGTAAGCAGATACGTCACCTCGGTTTCGGTCTGCAGGTTGATCTTGTATGTCGATCGCCATGGGGCGACATGATCGCGTTCGGTACCGACCGCGAAGATCGGGACGCGGATGTCGGTGAGCGAAACAGGCTCGCCGCCGGCCACAAATCGTCCTTCGGCAAGATCGTTGTTAAGAAAGAGCTTGCGCAAATAATCCGAGTGCATTTGGTAGGGCATGCGGGTGGCATCGGCGTTCCAGGCCATGAGATCCGTCATCACCTGACGTTCGCCAAGCAGATAATCGTGGATCATGCGCGACCAGATCAAGTCGTTCGATCGCAGCATCTCGAACGCGCCGGCCATCTGCCGGCTGTCGAGAAAGCCTTGTTCCCACATCATATCTTCTAGAAATGAGAGCTGGCTTTCGTCAATAAAGAGCATCAGTTCACCTGCCTCGGTGAAATCGGTTTGCGCGGCAAGCAAGGTGACTGACGCGAGCCGATCGTCGCCATCCCTCGCCATGGCAGCCGCTATAATCGACAAGAGCGTCCCGCCAAGGCAATAGCCAACCGCGTGGATTTTTTGCTCGGGCACGATCGAACTGACGACATCAAGCGCGGTGAGAATCCCGGATGAACGATAGTCTTCCATCGCAAGCGAGCGATCTTCCGGGCCGGGGTTTTTCCAGGAGATCATAAAGACCGTGAATCCTTGTTCGGTCAGGTATTTCACCAGCGAATTCTGGGCCGAAAGATCGAGAATGTAATATTTCATGATCCAGGCTGGGACGATGAGGATCGGTTCAGGCCGGACATTCTTAGTCACCGGGGCGTACTGGATCAGCTCGATAAGCCCGTTGCGGTAAACAACCTTTCCCGGAGTGATCGCGACGTCCTTACCGACCACGAAGCGCTCGGTGCCGACCGGCTTTTTGCCGCTGACGGCGCGCTCCCAATCCTCGAGGAAATGCTGCATGCCCTTCACGAGATTGAATCCGCCCGTCGTGATCGTGCGCTCGAGAATTTCCGGATTGGTCAACGGAAAGTTCGACGGCGCGTTCATGTCCAGAAGCTGGCGCGACCCAAACGCGAGCATATCCTGGTGCCGCTTTGAGACGCCACGCACGCCGACGGTGGCGTTGTGCCACCATTGCTGTTGCAGAAGGAAAGCTTGCGAAATGAAATTGAACGGCCAAGTCTGCCAATTCTCGCCAGCGAAACGCCGATCCTGCGACAGCGGTTCGATACAGGGTTCACTCCGTCCACCCTCCAGCGCACAGCGCGTGGCGTAGTTCGCAAACCGGATAGATTTACGAATGGCCTTGTCGAAAAGCTGCATACGCTTGCCTGGCGCGCCAGCGAGATGGACCGCCCAATCCAAATAGGCGCTACCGAGCGCTGCTGGCGAAAGGCCGCCCGTGAAGCGGGCAAGAGCGGGATGCAGCGAACGATCGGTGATATCTGCGAGCGCCGTGACGCTATAGGATGCCCGACCTTTCGGCTGAATCGATTCCGCAGCCTCACGGGACAGTGAGATGATCTCTGGTGAACGCGAACGAGCGACGGTCATTATGCGAACTCCGAAGGCTTTCAAACGGCTCTCACATCATGCCCATGGGTCCCCAGAACAGTTGATGCGCGGTTTGCCGTTGATTTTCGCTCAGTGCGGAGTAGAGCGGTTTGAGCGCTTTGTTCATCGCCCGCATCGAATCGAGCTGCGCGGCCATGAGCTGTTCGTTTTGATCAAGGCGGTCCGGCAAGCTTGCCGTCGATCCGCCGCGCCGGGTCATCATGACCGTGCACCGCGCCAACATGGCGCTTGTGCCGTCGCGCGCAGCCGCCGCGTAGGTGTTCCAGAGCGACTCCTGGGCCGCGGTGATCTTCAGTTCGGCTTTGACATAAGCGAGCCGCCCTTCGACGTGACCCGCCATCGCAGTGCACATTGCCGGGCCGAAGGCGCCCCCGTGCATCATTCCGGGACTGCCGCCGTCGTAGCCCATCATGCCCGGACCCATCATGCCGGGACGCGAAAAACCGTATCCCATCATGTCGCCGGGATCCGGTGCGCTCTGTTGCGCAGGCTGGTCCTCGGAACGCGCTACTCCAGTCATCGCGGCCGCGATCACCAGGGCGGCAGTCAGCAGCTTACTGATCGACTTCATGACGCGGTCTCCGATTGCTGGCGAATCTTGCAGAAAATCGCCGATCGCCACGGCTGGCGTATTGATTCAGGTCAAAGGAACCTTGGATTGCCTGCCGTGAGCCACACGGCCGACACTGAGCAGGTCGCAACCCTTATTTCGTTCTTCAGCCTGTCTAGATCGAGAAACTGAACTTGCACACGGGAAGGTTGGCCCACGCCTATTCAAGACATCATTCGGCTGCAGCCAGCCTCGCATCAGCACCAATGGCCGCGATACAACGCGTGCTGAAATTTCCCTTGCTGATGATCCGGCTGAATGCCAGCTCGCAGCTGAATGGGATCTTCTCAATACGCCTTTCGGCGCGCGGCGATTCGCGCCCGCTTTTACTGTCACGAACTTCGGCGGCTCGCGTCGGCACCGCGCTCCACCGCTGTTCGAATGAAATAGCGAGCCGATCAGACTTGTGGGTGCGATCAGGCACGGCTGCCGCAGCCAAACGTGCCGGGACTACGTTTAATCTTACCAGAATGTCCCCGGCCGAAGCCGGCCAATATGCCATCGCCATTGCAACGATAGCGCTGGCCAAAACATAGCCGACGATACTGGCTGCCTTTTTGGCGAATTTCGTTTGCAGTCCGTGTCGGTCCGATTGAGGCTTTCCGCTCCTGCGCATGGCACCCGCCCTCCCTCTTTGGCGGATGGGCCATTGTTAACGCTCCATTATCAACGGGAAATCCGGATGTTCTCCCTAAGGATAAGCCCGTAACCGCCTGGGTCGACATCGATCCTGATTGAGAAAAAGGGCAAACTGCCGATCCTTTTGCCGAGGCAATTGCGTGGGCACATCGATAGATGGAAACTAGACAAATCATGATGACAGCCGTCCAACCATTTCCTGTGCCGAGTCAGCTACCGCCGACCCTGGCAAGCATCCATCAATACTGGAAGTTGTTGATCCGAGCGGAAAATCCAATGCCGTTTTCGGACGATGTGAGCCTGGGGCCAATTGAGAAATTCTCAGCCCATCTCATGCTCGTGGATATATTTTCCGGGCCACAACGCTTTCGCTTCAACAGGCTTGGAGAAAATATCATCGGCAAATTGAGCAACGATCTCACGGGGCAATTTGCCGATGAGATTAAACCGGCCGAGCCGCTGAACTATTTCATCGCCCAAGCGAGTGCGACAATCGAAGCAGGTGCACCGACGCTGTATTCCGCTGCCCGAGGGAAGTCGCGGGGAAGCGGCTATTCCCGTCTACTTCTTCCGGCATGGGGCAATGGTCGCATCGATCTGCTGTTGGGTGCGGTTATCTGATGTCATGTACCTCCGGATCCTGAGCCCAAAAGCCGTTTTTTCCGCTCATTTAAATTGCCCCAGGATTGATTGAGATCAAAGGTTTGGCGCGCTTCCGCGCGTTAGAGTTTGACTTTCCAAGATGGAATTTGCGAATGCCTCAGTCACCCTACGTGCGCTGGTTCAGCGATATCCGGCTGGACGACGTTGCCTTGGTGGGTGGGAAGACTGCCTCGCTTGGTGAACTCTACTCAACCCTTTCAGGCCAGGACATTAGAGTTCCGAATGGCTTTGCAATAACAGCGCGGGCCTACTACGACGCACTGACCGCTGCCGACGCTTGGGGCACTCTCCACGGTTTATTGGATCGGCTCGAAAAAACAGACGTGGAGCGGCTTAAAACCTGTGCCGCCAAAGCGCGGAGCATCGTGTACGAAGCTACAAGGCGGTCCGATCTGCGCGACGAAGCTGTAATCGCTTACCGGGAGCTCGAAAAACAACATGGCGATGGAGTTGCGGTTGCAGTGCGCAGTTCGGCTACTGCCGAGGACCTGCCCAATGCAAGCTTTGCCGGGCAACATGAAAGCTTTCTCAATGTTCGCGGCGAGGACGATTTGTATGAGGCCTGTCGCCGATGTTTTGCTTCCATCTTCACCGATCGGGCTATTTCGTATCGGATTGACAATGGATTCGATCACTTCAAGGTTGGGCTCTCTGTCGGCGTGATGAAAATGGTTCGCGCCGACAGCGCAGCCAGCGGCGTCATGTTCACGATCGACACTGAATCGGGCTTTCGTGATGTCGTCTTCGTCACCGGCGTCTATGGCCTCGGCGAAAACATCGTACAGGGCACAGTGGATCCCGATGAGTTTTACGTTCACAAACCGACCTTCCGTGCAGGGCATCGTGTCGTCTTAAGCCGATCGCTTGGCGGTAAGCAGATGCGTATGGTCTATGCCGGCAATGGCGGTACCAAGAATATTCGTGTTCCGAAATCCGACCGCGCGCGTTTTTGCCTGACGGATTCAGAAGTCCTGAAACTTGCAGATGATGCGATCAAGATCGAGGAGCACTATTCGGCCAAGGCTGGCCATTCTATGCCGATGGATATTGAATGGGCGAAAGATGGTGTCGACGAACAGCTTTACATCATACAGGCGCGGCCGGAGACTGTTGCATCTCAGCGAGCACCGACAGCGATTGAGACATTCGCGCTTGCCTCGACCGGCGCGGTGCTCGTGGAGGGCAAAGCGGTTGGCGAAAAAATTGCTACCGGCCCTGTCCGCGTCATTGCCAGCGGGCGGCGGCTTGCTGATTTCAAGCAGGGCGAAGTTTTAGTTGCGGAGTCGACCACTCCTGATTGGGAGCCGGTCATGAAGATCGCCGCAGCGATCGTAACGGAACGCGGCGGGCGAACCTGTCACGCCGCTATCGTCGCGCGCGAGTTGGGTGTGCCCGCGGTCGTGGGCGCGCAAGGCGCAAGGTCTGTCCTCAAAAATGGAAGCAAGGTGACTGTTTCGTGCGCCGAGGGCGAAGTCGGTCGCGTTTATGATGGCGTTCTCGAGGTACGAACGACGCGGCTCGCATTGTCCGACCTCAAGCGCCCTAAGACCGCGATAATGCTTAACCTCGGCAATCCGGAATTGGCATTCAAGACGGCAATGCTGCCCAATGATGGGGTAGGACTGGCGCGGATGGAGTTCATCATCAGTGAACACATCAAAGTCCATCCGATGGCGCTGGTCGAGCCTGACCGAATCGCGTCGAAAGCGGCCCGGACGGAGATCGGCCAGCTCGTATCCAGTTATGCTTCGCCGGCAGATTACTTCATCGAGAAACTCTCCGAGGGCATCGGCACCATCGCGGCGGCGTTTTACCCGAAGCCGGTGATCGTCCGCCTGTCCGACTTCAAGACCAACGAATATGCACGCCTTCTGGGCGGCGAAGCCTTCGAGCCGAAGGAGGAAAATCCGATGCTCGGCTTTCGCGGCGCGGCGCGCTACGCACATCCCGCCTATGCGGCCGGTTTCGCGCTTGAATGCGCCGCGCTGCGACGCGTCCGCAATGACATGGGGCTCATCAATGTCCGCGTGATGGTGCCGTTTTGCCGGCGCGTTGAAGAAGGGCGGCGGGTTATCAAAGCTATGGCCAGTCACGGGCTCAAGCGCGGCGAAAACGAGCTCGAAATTTACGTCATGTGCGAAATTCCGAACAACGTCATCCAAATTGACGCATTCGCGGAATTGTTCGACGGATTCTCAATTGGGTCTAATGATCTGACGCAGCTTACATTGGGGGTCGATCGGGATTCCCAAATTGTGGCGTTCGACTTCGACGAGCGCGATCCCGGCATGCTGGAAATGCTCAGACTTGCTGTTGCCGGCGCCAAGCGCAATGGTCGTCATGTTGGAATTTGCGGCGAAGCGCCGGCTAATTTTCCCGAGATCGCTCGATATCTTGCCGAGCTTGGGATCGACTCCATCAGCGTCAATCCATCAAGCATATTACGCACTATGCAGGTCGTCAGCGAAGCGGAAGACGCTAGGACACACGCCTCGGCGGCGGCGGAATAGACGAATTCTGTCCTCCGATTATGTGAACGCATGTGCCGCTGTCGCGTGTAGATCTTCTGCCTCGACGTTAACCGAAGTCATCGCTTGCGTGAGTTCTTCGTAGATCTTGTCTTCGATAGTGACCGTTCCAAAATTGGAATTTTCGCCATCGAAACGGCCTGCTGCCAGCTGGTCGGCATATTCAATTTAGTGATAGCCAACGACAGTTGGGTGCCGCAGCGCTGCCGTAAGTAATGCCGGAATCCGGTGGCCCCATCTTCGTTCTCGAAAATGGTTTTGGCGGAAGGGATAAGCTTGATCAAAACGGTTCGGTCGTTGACGCTGATCGCATCGGTTTTCTGACTGCCTATATTGGCGCATTGAACGGGGCAGTTTCCCTCGGAGCGGATGTTCGCGGTTATTTTGTCTGGTCACTGCCCGATAATTTCGAGTGGGATGCGGGCTATGGTGTACGATTTGGTCTCATCTATATCGATTATCCGACCCAGCGCCGCGTTCCCAAGGCGTCCTTTGAGTGGTATCGGGAGCTGATCAAGGCGGCGCGCAACAAGAAATAAAGCGCCGGAGGTTGGGGATGACCAAGGACAAATCTGAAAGTGTCGTGCTCGGAGACATCGGCGGCACCAATGCTCGCTTTGCTGTTTTGCACGATGGCGTGGTTGACGATGTGGAACACATGAAGGTCTCCGAATACCGACAGTTTGCCGACGCGCTAGATACATTCATCAAAAGCCGCTCTGCGGGTCGTTCAATCCGCAATGCGATATTCGGAGTGGCCGGTGTTGTCGAACGCGAGCGTTGCGCCCTGACGAACAATCCCTGGATTGTCGCCGCCGACGAACTTCGCGCCCGGTTTGATTTTTCCAGGATCCACATCGTAAACGACTTCGAAGCCCTTGCATGGTCATTGCCGCACTTGACCGCCAAAGATCTCCGTTTAATCGGAGGGCAGAAGCCAAACGCGGCCGCTCCCATGGTCGTGCTCGGCCCCGGGACCGGTCTTGGCGTGGCTGCCTACATTCATGGCGATCGGGGCGATTTCGTCCTGGGCAGTGAAGGCGGCCATGCGACTTTGCCAAGCGCCTCATCGCGTGAGGATGCGATCATCGCAAATTTGCGAGCGCAATTCGGGCACGTATCTGCCGAGCGCGTGTTGTCCGGACCCGGCCTGGAAAATCTATATCGCGTCATCGCGTCATTGGATTCTCAGACCGTCGCGCAATGGACTGCAGCTGAAATAACCGAGGCGGCGCTCGCAAACCGTTGCGCGGTCAGCCAGGCGGCTCTCGATACTTTTTGTGGGTTGCTGGGCGGCGTGGCCGGAAATCTCGCGCTCAGCTTCGGCGCGCAAGGCGGCGTTTACATCGCTGGCGGCATTGCGCCACAGCTACGAGATTATCTACCGCAATCACAATTTCGCTCCCGTTTCGAGGCGAAAGGGCGCTTGACCTCCTATCTCGAGCCTATCCCGACTTACCTGGTCCTGCATGACGATCCGGCGTTCGTTGGTCTGCAGTTCCTCGCCGGCCAGGAAACCTAGAGCGCGCCGTTCCGCGATTTATCATGGCCAGCATTGTCACCCTTACGCCAAATCCGGCCATCGATCTGTCCACTACGATCGATCGGGTGGTCCCGACCGTTAAGCTGCGCTGCACGGCGCAGCGGCGTGATCCCGGCGGCGGTGGGGTCAATGTGGCCCGAGTGATCAAGAGATTTGGCGGGGACGTCGAAGCGATCTTCACCGCCGGAGGATTTACCGGGCAACTTCTTTGCCGCCTGGTCGATGACGAGGGAATTACGAACCGAGTCATCCAAGCCGAAGCCGAAACGCGAGAGGATTTCTACGTTTCTGAACTAAGTACGCAATTACAATATCGCTTTATCTTGCCCGGTCAGCCGTTGCGCGAGAGCGAGTGGCAGCAATGTCTTGCCACGCTTGCCGCCAGCTCGCCGCCCCCTAAATTCGTGGTGGGCAGCGGTAGTTTGCCGCCCGGCGTACCCGACGATTTCTACGCTCGCGCAGCTGCGATTGCACAAAGTCTTGGAGCAAAATTCTGTCTCGATACATCCGGCCCGCCGCTGGCGGTCGCCATTGAGCAAGGCCTTTACCTGGTCAAGCCAAACCTGCGTGAAATGAGCGAATTGATAGGCGTAGAGCTAGAAAGTGAAAGCGATTGGTTGTTCAAGGCACGCGCCTTGCTTGATAAGGGGAAAGTCGAAGTCATCGCTTTATCGCTCGGCCATATTGGCGCGTTGATTGTTACTCGGAATCTGGCGTTACGGGCACGCGCACTGGCGCTGAAACCAGTTAGTGCGGTGGGAGCCGGGGACAGTTTCCTCGGAGCGCTTGTATTTGGCTTGGCGAGCGGCGCGAAATTTGACGACGCGCTGCGTCTGAGCATGGCAGCCGGAGCTGCAGCCCTCATAAATCAGGGCACTGAACTCTGCCATACAACCGATGTATATCGGCTCAGCGCCGAGGTGCAGATCGAGCCCGTTTGAAATTATTTGTGCCGTGAGCTTTCGAGTCGCTCTTTTGCCTCAAGCTCATCTATGGCAATCAGCAGCGTCGATCAACCAAGATCCCGCGCGAATTGGAGCAGGAAACCGAGATTTGGGCCATTTTTTGCTCTCCGACGACAGAGGAGTACAGCAAATCGATGGGTGGGATCGGCGCCGTCGGAAAAGTCAGATAACGCCCCTAAGTAAAGTCACGGAGTAACGCCAGCGCTTCAATAACAGTCTATATTTTGTACCGGGGGCTCGATTAACGAAGCGAGGTGCAAGATGTACGGGCGAATTCTGGTGGCGATTGACGGAAGCGAGACCTCCGATCTCGCACTCCAAGAAGCGATAAGGCTGGCAAAGGACCAAAAAGCGGCGCTTCGCGTGCTCCACGTGATCGACATCTCACCGGCTTATATGACTGTCGAGACGCCTTATCCATTTGTTGAGTATCAAAAAGCATTACAAGAAATGGGCGGAAAGCTACTCGCCAATCGCGTTGCTAAAGCACGCGGCGCCCGTGTGAAAGTCGACTCGAAGTTAATCGCTATCGCGATGTATGGCGGGCGCATCTATGATGTTATCGAGGAACAAGCAAAAAAATGGCCTGCTGATCTGATTGTGATCGGGACGCATGGCCGCCGCGGAGCTCGGCGTCTGATGCTTGGCAGCGTAGCCGAGGGACTGATCCGCGTAGCAACAAAGCCGGTTCTGCTCATCCGTAGCCCAAAAAAAGCAGCTGAACCGCTGTCGGCAATTCGAACTATTGGTTACGGCTCACGGTATAGTGTGAGGCCAAGATTCTTTTCACCCGATCTTTTCTCGCGTGACAATGCCGCGGAGTAATCGCCCAAGAAGATCGGCGCCAGTAATGATCCGCCTTTGCTGCCCCCACACGAGAATCAGGTCTTGATCAATCACGTCATCCTCAGGATGCTCCGGCTTCATCTTCATAAGCCCAATTACATCACCTAAGCGTGCATTCATATTGGTGACGATAATTGGTCGATGCCAATAGGGCTCTGGGCCCACTGAAACTTCATTGAAGAGAACGTCGCGCAGAAAATGATGCGCATCTAAAACCATGCAGGGCGTTTGATTTTGGTCGACAAAGATTACCCACTTTCGCCCTGAAGCATCCAGCTGACGCAAAAATGGATCGTCAGCGGTGCGTTCAATTTTTGGCAACACTGGTCGGCCAGCTGCGACCGGAAGCGAAATAATACTGCGAGCGTCAACTTGCTCCCCCTCGTCCAGTACCGAAATGTCATCAAGATCAAGGAAATTCACCGCGCCGATTGCCTCGACCTTTCCCAGGTCTGTATTAGCGGTCTCCAAATGCTTCGACATCAGGATGCGGAAATCCCGCTCACGAAAGAGCGCTATCGTCTCCGGTCCCAACCACCAATTGAGCAAGAGCGCTGTCGGCTTGGCGACAACAAAGAGGATCACTTGATAGAATTTGAGAAAGACTGCAAACCGGGCAGCAAGCCGCAGTGCGTTTCTGGTAAAATATGCTTGCGGAAATATTTCACCTAGCAAAGTGATTACGACAGTTGAAAAAAGAAACGCGCCGAGCCCTGCCAAAACCGATTCCGATAAGAGTGTCAGAACTACATTCGTTGCCACATTGCCCCAAATGATTGTAGTCAAAGCAAAATTCGAATCGGCACGAAGCGCATAGAGCTTAGATGCATCAGTATTTCCGCCGGCGGCCTCAACTTCGAGCCGTAGCCTGCTGATACTGAAGAGCGCAAGGTTCAGCCCAGAGAAAATCCCCGTCTGTACGATGCAAAGGCCGATCGCTATCCAGGTAAACATGCATTCGGGCGTTTATAACCTTGAAGAGCACGTTTAAAGAACCACGTTCTTTGATCTGGCGCAAAGGCGCCGGGTTCAGAGCCTGTCTAATGAGCTGCATGGAAGGTAACCATGCCCTTCAAGGATCGCTCTGACGCTGGGCGTAAGTTGGCCAAGGCGCTCGCCGACTACAACAAGCAACAGCCGGTCATTCTTGCACTTCCGCGTGGTGGGGTCCCTGTTGCCGCCGAGGTCTGTGCCGCACTTAAAGCGCCGTTGGATTTGATTCTCGTGCGCAAAGTTGGCGTCCCTTTTCAGCCCGAACTAGCCATGGGCGCCGTTGTGGATGGGGCGACACCTATCATCGTGCGCAATGAGGATGTGATCCAGGCCGCAAATATCAACGAAGCTACATTCAACGCGGTCTGTGACACTGAACTTTGCGAGATCGAACAACGGCGGCAACGATATTTGGGTACCTGCGATCGTGTCGAGGTCACCGGCCATGCCGCAATCGTGATTGACGACGGCATTGCCACCGGTGCCACGATGAGGGCGGCCCTGCATGCCATCCGCGCGCGGAGACCTCAAAAACTCGTTCTCGCAGTGCCGGTCGCTCCGACGAGCACGCTTGCCGAGCTGCAGCACGAGGCCGACGACATCATTTGTCTTGAAGATTACGAAATTTTCGGCGCCATCGGCGTCTACTACGCCAATTTTAGGCAGGTTTCGGATCAGGAAGTGATCGATATTCTCAAGCGCTTTTCGACGCAGACACTCAAATCTGCAAAGCAGCCCATCACGTAAACGAAGCCGCACATTTGATCCAAGTCAAAGCTCTCCTGCTCCGTTGGCTCAATCTAACATCTATCTTGCTTGCCTTGGAGGCTGTCATGAGCGCGGTAGGTCTCGAAAAAATCATACCATCCGCCCTCAATGATAGGTTGATCAATCGTTGGCAGTTCTGGGCACAGCACCATGGCACATAAGCAGGTCCTATTCCGCTCAGCCGCGCGCGAAAAGATATTGCGCGGCGCTACCCAACTCGCCGATGCCATTCGGGTGACGCTGGGACCGCGATCAAAAGCGGTGCTCATCGAGAAAAAGTGGGGCGCGCCCGTTGTCTGCAATGATGGCGTCACCATTGCCAAGGAGTTTGATTTGAAGGATCCCGTAGAGAACCTCGGGGCACGTATGCTTCGCCAGGCTGCCGAAAAAACTGGCGAGATGGTGGGCGACGGAACCAGCACGTCAACAATTCTGGCTCATGCGATTTTTGCCGACGGCGTACGCAACGTGGTGGCGGGCGCGAGCGCCATTGATATAAAACGCGGATTAGATCGAGCAACTAAACG
>Ga0187804_10000103_pt1 | contig 17612 bp, 13 predicted proteins | sample NC_wetland_sal_i_3_FD_132961 | JGI IMG/M metagenome (GOLD analysis project Ga0187804, IMG submission 132961) | Wetland sediment microbial communities from Neuse River Estuary, North Carolina, USA - Control_4 | ecosystem: Environmental > Aquatic > Freshwater > Wetlands > Sediment | place: USA...
CGCGGTCCGGCGGCCGTATGGCCCGATTTGTTCTCCGGACAGGTCCAAGCCTTCATTATCACGGTCTCTACCGCGATCGGTTTTATCCGAGCGGGAAAGGTGCGGCCGCTGGCCGTGACGATCGCAAGCCGCTCCGACGTTTTGCCCGATGTGCCCACCATCGGCGAAAGCCTGCCGGGCTTCGAAGCTTCGGCCTGGAACGGAATCGGTGCGCCCACGGGCACGCCAGCAGCTATCATCGACAAGCTCAGCACGAATATCGTCGCGGGATTGGCCGACCCGCAGCTTAAAGCGCGGATCAACGATCTCGGCGGCGACACCGAGCCGATGCCGTCGTCCCAATTCAAAAGCTTCATTGCCGATGAAACCAAGAAATGGGCGAAGGTCGTCAAGTTTTCAGGCGCCAAGGTGAATTGAGGGCCCGCGGCGGCGGGTCGAAACTGGTGCGCATACGGGGGAAATGGTCATGACATTGGCACGTCGGGAATTTTTTGGCGTGGCGGCGGGCGCTGCCACGCTGGCGAGCGGCGTGCATTCGGCCGCCGCGGCGCTCTATCCCGATCGTCCGATCCGGCTGGTGCTACCGTTTCCGCCCGGCGGCGTGTTTGACATTGTCGGCCGCCCTTGGGCCGACAAGGTGAAAGCGAGCCTCGGCTCGGTTTTTGTCGACAATCAGCCCGGCGCGGGTGGTTCGCTGGCGGCGCAGCTCGTCGCGCACGCGCCGGCCGACGGCTACACGATCTTTCTCGGCGGCTCCACGATCCACCTCACCGAAATGATTCTGCGCGAGCACCCGCTGCTCGATCCGATGAAGGAATTGACGCCGGTCTCGATGGTGGCGGTCACCTGCTTTGCGATTGTGGTCAATCCGGCGGTGCCCGTGCACTCGCTGGGCGAACTGGTCGAGTATGTCAAAGCCAATCCCGGCAAGATGGCCTACGGCTCAGCCGGCACCGGCACCATGAACCATTTGAGCGGCGAGCTCCTGAAATCGCTCACCGGCATCAATGATCTGCCGCACGTGCCGTATCGCGGCGCCGGACCGGCGATTGCCGATGCTATCGGCGGCCAGATCCCGATGATCATTCCGGCCATGACCAATCAAGTCCTCGAATTTCACCGCACCGGCAAGCTTAGGCTGTTGGCGATCACCAATCCGACGCGTATCCCGGTTGCGCCTGACATACCGACCGCGGTGGAGGCCGGCATACCTGGGCTCGTATCGACGCAGGTACTCGGACTGTTTGCGCCGGCAGGGACGCCGCAGCCTATTATCGCGACGCTCGACGAGGCCAATCACCGCGCCATGGCGGACGCAGCCTATCGTCAATCGTTGAACGATGCCGCGGTCATTCCGGTGCCAGATTGGACGACAGCGCAATTCGACGAGTTTATGCGCGCGGAACTCGCGCGCTGGACCCCGCTGGTGAAGGCGATTGGGGTTCGGCTCGACTAAATTTTATTTGCCAACAACCGCCGGAGCCGCTGCGGCGTGATCGGCAATTGCCGCACCGCGCCGGGGATGCCGATCGCGTCGTCGATGGCCGAGGCGATCGTCGCGCCAACAGCGGTGATGCCGCTTTCGCCGGCGCCCTTGATGCCGAGCGGATTGAGCGGCGAGGTGTAATCCTCGCGCAACAAAACGTCGGGGGCGGGCACTTCGTGCAGCGCCGGCAAGAGGTAATCGGCGAATGTCGCCGCCAATGGGTCGCCACGTTCGCTGTAACTGAATTCCTCGAATAGCGCGCCGCCCAACCCTTGCGCGTAGCCGCCAACGATCTGGCCACGCACCAGCGCCGGATTGATGGCGCGGCCGATGTCATAGGCGATGCAGTAGCGCTCAACCACGACGCGGCCGGTTTCGGCATCGACGCGCACCACGGCGACATGGCTGCCGTAGGGGTAGACTTGATGCTCGGTCTTGAACCAGCCATCGGCGGCAAGGCCGGGCTCGCGGTCGCCCCTTGCTTTCGCGGCCGGCGCCAGATTCTGCGCGATGGCGCCGAGGCCGATCGAGGGGCCGGGCTTGCCGTCCTTGCGCACCACTTCACCGGCGACGATGTCGAGCACCTCCGCGGAGGCTTGCAGGAGTTCGGCCGCCACCGCGAGCGCTTTGCGCCGCACGTTCAGCGCCGCGATATGCGTTGCCGACGCGGTCATCACGGTGGCGCGCGAGGCATGCGCGCCGATGCCGAATGGAATGCGGTCGGTCTGACCGTGAATGACGCGGCAGCGCCGGTAGTCGACGCCAAGCGCGTCGGCGGCAACCTGCGCCATCACCGTCTCGAATCCCTGGCCAAGCGAGGCGCCGCCGGTCAGGACCTCGACCATGCCGGAGGTATCGACCGAGATTCTCACGCCGTCGGTCGGACCGAGTCCGCTCTTCTCGACGAACATCGATAGCCCAATGCCGACGCGTTCGCCGGCGGCTTTGCGCTTGTTGACCGTTTCGTTCAGCGCGTCCCAGCCGATCTTGGCGAGAAGCTTTTCGAGCAGACCGGAATAATCGCCGCTGTCGTATTCGATTTCCTCGCCGAGCGCCTCGAGCGGGCGTGGATACGGCATTTCGGCCGGCCCGATCGTATTGCGGCGACGCAGCTCGATCCGATCGATCTTCAGTTTGTGCGCGATCGCATCGACGAGCCGCTCCCGCACGAAGGTGGTCTCGTAACGTCCCGGCGCCCGATAGGTCGCGGCCGGGGTCTTGTTGGTGAGGCGAAAATGTCCGATCGCGCGATAGGCCGGTACCCGATACGGTCCCGGCAAGATCCCGGCCGTCATGTGCACCACGCGCGCCGCGTGCGTGCGCACATAGGCGCCCTGATCGTGGAAATAGCGATCGTCGATCGCGAGAATGACGCCCTCGGCATCGACCGCGGCGCGGACTTTATGCAGCTGCTCGCGCGAATGATTGGCGGCGATTAGATGCTCGCGGCGGTCCTCGATCCATTTCACCGGCCGGCGCAAGCGCTTGGCAGCGACGCAGACCAGCACGTCCTCGGGATAAAGTTCGCCGCGGACGCCGAACCCGCCGCCGACATGCGATTCGTGAACATGAATCGCGCTCGGCGGCAGGCGGAGCATGCGCGCCAGCAATTCCTGATTGCGGTGCGGGACCTTGGCCGCGCCGTGCAGCTCAAGGATGCCGCGCGCCGCGTCGTAGCGGCCGATCGCGCCGCGGGTCTCGAGCGGCACCCCGGAATGGCGGCCGATCGCCAATTCCAGTTCAACGATATGCGCCGCTTGACGAAACGCGGCATCGACGTCGCCATAGCCTTGGCGGATCACCGCGGCTTCGCTCGAATGTCCCGGCGAGAATTCGACCGGCGCCGCCTGCGCGTCGATCAGCGGCGGCAGTTCTTCGATCTCGACGGCGACTAAATCGGCGGCGTCCTCGGCGACGTATGGGTCTTCGGCAAAGATCGCCGCGACCGGGTCGCCGACATAGCGCACCCGTGCCTTCGCCAGCACCGGCTGGCGGTAGGGGTCAAGCGCCGGAATCGAGCCCTCGCGAAAGTCGACCGGCGGTACATCCGCAATGTCGTCGGCGGTCCACACCGCGAACACGCCGGGCAACGCGCGTGCCGCCGCGGTATCTATCGACGTGATGCGACCGTTGGCATGCGCCGAGCGCACGATGCGCATGATCAGCTGATGCGGGAAATTGATATCGCCTGCGAACTGACCGCGTCCGGTCACAAGCGGCGGATCCTCCAGCCGCGCGACCGATTGCCCGATCCACGGTGTTTTTGCTGCGGCGGTCATCTCACACCGTCATTCCGGGGCCGAGCGCGATGGATCTTTTCCCTCCCCCTTGCGGGGAGGGTAGGGAGGGGGTCGGGAGGTGACGCGACAGCAAGTACGCTCGTTCGTGCGGTCGCTTATCTGTAAAAAACGTCACGGCCCCCACTCCAATCCCCTCCCCGCAAGGGGGAGGGGAAATCACATTGCCGCCGCGCGTTCAAGCGCTCGGCGCGCGACGGCGAGGACGAGATCGCGCCGGAACTCGGCGCTGTTGATGATGTCTTCCATCGGGTCGATGGCGGACATGGCCGCTTGCGCGGCGGCGCGGAACGCTTGGTCGCCCGGCGCCGCGCCCTCGAGCGCGCGCTCGGCCGCCGCGATGCGCCGCGGATTGACTTCCACGCCGCCGAGTGCGAGCCGCGGCTCGGCGATTTTGCCGCCGTCGAGTCGATAGAGGCCGACCGCCGCGGCAAGCGCAAAATCTCCCGCGCGCCGGCTGAACTCGTAGAAGCCGCAACGCGTGTCGGTCGGCAACAACGGCAAGCGCGCCTCGACCAGAAGCTCGTCGTCGCGCAGCGCGGTTGTCATGATACCCTTGAAGAAATCGCTCGCCGCGATGATGCGCTCGCCGCGCGCGCTTTTGGCCACGACCTCGCCGTCAAGCGCCACAAGTATGAGGCACCATTCCGAAGCCGGGTCCGCATGCGCCAGGCTGCCGCAGAACGTGCCGCGATTGCGGATCGGATAGTGCGCGATGTGATGCACTACGTCGGTCAAAAGCTTTCCCAGCGGTCCTTCGCAAACCGGTCGATGGAATGCCGCGTGGCGAACGCAGGCGCCGATGACAAGCTTTCCGCCGGCGACGGCAATGCGGTTGAGTGCCTCGACGCCGTTGATATCGACAAGGTGCGAGGGCTTGGCAAGCCGGAACGCCATGGTCGGAACGAGGCTCTGGCCGCCGGCGAGGACGCGGCCGTCGTCGTCGGCAAATTCGGCGAGCAGCGCGACCGCTTCGTCGATCGTTTTCGGCGCGTGATAGCGGAATGCGGCGGGCTTCATTTCGCTATGGATGCACCGTTCACGGGAGGGAGTCAAAGACGACGGACGGATGTCAGATGTCGGAAGTCGAAGGTTAGATGACGAAAAGAGCGGCCCCGAATACTATGATCCGACCTCTGACATCCGACATCTGTTTTCCGAATGCTCCGTTTCGACGATATCGGCAACCGGCTCAAAGCGTTTCGTCTCGGCTCCGGTCTCTCCGCCGAAGACATCGCCGCCAAGCTCGGCATTTCGCGGACCGCGCTCTACCGCTTCGAAAAGGGCGAGCTGGCGAAGATCGAGACGCTGGAGAAGCTCGCCGAGCTTTTGCAGGTCTCGGTGCCCACGCTGCTCGGCGTCGGTGTCGAATACATCGCGTCGGCGGTCAGCTATTTCGAGCGCATGCGGCAGATCGAGGAAACCGCCGAGCACATCATCGTGCTCGCCGGGCCGATCTCCTATGTGCTCGCTTCCGACGGCTTCGACCGCGCGCTCGGCGAAGTGCTGCGCGAATCGGTGCCGGAGGCGGTGGCGAAAAATAGCAAGGCGCTGGCGCAGATCGACGAGCTGATGGCGGTGCTGCGCGGCCGCAAGGAAACCTATCGCCGCCGCCGACCGGCAATCGTCAATCTGATCGCCGCCGGCGAAATGCAGCGCTTCCTGCGCAATGGCCTGGTCGGCCGGCTCGATCTGCCCGAGGCGGTGCGGCGCGAACGCCGGCGCCTCGCCCGCGCCGAAGCCGAGCATTTCCTCGCGCTGATGCAAAACGAACCGATCGGCGTGCAGATCGGTATCGTGCTCGACACGCTGCCGCACACGAGCTTCCAGATTTTCCGTCAACCCGATCGGAAAATCTTGGCGCTGAGCCCGTTCCGCCTCGGCGAAGAGCCGAACATCCGCGTTGGCGTTGCGATGATTACCTCGGCGCCGGAAGCGCTGGCGCTGCACGAGAAGATGGCGCGCGACTTATGGTCGAGCGCGCTGAAAGGCCCAACCGCCGTGCGCTTCATGCGCGGCATGATGGAGACTGTGAAGGACTAAAATAGTTGCCGGCGCTCTGCAAAACTGTTCCGCAGTTCAGCAAAAGTTTGCCGACTCAGCTTCAACGCCATATATGGGACGATGCAAATTCGAGCCGCCTCGATTCGACCCGAGCGGTCCTGGCTGAGAGGACTAATCCACCGCAATGAACGTTCACGCGACGCTCGCCGAGACCGGCGCACGGCCCCGGCTCCTCATGTGTCCGCCGCGCCATTTCGCCGTTACCTACAGCATCAATCCGTGGATGGACCCCAAGTCGTGGACCGACGGCGGCGGCAATTTGCACCGCGAGGCGGAACGGCAATGGGCAGCACTTCATGACGCGCTGACCGTTGCGGGGGCGTTGGTCGAGACAATCGAACCCGCAGCCGATCTGCCGGATCTGGTCTTCACCGCCAATGCCGCCGTGGTGCTTGATCGCAAGGCCGTGCTGTCGCGGTTCCGCCATCCGCAGCGCCGCAGCGAGGAGCCGATCTTTGCGGCCGCCTTTGTGGCGCTTGCCGAACGCGCCATTCTGGACGATGTATCGCGGCTTCCGGACGGAATCATTCTGGAAGGTGCGGGCGACTGCATTTGGGATACCAAGCGAGGCTTGTTCTGGCTCGGATGCGGTTTCCGCTCCGACGCTAGAGCCGCTTCCGTCCTCAATCGGCAATTCGGCTGGCTTTGCCTGCCGTTGTCGCTGGCGGAGGCGTGCTTCTATCACCTGGACACGGCGTTTTGCGTGCTGCCGTGTGGCAGTGTCATCTATCATCCGGAAGCTTTTACGCCGGCAGCACGAACCACAATCGAAGCCCATGTCACGCCGGAACAGCGCATCGCGCTCGATCGCGCCGATGCCGAACGTTTCGCCGCCAATGCGGTCTGCATTGGCAACACGATCGTGCTTTCGAGCTGCAGCATTTCACTGCGGACGATACTCAATGAACGCGGTTACGCCGTCGTCGAGACGCCGTTGCACGCGTTCCTGCGCAGCGGCGGCTCGGCCTGCTGCCTGACCTTGCGTCTCGACTATCGCTCTGACCTAACTGGGGGCCGATCGAGCTTGCTCAAGCAAACGACTGCGCGCGGGTGACGCAACCGTCCTAGCACCCGTCAACGCTCTTCGTTTTCGGTCAAGGAGTGCGATCGTGGCGGACTAAGTGCGGCGCCCCATCGCCTAGTCAATGCGCGGGTCGCCCCGAGCCACGGCAGCCACGCTATCTGAAAACCTGCGTCCAAAATGCAAACGGGTTTGCTGCCCCAAAGTAACTGCCGAAAGCCTCGAACGATGGCATCGCTTGCATATTAATCGAGAGCGCTTCGACGTCGGTCCCTGGCGGCCGGCGATGCACGATCTCAATTTTCAATCCCGGCAGACTCGCCGTCGCCCGGGTCGTTGGATCCCGGTGCTTAAAGCGACGGCGGCAGGATCGCAAGGGGCGTGGAAACGAGCTCGGAACTGCGGCACGGATCGCCGCGTTGTCAGCTGTCATTCCATCACCGATGGAGGATCCGATGTGCTGGGAAATAGATTATCGCTGGCTCGCCGAGCAGAAGAAGGCGGAAGAAAGCAAAGCCAAGCAAGAGCAGCGTTCTGAAGTGATCGAAAAGCTCTTGAGCGAAGCCAGCAAGCCACCCGAAAAGAGCGACCAAGCGCCGGTCAAAGAGACGATACCGACGAAGTAGCGCCGCGGTAGATCACCTCTCCCCGCTGCGCGGGGAGAGGTCGGATTGCCAACGGGTCCGGCCCGAAGTGGCCGGCCCGATGACAAGCTCCGCAGTCCGGGTGAGGGGGCCTGCCCGCGAGTCTGAGCCGAGCCGTAACGCCCCCTCATCATAGCGATGCTCCGCATCGCGTTCTTACTTAGTACGGCGGCCGAAGGCCGCCTAGGCCTTCTCCCCGCAAGCGGGAGAAAGAGAACCACTCGCTACGCTCGCGCGTAGCGGCCGCGGTTGAAGAAGCGATCCTTCTGATCTTCGCTCGCGGTGTCGCGGTTCGATTTGATCGCCGCGACTTTGGCGAGCGCGGCCTTCACCGCGGGCCGCTCATCAATGGCCTTGAACCAGCGCGCCAAATTGGGATTGTCCTCCCATTTGACGCCTTGAATGTCATGGTTGCGCGTCCATGGGAAAGTGGCGATGTCGGCGATCGAATATTCGTTGCCGCCGAGATAGGGCGAGTGCGCCAGCCGTTTCTCCAGAACCTCGTAAAGCCGTTTCACTTCGGTCTGATAGCGCGACATCGAATAGGAATGATCCTTGTCCTTGGGCGAGAACAGCTTGAAGTGCGTGAATTGACCGAACATCGGCCCGATATTGGTCAACTGAAACATCAGCCATTGCAACACTTCGTATTTCTTCGCCATGTCCTGGGGCAGGAATTTTCCGGTCTTCTCGGCAAGATACATCAGGATCGCGCCCGATTCGAATACGGTGTAAGGCTTGCCGCCGGGGCCTTCGTGATCGACGATCGCCGGAATTTTCGAGTTCGGATTGATCTTGATGAAATCCGGATTGTATTGCTCGCCCTTCCATACATCGACGAAATGCTCTTTGTACGGCAGCTTGGTCTCTTCGAGCATGAGGTAGATTTTCTGAACGTTGGGACTGGTCAACGTATAAAGGTCGATCATGGCAATATCCTCGACTTCCGCTTTGAGAGATTTGCGAAGGCGGCGAAACTACCGGTCTCGAACGAAGCCGACAAGGCATGCCGCGGCGAACTGGCACGGCATCGCGATCACTTGTGTGAGAGCGTCAATCGCGCATAGGCTTCACGCCGGCCAGCATGCATCGTTGCGTGGAAACAACGGGATGGGGAGATGGGAATGAGAACTTTGAGCCGGGGATTCGCGGCGCTGGCGCTTACCTGCGCCGCGGCGGCGGTCCTTGTCGGAGCGGCGCGCGCCGCCGACGACGATTATCCAAATCACCCGGTGCGCTGGCTGGTCGGCTATCCGCCGGGCGGCTCGACCGACATCTGCGCGCGGCTGATCGGACAATACCTGTCCGAACATCTGCATCAACAATTTGCCGTCGAGAACAAGCCCGGTGCCGGCAACAATCTCGCCACCGAAATCGCTGCGCACGCGCCGCCCGACGGCTACACCGTGTTCCTCGTCAACCCGGCCAATGCCATCAATGCCAGCCTGTACAAGAACCTGCCATTCGATTTCATCCGCGACATGACGCCTGTGGCCGGCTTCATCCGCGTGCCGAACGTCATGGAAGTGAACCCGAACGTGCCGGCGCGCACGGTCAAGGAATTCATCGATTACGCCAAGGCTAATCCGGGCAAGGTCAATCTTGCCTCTTCGGGCATCGGCACGTCGGTGCACCTGTCCGGCGCACTGTTCATGATGATGACCGGCGTCGAGTTGGTGCACGTGCCGTATCGTGGCGCCTCGCCGGCCTTGACCGACATGCTCGCGAATCAAGTGCAGGTCATGTTCGATAATTTGCCGTCCTCGATCGGACACATCCAAGGCGGGCGGCTGCGCGCGCTCGCGGTGACGACTTCGGCGCCGTCAAAGGCGCTGCCGGGCGTGCCGACCGTGGCCGAAACCGTACCGGGCTACGAAGCGAGCGCCTGGTTCGGCATGGCGGTGCCGAAAGGCACGCCGCGCCCGATCATTGAAAAGCTCAATCGCGAGATCAATCAAGCGCTCGCCGATCCGGGAATGCAGGCAAAGTTCGCCGATCTCGGCGGCATTTTGATTGCTGGTTCGCCGGAAGATTTTGGCAAAGTGATTGCCGATGAAACCGCGAAGTGGGCGAAGGTGGTGCAGGCCACCGGGGCCACCGCGGAATAAATTGCGAGGCGATATGAGCAAAACAAAATCGCCAGAGCATTTGCGCTCTTATCGCTGGCTCGGCCGCAACGATCTGCGCTCGTTCGGACATCGCTCGCGGCTGCGCCAGTTCGGCTACGACCGCGCCGATTGGGTGGGCAAACCCGTCATCGGCATCATCAATACCTGGAGTGAGATCAACGCCTGCCACGGCCATTTGCGCGAGCGTGCCGAAGACGTCAAACGCGGCGTTTATCAGGCCGGCGGCTTTCCGATCGAACTGCCGGCGATGTCGCTCGCCGAACCATTCGTCAAACCTTCCACCATGCTCTACCGCAATTTCCTGGCGATGGAATGCGAAGAGCTGTTGCGCAGCCATCCGATCGACGGCGCGGTGTTGATGGGCGGCTGCGACAAGACCACGCCCGGATTGATCATGGGCGCGATCAGCATGGGCATTCCCGCGATCTACGTGCCGGCCGGGCCGATGTTGCGCGGCAATTGGCGCGGCAACGTGCTCGGCTCAGGCTCTGATGCCTGGAAATATTGGGACGAGAAACGCGCCGGCCGGATCGGCGACGACGAGTGGAATGAAATCGAGGGCGGCATATCCCGCTCCTTCGGCACCTGCATGGTGATGGGCACCGCGGCGACCATGATGGCGATTACCGAGGCGCTCGGACTGGCGCTGCCGGGCGCGTCGTCGATCCCGGCGCCGGACTCCAATCATCCGCGCATGTGCGCCGCCGCAGGGCGACGCGCCGTCGAGATGGTGTGGGAAGATTTGACGCCCAACAAAATTCTCACCCCGGCGGCATTCGATAACGCCATCCGCGTTCACATGGCGCTCGGTGGTTCGACCAACGCCATCATCCATGTGATCGCCATGGCGCGCCGCGTCGGGCTAAAGCTCGACATGGCGCGGTTCGATGAGATTTCGCGGCAGGTCCCGGTCATCGCCAACATCACGCCGTCCGGCAAATATTTGATGGAGGACTTCTTCTATGCCGGCGGCTTGCGCGCCTTGATGGCGCAAATGCGGGATTTCCTCGATTTGTCCTGCATCACCGTTTCAGGTCGGACGCTAGGCGAGGCGATCGCCGGCAGCAAGGTGCATCTGCCGGATGTCATCCATTCCCTGGATAATCCACTCTATCCGGAAGGCGCAACCGCGGTACTGACCGGAAACTTGGCGCCGCGCGGCTGCGTGATGAAGCCGGCCGCCGCTGACAAGCGATTGTTGCGCCATCGCGGCAAAGCGATCGCGTTCGAAAATTACGACCATATGGCGCAGGAGGTCGATCGCGACGATCTCGAAGCTACGCCCGATCATGTGTTGGTGCTCAAAAACGGCGGGCCAAAAGGCGGGCCGGGCATGCCGGAATGGGGTCAGCTGCCGATCCCGAAGAAACTTCTCAAAGCCGGAGTGCGCGACATGCTGCGCATTTCCGATGCGCGCATGAGCGGCACGAGCTACGGCGCTTGCATTCTCCATGTCGCGCCGGAAAGCTTTGTCGGCGGTCCTTTGGCGCTGGTGCAGACCGGCGATGAGATCGAGGTCGATGTCGCTGCGCGCCGCATCCACCTGCACGTCGCTGCCGACGAGCTCACTCGCCGCCGCGAGGCCTGGAAGCCGCCGCCGCCGCGTTATCCGCGCGGCTACGGCGCCATGTTCTCCGCCCATATCGGGCAGGCTGACGAGGGCTGCGATTTCGATTTTCTGCAAGGCCAGGCCGCTATTCCCGAACCCGAAATTCACTGAGCGGCAAAGCCCAATTTACCCAGCCGGCAGCACCATAGCGCGGCATTCGCCAAAGCCGATCCGAGCATGGCCGGGCTTGGCGCAAAAGCCGCGGAAGCTGATCTCGTCGCCGTTTTCGACAAAGGTGCGCTGTTCGCCGCTCGGCAGCGCCAGCGGCTTCGAACCGCCGGTCGTGAGCTCTAGCAAGCTCGCCCAGCTCGAGGGCTCCGGCCCGGACGCCGTGCCGGATCCAATTAAATCGCCGATCTCAAGATTGCATCCATTACTGCTGTGGTGCGCGATCATCTGGGTGAAGGTCCAGTACATCTGCGCGAACGAACTCTGGGTCACGCGATGCGCCGGCATACCGTCGCGACGCATGGCCTCGGTCGCAATATAGGCTTCGACCGTAATGTCGAGGCCGCCCTGCGTCCGGTCTTGCGCGTCATCGAGATACGGCAGCGGCGCCGGATCGCCTTCGGGCCTAGCGAACGCGGGAGTGTGAAACGGCGCCAGGGCTTCCGCCGTCACGAGCCAGGGTGAAATCGTGGTAGCAAAATTCTTGCCGAGGAACGGGCCCAGTGGCTGGGATTCCCAAGCCTGAATGTCGCGCGCCGACCAGTCATTGAGGAGGCAATAGCCAAAAATGTAATTTGCCGCCGCGCCAATCGGGACGGGGCGACCCAAGTCGGAGGCAGTGCCGATGAATGCGCCGAGTTCCAGTTCGAAATCGAGACGCTGCGAAGGGCCGAAGCTCGGCGCCGACCCATCCACTCCTTTGCGCTGTCCGTTCGGCCGCGTTACCGCAATATCGCTGATCCGCACCGAGGATGCGCGGCTGTGATAGGCGAGCGGGACGTATTTGTAGTTCGGCGTCAACGGATGGTCGGGCCGAAACAATCGTCCGGCATTGGTGGCGTGAAAGATCGAAGCGAAGAAGTCGGTGAAGTTGCGGAATGCAACCGGCATTCTCATCTCGGCATAGGCCATCGGCGTCAGATAGGGACGCAAACGGGCGCTGGTGCCGGCTTCGGCGGCGAGCTCCCGCGACAAAGCCAGTCGCAAGCCCGACCAAGCCGGCGGCCCCAATGACATCAGCGGATTGAGAAACGGGGCGCCGCACGCCTGTGCCGCCATTGCAGCCGGGCCATCGAACAAACCGGCCGCCGCAGACACATCGACGATCTGGTCGCCGATCGCCACGCCGACCCGCGGCTGTTCGCCCGCCGCGCGCCGAAACACGCCGAACGGCAAATTCTGTATCGGGAAGTCGCTGCCGGGCAGGTTGGCGCTTTCAACAAAGCTGCGCCGCGCCGGGTCGTGAGTTTCATTGAGCGGAATCGGCATGGCTATCGTCTCGGCGCAACGGCGCTGCGCGGCCCTGTGCTTTCCGCTTTGCGGCGGAGTTCCGGATAATGCGCCACGAAGTCAGCATACATGCGCTGCAAGCCTTCGCGCAGCTGGGTGTGCGCGCGCCAGCCCAAAGCGTTGATGGCCGACACGTCCAGAAGCTTCTGCGGCGCGCCGTCCGGCCGCGAAGCGTCAAATTCGATTTTGCCGTGAAAGCCGACCACTTCGGCAATCAAGCGGGCAAATTCGGCAATCGTGATGTCCTCGCCGGTTCCCACATTGAGAAATTGCAGGTCCGAATAGGATTTCATGACGAAGACGCAAGCATCGGCAAGATCGTCGACCGCGAGGAATTCACGGCGCGGCATTCCAGTGCCCCAAACGGTCACGTTTGGACTGCCAGCGATCTTGGCCTCGTGAAAACGTCGCAGCAAGGCGGCGGGAACGTGACTGTCTTGCGGATGATAGTTATCGCCGGGGCCATAAAGATTGGTCGGCATCACCGAGACGAAATCGGCACCATGCTGCAGCCGATAGGCTTCGCATAATTTGATGCCGGCGATCTTGGCCACTGCATACCATTGATTGGTCGGCTCAAGCGGCCCCGACAGCAGCATTTCCGGCGCCATCGGCTGTGGCGCCAGCCGCGGATAAATGCACGAAGAGCCAAGATAGAGGAGTTTGCGCACGCCACCGCGATAAGCGGCGTGAATGCTATTGCACGCGATCGCGAGATTGTCGGCGAGGAAATCGGCGGGAAAAGCGCTGTTGGCGCCGATGCCGCCGACTTTGCCGGCGGCGACAAATACCGCATCGGGTTCAGCTTGCGCCATGAAGCGCTCGACCGCTTCGGAGTGCCGCAAATCAAGCTCGTGCCGGGTTGCGGTGATTATTTCGCACCGTTCGCGCTCGAGCCGCCGCACGATGGCGGCACCCACCATGCCGGCATGCCCGGCGACATAGACGCGCTTGCCGCGCAATTCGAAAAGGACCGGCGCGTTCATCGGCTAGTCATGTACGTTGCGAAGGCCGCCGTCGCGGCGCATTTCCGCCAAATCCGACTCGACCATTTCGCGCACCAGTTCATCGAATGTCACTTTGTGCCGCCAGCCGAGTCGCTGGCGCGCCTTGCTCGGATCGCCGAGCAACGCGTCGGTTTCCGTCGGCCGAAAGTAGCGCGGGTCGACCTCGATGAGCACGCGGCCATCGCGTTTATCGAGACCTTGCTCGGCCAGTCCCGAACCGCGCCATTCGATGGTTCGGCCGATGCAGGCAAAGGCTTTTTCGGCAAATTCGCGAACTGAATGCTCTTCGCCGGTCGCCAGCACGTAATCGTCGGGCTTGGACTGCTGCACGATGAGCCACATGCCCTCGACATAATCGCGCGCGTGGCCCCAATCGCGCTTGGCCGACAGATTGCCGAGAAACAGCTTGTTTTGCAGGCCAAGTTCTATCGCGGCAACCCCACGGGTAATCTTGCGCGTGACAAAGGTTTCGCCGCGCGTCGGTCCTTCATGATTGAACAGGATGCCGTTGGAAGCGTGAATCCCGTAGGCTTCGCGATAATTGATCGTGATCCAGTAGCCGTAAAGCTTCGCCGCCGCGTAGGGCGAGCGCGGGTAAAACGGCGTGGTTTCACGCTGCGGCACTTCCTGGGCCAACCCGTACAGCTCTGACGTCGAGGCTTGATAGAATCGGATTTTGTCCTCGAGACGAAGGATCCTAATTGCTTCAAGCAAGCGCAGCGGGCCAAGCGCATCGGCATTTGCGGTGTATTCCGGCGTCTCGAACGAGACCCGAACGTGGCTTTGGGCGGCGAGATTGTAGATCTCGGTAGGTTGCACTTCCTGAATGATGCGAATGAGATTTGTCGAATCGGTCATATCGCCGTAGTGCAGAAAGAATTTTATGCCCGCCCCATGGGGATCCTGATAAAGATCATCGACGCGCGCGGTGTTGAACGACGATGAGCGCCGCTTGATGCCGTGCACGATATAGCCCTTGTCCAGCAGGAACTCGGCGAGGTAAGCGCCGTCCTGGCCGGTCGTGCCGGTGATTAATGCAATACGCTCTGTCATTAGCTGGCCCGCGCCGGTTCTGTTTGCAGATGACCGGCCTCAACCCCCGTCGAAAAGCGCCGGATTGAGGGCTAAACACCCCAGTTCGTCAAGTCGTATCGTTTACTCTTATCGGCCGGGTTCGCGGCGTCATTGCGCGCTTGGTGCCGAGTTCTTTCGTTCAGCCGGGAGAGCCGCCGCCGAAGCGCTGGCGTTCACGTATTTCTTGGTTTTCGTTCATCCGGCGCTGCGCCTCGGCATCGATCGCGCGTTTGAGCTCGGGATGGTTTGCCGTGAAAGTACGGAAATCGGCGAGGTCGAGGATTAAGAGCGTCGAAGGCATCGTCGTCGTCACATTGGCGCTGCGCACCGAATCCCCGAGCAAAGCGAGCTCGCCAAAAAACGCGCCGGGTCCGAGCCGCACCGGCGACGGCTTGACATCGACCTGCACTTCGCCGGCGGCAATAAAGTACATGCAATCGCCGATCTTGCCGCGGCGGATTATGGCGGTGCGTTCCGGCACTTCGAGGAGCCGCAGCAGGTGAGTGATCTCGGTGATCGCGGCCGGATCGAGCGATTGGAAGAACGGTACTTTGCTGACGAGATCCCAGGTGCGAATAAAATTGCGCCGCCGCGTTTCGGCGGCAAAGCCGGTCGCCAAGATGCCGGTCGACAATCCGAAGGTGGCGATGCCGCAAATCATCACGATCCCGCCGAGCAGACGGCCGAGATCCGTGATCGGTACCTTGTCGCCGTATCCGGTCGTCGTCAGTGTCACCACCGCCCACCACAATGCCTGCGGCATCGAACTGAACGCGGTCGGCTGCGCATGGCGCTCGATCAGGAACATGGCGGCTGACGAGAGGAACAGCACGATCAAAAACAGCGCGAACACGCTCGCCAGCGCTTTGGCCTCCACGACGAACACGCGCTGGAGCTGAGCGAAGCCCGGCGAATCTTGCGCCAGCTTGAGCACCCATAATGACGCCAATAGCCATGCGGTTGCCGCCGGCACACCGCACAGCAGCGCTATCGGCACGGCGATGACCGCAATCAGATCGACAAACCCGGAAAACGAACAAATATGCGGCCAGATTTTTCCGCCGTGCGTCGCCGCGTTGGCGCGCACCACGCCGTCGATCGCGAAGTAGCCGAGACATGACCATAGACATGCGCTCAGCCAGCCGCCGGCTGCCCGTTGCAGCTCGGGCACCGTATAAGCGGTCAGTGCCGTCAAGCCGAGGACAAGCACCGACATTCGCGCCGAAGACGACGCGCCAAACCGACGCAACGGCGCGGCAAAATGAACGAAGTTTCTGAGGACGGGTTTGAAAACCACCGCCAACCCCGCGACGCGTGTCTCGTTATTCTGGCATAATGATTACGCCGCGATAGTGGTCTCGGCCAGCCGAAATTATACGTCCAGCCCTCCGGCTTTCAGACAAAGCCTTTGATTAACTACGAAATCTCCGGTCCCGTGCACAGCACATGCTTAAATTTGCGGTCGTATGCCGTTAAACTGCGCCGCGACTCGTAACCGCCTTTCGCCGCGACCTGATCCGGGACAGCCATGAAACGGCAGCAGATTTCACGTTTGGAGCTCGCCAGCTATCTGCTCTCGCCGTCGCTGTTCGTGATGGTGACCCTGATGGTGGTCGAAGCCATGCTCGCCGCGGCGACGACATGGCTTGTCATCAACGCGGGGCGCAAGGTCGCGATCGGCCAATTCCTGCTTTCGGATCTGATCTGGATCCTCACCGCTCAATCGGCTTCCTACGTCGTTGGCGTCATCAGCTGGATTTTCGCCGAGCGCGCGGGCTATCGCGGTTTTGGCAAATTCATGCTGCGTTTTGCGCGCGAGAACCGCGGTAAGGTTAAGCTGCTTAACGAGAAGCCGGCGCGCGAACAGGTGGAGCCCTTTCTCACCGGCGAGACCTTTCAGTGCTTCTTCAACGTGATGTACGAACTGGAATTCGCGTTGAAGCTGTTTCTTGGGCTCGTCTTCAATGCGCTCGTGCTTGGCGCTGAGATCGATATCAGCCTGCCGTTCGCATATGTGGGCGCACTAGGTGCGCTGCTGCTGATGCAGTGGATCCTGCAAAAGCCGCTCGCGCATGCCTATCTCGAAAACCAGCGCATGAACAATCGCGTGACCGCGCAAGGCTACACGGCGTGGGACAACGTTTTTTCCGGCAATCGCTACAATCTGCGGCTCTGGCTGGCGGAATTCAAGAAACGCCTGCGCGAAGGCTTGGTCGCACAGATCCGCGCCATCGTCGCCCGCGAGGGAATGAGCGCAATGAGCGGGATCGTGAGTCTAGCGATCGTGTTCGCGACCATCAGCGTGGTAGCGTTGCAAAATGCAGGCGACACGGTCCTGTTGGTGGGGCTCGCGACCACTTTGCCGCGCCAGATCGAAATGACCTACGAATTGCATCTGCTCGCCACCGGCTGGAACGACTTCATCGCGATCTGGACTCGGTTCGGCGGCGTTGCCGCCAACATGCTGCCCGAACCGGAGGCCGATTTTGACAAACGCATCAAGTTCGACCGGCTGGTCTTGCGCGAGGGCGATCATGCCAACGTCGTCTCGTCACTAAGCGATGCCCTTCGCATCGCCTTTGCCCATCCGACCGGGCGCATCAATGTACGAGGCGCCAACGGAACCGGAAAATCATCGCTGTTGGCGAGTCTCAAGACCGAGATGAAAAAACGCGCCTATTATTGGCCGACGACGGACCGGCTTGCGTTTCGGTTCACCGGCGGCGTCGTGCCGGTGGACGTCGAAGGGGATGACGAAGACGATGTCGTCGTGGTCGCCGAGTCGATGGACAAGAAGCTCGGCTTCTCGTCCGGCGAGCGCCA
>Ga0187804_10000104_pt1 | contig 17529 bp, 19 predicted proteins | sample NC_wetland_sal_i_3_FD_132961 | JGI IMG/M metagenome (GOLD analysis project Ga0187804, IMG submission 132961) | Wetland sediment microbial communities from Neuse River Estuary, North Carolina, USA - Control_4 | ecosystem: Environmental > Aquatic > Freshwater > Wetlands > Sediment | place: USA...
CGCCGTTGACCAGCGTCACCATTGGATAGTTGGTGAAGTCCTGTTTCTTGTGGGAGAAGTATTTCTGCTGCTGGTTTTCCTGGCGGCCCTGGGTATAGACGATGAGCCCGCCGTCGAGGAACTCATCGGAAATTTTGACGGCCTGGTTCAGGAGGCCGCCCGGATTGTCGCGCAGATCGAGCACGATGCCCTTGATGCGGCCGTGGCCATCCTTTCTGAACTGGTCGATTGCCTTCTCGACCGCATCGTCCGTGTTCTCTTGGAACGTGCTGACGCGGAGGTAGCCGTAGCCGTCGACTTCCTTGGATTTTACCGACTTGATCTTGATCACGTCGCGGGCGAGCGAGACCGTGAACAGCTCCGGCAACCCCTGGCGATGGAGCGTCAACTTGATCTTGGTGCCCTTGGGCCCGCGCATCCGCTTGACTGCCTCGGTCAGCGTCATGTCCTTGGTGAAGTCGTTGTCGATTTTAATGATCTGGTCGCCGGCCTTGAGCCCTGCACGAAAGGCGGGCGTGTCGTCGATCGGCGAGACCACGGTGAGTGCGCCGTTCTTGATCGTGATCTCGATTCCGAGACCGCCGAAGCTGCCGCGCGTCTCGACCTCGAGGTCGCGGTAAAGTTCGGGCGTCAGGTACGCGCTATGCGGGTCGAGCGACGCGAGCATCCCCGTAATCGCACCGTCGATCAGGCGCTTGGTGGTGACCGGCTCGACGTAGTTCTTCTGCACGATCGCCAGCACGTTGGCGAAGGTCTCCAGCTCCTGGTAGGTGTCGTTGGGCAGCGCCTGCGCGCGGCGCACCGCGATCTCCTCGAGGCCGAGGAAGCAGGCGATGAGAAGAATCGCGAGCGTGATAGCCGATCTGTTTCGCTTGATTACTGACATCTAATAACCGCCCCGGTTGAATTCACTGGGCTAACCTATTTAAGCAGAGGCGCGCGTGTGATGCATACCCCGCCAGTGCGACCCCCAGCTTCAGACAAATGGGGTAGTGGCAGAGACGGACGCGCCGGCGGAGTTCGCCGGCGCGCTTTCATCTCGGTCAGGCGGCCTGGCAGCCCTATTGCTTGTGGGTCGCAGAGCCACGCTGAGCATCGCCCTTGGCAAGCTGCAGTTTGAGCGTGTTCCAGTGCTTGAGAATATCCAGCGCTTTTTCGAGCTGGATGTCCTGGTCATTCTCGGGCTTCTGACCCGTCGCTGACTTGGCGCCCGGGGGGCTGGAAGAATTGCCTTGGTCTCGCGGCGCCTGGGTACTGGCGCCGCTCTGGTTGCCATTTTCCCCGCTCGAGTCGTGCGACTGACCGTTCGTGAAGTGATGCGGCAGATCCCGCTCGTGGATCTCCTCGTTCTGGTCGATCTCCGCGCCCGGGATTTCGAGCGCGGCGAGCGTCGGCTTGGCGGGCTCGACCTCGACGTCGGGCGTGATGCCGACTGCCTGGATCGAGCGGCCATTGGGAGTGAAGTAGCGCGCGGTGGTCAGCTGCAGGGCCGTGGTTTCGTCAAGCGGCAGTATGGTCTGCACCGAGCCCTTGCCAAACGTCTGCGTTCCGACCACGACGGCGCGGTTCTGGTCCTGGAGCGCTCCCGCGACGATTTCGCTCGCGCTCGCGCTGCCGCCGTTGACCAGCACGACCATCGGATAGCCGGCGAAGTCCCGCTTCTTATGCGAGGAGTACTTCTCCTGCTGACTTTCCAGCCGGCCCTGCGTATAGACGATGAGCCCCCCGTCGAGGAATTCGTCCGAAATTTTGACGGCCTGATTCAGGAGCCCGCCCGGGTTGTCGCGCAAGTCGAGGATCAGGCCCTTGAGGTGGCCGTGGCCATCTTTCTTGAACTCATCGATCGCCTTCTCGACCGCATCGGCGGTGTCCTCCTGGAAATTGGTGACGCGCAGATAGCCGTAGCCGTCGATTTCCCTGGATTTGACCGACTTGATCCGGATCACATCGCGGGCGAGCGATATCGTGAACAGCTCCGGCACTCCCTGCCGATGGATGGTCAGCTTGACCTTGGTCCCGCTTGGCCCGCGCATCGCGGCGGCCGCCTCGGTCAGCGTCATATCCCTGGTGAAGTCGTTGTCGATTTTGATGATCTGGTCGTCGGCCTTGAGTCCCGCGCGCCAGGCGGGCGTGTCATCGATCGGCGAAATCACGGTGAGCGTGCCCTCCTTGATCGTGATCTCGATTCCGAGACCGCCGAAGCTGCCGGTCGTCTTTTCGTGGAGGTCGCGGTAGAGCTCGGGCGTCAGGTACGCGCTATGCGGGTCGAGCGCGGCGAGCATCCCGGTAATCGCGCCGTCGATCAGTTGCTTACTGGTAACCGGATCGACGTAGTTCTTCTGCACGATTGCCAGCGCATCGGCGAAGGTCTCCAGCTCCTGGTAGGTGCCGGTCGGCAGCGCCTGCGCACCGCGCACCGCGATCTCCTGAAGCGCGAGGAAGCAGGCGACGAGGAAAATCGCGAGCGTGATAGACCATCTGTTTCTCTTGATTAACGACACTCAATCACCGCCAGGGTTGGATTCACCGGGATTCATCCATTCTAAGCGAAACCCGGCGTTCAATGCATGCCGCGGCGCGGTCCGCTTCATCCTTGCTTGGAGTCAAGCAGCTCCTCAAGCGCCTCTTTGACGTCGGGGCGCGACCAGTCGAAAGCGCCCATGTGATGGGCGACGATGCGCCCGGTGCGATCAATGATGAAGGTCTCGGGGACGCCGCTCACGTCGTAAGTCTCGCTGACCTTGTTGTCGGGATCGAGCAGGATCGTAAAATGATAGCCGTTCTTGCGCACGTACGACTGTACGGCGTCGCGGCCCTTGGTGTCCTGGCTCACCGCGAGCATCACGAAGTCGTTGCGGGTCTTGAACTCGTCGAAGAGCGTCTCCATCGACGGCATCTCCTCGAGGCACGGTCCGCACCAGGTCGCCCACACGTTGAGGAAGACGACCTTGCCGCGCAACGCTTCGAGAGAGACCTTGTGGCCGTCGAGGCTATCGAGGCTGAAGTTGGCGGCGCGATCGCCGGCCGAGATTTGCGGCATCGCCTCCTCCGACCGGCTCGACCCGGTCCGAGGGCTGCGGCCGCCCAAATTCGCGCGCGCGAGAACCAGGAGCACGATGCCGCCGAACAGGACAAAGGCGGAGGCCAGATACAGCAGCTTGCTCCTGGTGTCCATCGCCGAACTATGCCCGCACTGCCTGCTTGCTCGCCGACTCCAGCGCGGGCCGCTTTTCGCTCGACCAGAACCACGCCGCAGCGCCGACCAGAATCATCCCGACTGCGATGAACTGCGCCTCGCTCAGCCCCCACAGCACGCGCGGGTTGATTCGCACGAACTCGACCATGAATCGCGCCGCGCCGGCCAGCATCAGGTACAAGAACAGCAGGCGGCCGTCGGCCCATCCTTTTCTGCGAGATGACCAGAGGATCGCGAACACGCCCGCATAGAGGATCGTCTCATAAACCGGCGCCGGATGGACGCGGACCCCGGGGAAATAGCCGGAGACCAGCCGGTAATGTTCATCGAGCTTGAGCACCGTCTCGGCGTTCCAACCTACAATCGCGCGCGGATACGCCATCGCCCAGGGCAACGTCGAGGGAAGTCCCCAGTCGCCGTCGCCCGCAAGCTGGCATCCCATCCGGCCGATCGACTGCCCGATCGCAAGCGCGGGCGCGCACATGTCGGCGGTTCTGAGAAACGGGATCCGGTAGTGGCGCGCGACGAAATAAGTGGCCAGGATGCCGCCGAACATCCCGCCGTACCAAACGAAACCCGAGCCCGAAAAGATCATCGAAAGCGGGTCGGCGAGGTAGGCGCCGAGGTTGTTCGCGATGTCGAGAAGCCGGGAGCCTGCGATGCCGCATATCGCCGCCCAAACCACGACCGAGGAGGCATAATCCGTCGCGATCCCGCGCCGCCGGCATTCAAGCGTGATCACGTAGTCGGCGGCGAGGAACCCCGCCGCCATCATCAGGCCATAGCTGTAAACGGTTAACGGGCCTATCCGGAAAAGAACCGGGATCATCGACGCCTGACTCTATAGTACGCGCCCGATAGGGTCGAACGAAGCAGCTTTCTCGCCTTGCGCGCGCCGAGCCGCTCGTTATAGGACGCATCTGTGCGTGCGGTTGTTCAACGCGTGAGCCGCGGCGAAGTGCGATGCGGCGGCCGGCCGCTGGGCAAAATCGCCGCGGGGTTGGTAGTCCTGCTCGGGGTTGCGCGCGGCGACACCGATTCCGACGCGGCTTTCGTCGCCGACCGCGTGCTCGGGCTCCGGGTGTTCGCCGATGCTGCCGGGAAGATGAATCTCGCGCTCGGCGCGGCCGGAGGAGAGCTGCTGGTGGTGCCGCAATTCACGCTGCTTGCCAACACGGAGTCGGGGCGGCGCCCGTCATTTGTCGATGCGGCTCCGCCCGATGAGGCGCGCCGCCTGTACGAGCACTTTCTCTCGCTCGCCCGCAAGGCGGATGTTAAAGTGGAGACGGGCGAGTTCGGCGCGACGATGGAGGTCGAACTGGTCAATCACGGCCCAGTGACGATTATCCTCGACAGCCGGAACCGGAAGTAGCGATGCCGCGGGCGGGATTTTACGTCATCGAGTCGGGAAGTATCTCCTTCCGGCGCGATGGAAATTGGTACCGCAATGACGAGCGGATCGAAAACCCGCGCATCGCGGAACTGTTCAGCCGCAGCATTCACCGCGATCCCGACGGCTCTTACTACCTGCAGGTCGGCGATGAGCGCGCGCCGATCACGGTGGAGGACACGCCCTACGTCGTGACCACGCTCGAGGATGACGAGCTGGGCGGATTCATGCTGGTGCTCAGCGACGGCACGCGCGAAACGCTCGATCCGGTCACGCTCGAGGTCGGCGCGGACAATGTGTTGTATGCGCGGATCAAGGGCGGCCAGTCGCGCGCGCGCTTCCTGCGCAATGCCTACTATCACCTGAGCGATCGGCTCGATTTCGGCGATGACGGCGGCATCGTGCTGACCATCCGCGGCCGGCGGTATCCGATGCCGGCCGCGCCGGCAGGCGGCGGCGCCGCCAGGCGCGGCTGAGGCGGCGCGCGCATCGCGATGGGTCCGGTGCTCAACGTGGTGCTGGTGCGCCCGGAGATTCCGCAGAACACGGGATCGATCGCGCGGCTGGTGGCGGCGGTTCGCGCGCGGCTGCATCTGGTCGGACCGCTCGGATTCTCGCTCGAGGACCGCTACCTCAAGCGCGCGGGACTCGACTACTGGCCATACGTCGATTTGAGAACGTACGCGGGATGGGACGAGTTCCAGGACGCGAACCCGCAGGCGGCGGCGAAGTTCTACTCGGTGCACGCTGCGAAGTCCTACCTCGCGGCGGATTACCGGCGCGGCGATTACCTCGTGTTCGGGAGCGAGACCGCGGGTCTCGGAGCCGGGTTTCTCGCCGCGCGGTCTGAGCGATCGTTCCGGATTCCGATTTTCGAGCCGGCAGTCAGAAGCCTCAACCTCGCCAACGCGGTGTCGATCGTAGTCTACGAGGCGCTGCGGCAGACCGCGGCCTTGGGTGGTCAGTGCGGATGAGGTTGGGTTCACCCGCGCGGCGCGATGCGGAACGATTGTCGGCGCGTCGCCGGGGCGCCGCCGCATCCCGGGCCGCATCGCGATAATCCGCGAGCGCTCGGCGAAGATTGTCTCCGGCGCCGTTCGGCGCTGACGCCGTCATGTAGATTAGAAAAACAACCAATTTAAATGACCAAAGCCCCAGCCTTATCCAGGTCTGCACTATCCACTCCATGGGCGTTCTTTGTTGTAGTACTCGGCTGGAGTTGGTTCTTTTGGCTGCTGGCTGTGCTGCTGGGACTAAGTATCAATACCGTCTCGGGCAAGGTATTGGGACTCCTTGGCCTGCTTGGCCCGGCATTGGGAGGCATCGGGTTCACCTATCTGGCGCAGGGTGGAGAAGGCTCGCGTGAATATTGGGTTCGGATGATCGACCCGAAACGAATTCCGGCAAAATGGTATCTGGTCATTTTTCTTTTTGTTCCGGTCCTGATGGCCGTCGCGGCAGCGCTCGATATCTTCTCAGGCGAGAGCGCGGCAACATTCGAAAAAGGGTTCGCGCCCTTCTTATCCAAGCCTTTTGCGATCATCCCGCTTGCGTTCAGTACATTCTTCATCGGCCCTTTACCCGAAGAATTAGGCTGGCGTGGTTACGCCCTGGATCGGTTGCTGGCGAGATCGGATGCGCTGGTATCGAGCCTGATTCTGGGCGCCGTGTGGGCTTTGTGGCACTTTCCGTTATTCCTCATCAGGGACACCTACCAGTACAACCTTGGCGTTTGGTCGCCGTCATTCTGGTTGTTCATGATCGGAATCATTCCCGTGAGCGTTATATTCACATGGATTTTCAACAATTGCCGGCGCAGCACGCTAGCGGCAATCCTCTTCCATTTCATGGTCGTCTTCACTGATGTTTTTCTCAATGTGACAATTCGAACGGATGTCTATTCGACGCTGTTGTGGATTATCGCGGCGATCATTGTGACTATTACATGGGGCGGAAGGACGCTGACCGGCAGAGGTGCCTTCAGGGCCGAACGATCGGAGCACGGCATTCCGAGAGGTAACGGAACTCCGGGCTAAATCAGCTTTAGCTGATTGGCGAGGTCTTCCAGCAGCGCCGGCAGCAACAGTTCGAGAAACGGCATCACCGCATCCGCGGTGCGGCCCTCGACGAAATCGCGGATTCCGGTGAGACAAATGACGGCCATCTTTGCGTTGCCGAGCACCTGGTAGAAAAAGAGCCGCTCGCGATCGACGCCGCGGCCGGTCTTGCTCTCATAGAGACGGTAGAACGCCTCCCGTTCCATCAGCCCCCCGGCAAGGTCGCCGCGGCCCCAGAACATCATTGAGGCCCACCCCAGGTCCTCCATCGGGTCGCCCAGGTGCGCCATCTCCCAGTCGAGCATCGCGACGATCCCGCTGTCATCGTACAGGTAATTACCGCCGCGGAAGTCGCCGTGAACGATCGTAATTCGGTCCGCGGTGACGGGGTTGGCGCCGAGCCATGCAAAGGCGGCGGTGAGCACCGGGTAATGCTCGCCCATCCGGTCGCGCTCATAGATTTCATGCCAGTGCGCGGCCTGGGCGCGCGCGGGCTCGCCGAGGCCGGCCGGCTCTCCGAGCCACTCGAGGCCGAGCGCGTGGTAGTCGAGCGACTGCAACCGGGCGAGCTCGTCGAGAAAATCGTTGGCGATCTTCTCGCGCAGCGCGTCGGGCTCGGTGGCGGGCAACGCGGCCTGCGCGACGCGCCCGCCTGCGCGATGCATGATGAAGAAGGGGCGGTCCATCACCGAATGGTCGAGCTCGAGGAAGAGCGGCTCCGGCACGCGCAGTCCCGCCCGATGCATCGCTTCGAGAACCCTGAACTCGCGCGCCCGTTCGGTCTTGAGAAGCCCTCCGGTCGGATCCCTCCGCGCGATCATCGGGCGGGTCGTTCGTCCGCTATCGTCGGTCCATTCGAGGTCGAACGAATAGGTTTCTCGCGACGAGCCGCCCGCGATGCGCTTCAAGCCGGTGACGCGCAGGTCGGAGGCGCGCGTCATCTTGCGCCGCAGATAATCGGTGAGTCTCGCGTGGTCCATTGGAATCCTACGGCGTCGGATAAACCCGGGGAGCGACGAGAGTGTTGGACGGGGCCCCGACCGTCGCGAGGAAGCGGTTCATCTCGTCGCGTAGATTGCGGGCTTCCTGCGTGTGTCCCTCGCGAATCAGCTCGTGTTCGACCGTTTGCTCGTCGCGCTCGACCTGGTCGAGCTGGGTGCGCGCCGCCGGCGAGTTTGCGCTCGCCGCGCCAACCGTCGCCTGCCACAGCGCCATCAGGTCATTGTACATGTGCATCGCGGTCGGCGAGGTTGGCTGCGGGCCCGCGCCTCCGGTCAGGTTTCCGAGCAGGCGCCCGTACGCGGCCGCGAGCGACGGTTCTCCGCGCGCGCCGATCAGCATCTGCGCCTGCGCGGGGTTGGAGGCTCCGCTGATGAACGCGCCGTTGGGTGCGGGCGGCGCGGTGGGGTCGGTATAGGAGAGTTCGAGTCCGGGCGCGCCGGCGAGCTGGCTCAGCATAAAGATCGAATCTTGGCAAACGATGTTTGCGTGCGACGGATCGATTTCGATCCCGACCTCGCTATCGCCGGTGCCGGTCGGTGACACGCTGGTGATCTTCCCGATCACGGCGCCCGCATGCGTGACCGGGTCGCCCGGTCCGAGCCCGCCGGTCCTGTCGAGCATGGTCGTGAAATGGGACGGCTGCGCGCACGCCGCCACCGCCGTCGCGAGCACCAGCGCGCCTGCGGACGCGAGCACTCCCACCGGCGCCCTGTGCGATTGCGAGCGCCTAGGCAAACGCGGGCATCACCTCGCGCGCGAACAGCTCCAGCGTCGGCGGCGGCGCAAGGTCGCTGAAGAAAATCGTAAACGTGGTGATTCCCATCTGCACGCGCTTGGCGAGTTCATCGACGATCTGCGGCGGCGTGCCCTTGATCCCGGTCCTCGCGAATGGGCTGCGCTGCGCCATGGTCCATTTCTGCGCGACTTCATCATCGGTCTTGCCGATGCAGATGAGGAGCTGTTCGGAAATTTCGATCGTATCGGGATCGCGGCCGACGGTCTTGCAGTGCTCCTTGAGGATGTTGAATTTCTGGTCGAAGCTCCGGTAGCCGGCGGGGCAGTTCCAACGGTCGGCGTAGCGCGCGACGATCTTGAGCATCACCTTCTCGCCGCTGCCGCCGATGGTAATCGGGGGATGCGGTTGCTGGACCGGCTTGGGATTGTTGATCGCGTTCTCGATCGCGTAATGGCGCCCCTTAAACGTCGCGCGCTTTTCGGTGAACATCAGCTTGAGAATATGCACGCCTTCCTCGAGCTGCTTGAGCCGCGCGCCCATCGGCGGGAACTCGTACCCGTACGCGCGATACTCCGGCTCCATCCAGCCTGCGCCGAGTCCGACTTCGAGCCGGCCGCGGCTGATGTGATCGATCGTGCACAGCGACTTCGCGAGCAGCGCCGGATTGCGGTAGGAGTTGCAGATGACGAGCGTTCCGATGCGCAGCTTTTCGGTCAATGCCCCAAGCCCCGCCATCGCGGCCAGGCACTCGTGATGATCGATGTCCGGCGCCGCTCCGGTCCACATATGATCGACGAGCCAGATCGAATGGAAGCCGAGTTTTTCGAGCAGCCGCGCCCGATCGACGAGCGCCTGCCAGCCGAGCCCGGCTTGTGGAGAGAACAGGGCGAATTTCACGTTCCTGGTCATTCGAGGACTCCCGCTAATGATTCTCGCACGGGTGTGCTCGCATTGTTTCGCATGGCGGGCCGCAGGGGGTCAACCGAATCGTAATCGCGCGGCCCGTCGGTAGATGCTATAACCTCGGCGTCTCAACCGGGTGTTGAATAGACTTTTTCAATAGGCTGTTAAGCCGCCGCGAGTTCAACTGCACGGAGGATACGATCCGATGGACATCGACCGGCCGCTGGTTCACCGCCTCCGCCGCACGCGGCTGGTGGCGGCATTCGCGCTCATCGCCGCTGCGCTTGCCGCGACCGCACCGCCGTCGCCGGCGCGCGCCGCCGCCGCGTGGACGCCGGGGCCGTCGCGCGCGCTGAAGGGGGCCGGGGGAGTCTACGAATCGCGGTTCGATGCGGTCGTCGGCAAATCGCCGTTCGACCGGATCGCGCTGCATCGAATCGTAACCGGGCCGAAACCGCCGGAGCATCCCGAGCCGGTTCTGCTCTACCTTCCCGGCACCAACATGAACGGCGAGGTCGCAATCGACGACGCCCATCATTGGTTGCCGATTTATCTCGCCGCGCACGGGGTCGATGTGTGGGTGCTCGACTATCGGACGCACTTCGTCCCCCCGACCGCATCCGATTCCGAGCTTTCGGAGCTCAAAGATTGGACCAATGAACGGTTCGAATCGGACATCGCCGCCGCGGCCGATTACGCATTGAGCACGACGCACCAGGGCACGCTCTTCGTCGCTGGGTTCAGCCGCGGGGTGGACTTCGCCTACCTGTTTGCGGCGATGCATCCCGGGCAGGTGCGGGGGATCGTCGTGCTCGACGGCTTCTTTTCTCCGACCCGTCCAATGCGCGCCGGGGCCGCGGAGCGCGTCGTCGATGACGTCGGCGGACCGCATCTCACCTATGACAAGCGCCGCTTCCTGATGCAGGCCGTGATCGACAACCCCGATGGGCCCGCGCCGATTCCGAAATACAAGACCGCCCGCGAAAATCTCGAGCATGTCCTGTACGACGCCCGGCAATTCGGCGGCCAGGGCGGGGAGTCCAACGCGCTCAACGGGGTTTCCGATGTGACCGTGCTCGCGCGGCTGTTGATCGCATACGATCGCTATTGGCCCGCGGTGCAGGACTACGAGAATCCGTTCACCCCGGCGCTGGTCGCCGCGCTGAAGGCGTCGAAGATTCCGGTAATCGCGTTTTCGAGCACCAACATCAGGCCGGAGTGGCCGTCGTCGGTCGAGCAGTCCGCTCATTCCACCGGCAGCGATGACGTGACCTTCAAGAAATTCCCCGGATGGGGGCATGTCGACGTGCTGTGCAGCAATCAGTCGGAACGGGAGGTTTACGCGCCGCTCGCTGAGTGGCTCAAGCGGCATCAGAAGTAGGCGGATAGCGCGGCGGCTCGGGCCGCGCCGATGTCCTGGTCCCGCCGGCTTTCATCAGCAGGACCGCGGCCAGCGCCCACATCCCGAACGCGAAACCCGCGACCGTCCATAGCGTGACGTTCCGGCCCCGGCGCGATGCGATCACTGCGGTGAGCGGCGCCAGCGCGAGGTCGATTGCGAGCGAGGTTGCGATCAGCGTCGCGGGCGGCGCGCTGGACCTCATCAACGCGAATCCGGAAGCGAGTCCCAGCAGCTTGGCGAGCGTCACCATCGTTTTGCGCCCGGAGGGGCGGTCTAGGTATAATTTAACATCATGCCACGACCCGACCGCGAAAACCTCATCGCGAAACTGAGGCAGATGAGCGAAGAAGGTCTCGCCAGCATTTTCAGCGAGGCGATGTCCAACGAGCGAATGCGCAAGAGCCTCGGGCGCGCCGGCGAACGTTTCATGGCGAACAAGCAGTCGTTCGACCGCAACATCGATTCGGTGCTGGACTTCATCAACATCCCGTCCAAGCGCGATGTGCGCGACCTCAAGGCGCGCATCGACCATCTAGGCTCCCAGCTTCTCAACCTGAGCATCAAGCTTGACCGCCTGCTCGCGGCGAAGGAAAGACCGCCAGTGAAAGCGCTCGCCCGCCGCTCACCCAAGAGCTGATTTCCGCGCCTCTCGCGCGGCCGCGCAGCACCAGGTCACGCGACGCTCTCCGATGAGAACGACGGGCAACCGCCAGATTGCCGCCGGCTATGCGTCTGTCTGCGCGGGATTTCGAACTTGCAAGCCCTTCGCGATTTCCATCAGGTCCGCCAGCGAGCGGGGTTCTCGCCCCAGGTCGGAAGCGACCAGCAATTGGGCGCCGGCGGGCAGTGCCGCGCGGAGCGAATCGAGCGATGCGGCTTCGCGGCGTTTCAACGCCGCGTAATCGGAGAGATTGCGCGTGAGCTTGCGCTTGAGCGCGGCGGATATTTTCGCGTTCTCGAGTTCAGCCACATCCGGCAGCGGGGGCATCACGCGATTCACGATCCCCGCACTCACGCGAAGGCCGGCCCTGCCGAGCGCATCGACGAACTCGTTCGCTTGCGAAATCCGCGCGGCCTCGGCGGTCGTGACGACAACCACCGCGGTGTCCTCCGCGCGCAGCATCGCGTCCGCGCGCCGCGCCCGCTCGGCAAATCCCGCGTACATACCCTCGAAACTTCGCACGAACGATTGGACATCGCCGAGAAGATTCAGCCCGGTGACGCGATCGAACGCCGCGAGCACCGCGCGCGCCGCCAGATCGACCACCCTGAGCCCGCTCTTCAGCACTCCGGCGGGCGCGCTCAGCAGGGTCACTGCGCGCGAGTTGAGGAGCTCGATCAGGCGCCGCGGCGCATCGAGGAAGTCGAGCGCCTCGGCCGCGGGCGGAGTGTCGAGCACGACCAGGTCGGTCGCGCGATCGCCCGCAAGCTCCAACAGCTTCTCCATCGCCATGTAATCCGCGACGCCGGCGAGCGCGTTCGAGATATTGCGGTAGATCCGATTTTCCAGGATCGCGTCGCGCGCCGCTTGCGACGGAGCGTGGCGCGCGACGATGGCGTCGAACGTCCGCTTGGGGTCGAGCCGCAGTGCGCGAAGCCGCCCGCGATTCGCTTGCGCGCTGCGGGGCCGGCGCACGCCGGCGAGCGGGACGTCGCGAGGTTCCGCCGCATCGCCCACGAGCCCGAGCGCATCGAGCAGCCGCGGCGCCGGATCGACGGTCAGCACGTCCACCGCGCGGCCGGACGCCGCGCCAGAGACTGCGAGCGCGGCGCTCAGCGTGGTCTTTCCGACCCCGCCGGGACCGAGGCAGATGACGACGCGGAATTTTTCGAGGGCGAGCGCGGGTGTCTTCATCGGCGAAGCAGCTCCGCCTCGATTTCCCGGCTAAGCCGCATCACTTCGCCGGCGCCAATCGTGTCGGTGAACATCATCGGGAGTTCGATGGTCTCGAGGCCCGCGTGGCGGAGTTGCTCGAGCGCGGCGCGGGCGAACTTGTGTTCCCGGCTCCGGCGGCGGGCAAGCCGCGCGTGTGCGCCGACTCGCGCGAGGGCGCGGAGATCGGCATCATCGAACAGCGGCTGCGGCGTACGGTTCATGATCGCGGCGACGGTCGCGATGCCGAGGCGGTCGCGGAGAGCGGATGCAGTCTCGAGTGCCTCGCGCAGCGCGAGCGGCTCGGGGGCGAGCGTCACGATGACCCCGAAGCGATCCGGATCGGTCAGAAAGCTCTCGACCGCGCCGGCGAGCCGATTGAGGGTGCCGGCGGGCGCGATTCCCTTCACTCCCGCGGCGACTCCGAGCAGCTCAAGGGCGGTCCCCGATGCGGGCGCATCGATTACGATGAAGCGATCCTCGAGTGCGGCGTCCCCTGCCATGATTCGGAGGCGTTCCAGCAGCAGGAACGCCTCGAGTCCCGGAAGCGCGGCGGTCACATAGCCGAAAGTGCGGCTTTTGAGCATCCGGCGCGAGATTGCGGAGATCGGAACGATGCGCCGGATGAACGCCTCGAGCTCGGTCCGGGCCGATAGCGCAAGCGCGTCGAGGGAATCCGAGACGCGCACGGAATCGGGTCCCGTGGGTATTGTGCCCACAAGCGCCGCGGCGCGGAGCCGGCCGTCGATATCGGCAAGCGTCGTCGGCCCGTGGCGTGCGAGCGCTGCGGCAAGCGCGGCGGACACGGTGCTCTTCCCAGTGCCGCCCTTGCCGGTCACGAAGATGAGTCTCGGCAGCGCCATCGGCTAGAATCTATGGTCGCAGTGGAGCGCAGTAAACCGGATGCAAATGGCTGAGCGACCAAAACTGCAAAGCGTGGTGATCTGGATACCGCCGGAGCGGATTGCGCTCTTCAAGGCGATTGTCGAGTCATACGACAACCTCGTGACGCTCCGCACCGAGGATCCGCGCCGCCATCATCTGCGGCTCTACTTCGCCGCTGACCAGCACGACGAAGCCGAGGCGCTGCTGGCGGCGGTCGCCGGCCAATTCCCGATTCGGCGGATCGAGCCGTAGTTGCCCGTGTTCCACTGTAGGGCGCTGATGCACCGGCTCAGTGGGTCACTTCAACCGCGAAGTCTTGGCCTTCCCAATCGCCCGTGTCCCGCCATAGAAACGTGAATCTGATGGGCGCGCGATCGGCCGCGCCCACCTGGAGGTCGACATAGTCGATCCCGATCGGCGTCGGGGCGGAATTCGTATCCGCGACGTGCTGCCATTCGTCCTTGCTCCAGTGCAGCACGAACGGGCGGTGCGATTGGATGCGCAGCCTGGCCGGCGCCCTGACCGCGCGGACGCGATGCCGCACCATCTTCCAGACCTCGAGCGCCTCGCGCCTGCGTGGCCGCAGGTATCGGTCAGCCACCTCGGGAATGAGATCGAAGACGATGCCATCGGCGACCGAGCGCAGGAGCTTGATGTACTCCGCGTGCGCCCACATCAGCGGCGTAGCGCTTCCGGTCTGACATCCGAAGTAGAGCAGCGCGCCGGGGATATCGGGTTGATCCCATACTTGCTCGGGCAGGAGCCGGCTTGCGCTGGCGGAGCGCTCCATCGCGTGCAGATACGGAAGTGGGTCGCGGCCCGTGGCAAGTTCATAATGGCCGCGCTCGCCGGTCAGAAGCGGCCAGGGCCGCCCGCGGCCCCATTCGACGAACGGGCCGCCGTCATCGCGCTGGCCGTAGCCGTCATGGGTGTAGCGGCGCCAGCACGGACCCTGCGGCAGTTCGGCCTTGAGGACAGCATCCACTACGCGCAGCGAATCCTCGATTAGCGGGTCGCCGGGGCGCCGAATCCCGTAACGGACGAGTTCAAGGAAACCCGCATCGACGATCTCGGCCGCGGGAAAGCCGGTCTGCATCCCGGGCGGGCGGTTGAGAATCCTTACCGAGCCCTGGTCGGGATCCTCGTGCGGGTCGGGACTGGCGAGGTCGACCGGATTGATCCGCACGTAATGGCGCTTGATGCCCGGGACGAGGAATCCCTGGTTGGTAACCGTCCAACGCTCGATGTGAGACTCGAGGAAATCGGCGTACTCCTCGAGAAAGCCGGCGGTCTTGAGGTCTCCGTGTTCGCGCGCAAAGCAGGCCGTGCATAGCAGCGCCGCGATATTTGCCGCCAGCGTCGAGGGCGAGTAGCCGGCGTTCTCTTCCCATCGCTCCTGCGGTGTCACGGGGCCGTGGCGGATCAGGTAGCGGGCGGCCGCGCACACCATCGGGTAAGGATCGAAATTGAGGAGCGCACCCGCCTTATGCAGCCGCCACGCGAGGATGATCGGGGAGCTCACTTCGTCGAGCTGAATTCCCTGCCAATAAGGTTCGCCGTCGATCCAGAAATTCTGCGCAAATCCGCCGTCGGGATGTTGCGAGCAGGCGAGGTAGACAAGGGCACGCGCGGGTGTGGAAGTGTCGCCCGAGGCGAGCAGTCCGGTCGCGCTGGCGACCATGTCGCGAGTCCACACCAGGTGGTACCCGCCCAGATCCTCGTCGCCCTTCACCTCGCCCCACGGGATACTGAGCGATGCGATGATCGCGCCCGGATAGGTCTTGTCCTCGTGGGCGAGCAGCAGCTCGTTGCTCCGCCGGTAGAGCGCGCCGCCATCGCCCGACCATCGCGCGAGCGGAATCAGGTGTCGCGATGCGCGATCCCACTGTTCGAGGAACCGCTGGCGTTGCTCCTCGAAGGGGACGCCCAGCGACTGGAACAGCGCGGTGACCGCGCGATGGAGCGTGCGGCCGAAGGCGAGTCCCAGCGTGAAGCTGCGGCCGTGGCTCAGATCGATCTCGCCGGTCAGCGCGATATTGCCGTCCGGCGCCGCGGCAAACTCGTAGCCGAGCCGGAAATCCTCCGAGAGATCCTGCCAGCCGTCGGTCGTCCCGACGTAACCGCACGAACATTTCACGAACGGCGAGGTCGCGGCGAGCGCGAGCCACGTGTCGTCCTTGTGCGCGGTGAGGAACTCGCGGCCCAGGATATGCCCGACGTTGCCATTGTTGCCCCGTCCTCCGACCCCAAGATGCGGCGCGAGCAGAACATAGAGATGCAGCCGCTCCAACAGCGCCGGGTCGCCCTCGAGCGTCACCTTGAGCAGCACGCAGGGCTGATGCGGATCGGTGACGATTTCCTTCACGATCCGGTAGCGGCCTTGGGCGTCTTCGCTCACTACGCGGACGCCGAGGCCGTGGGAGGCGAGATAATCGGTCGTTGCATTCAGGTTTCGGCGCTCCTCGTTGAAAAACGTCTCGCCGTCGGAAATGAGGAACTGCAGGTCGCGCACCTGCGGATGGTCGATGGTGGGATAATAGATTTCGTTGAGCACGCCCTTGGAGAGCGTGAACCATACGTGGCTGACCGACGAATAGGCGGTGCAGACCACGTCCTTGGCGCTGCGCGTCCATCGCGGCTCAATTCCGGGCCCGCCGAATGCCTTTGGCGACTCGTCGATCGTTGCCATCGAAAGGGCCTCTCGTCCGCAATGAGAGCGGATTTGCGGTCAGATTGTCTCCGAACGTCCCGCAGCCGCCCCGACCTCGGCGGCGACCGCGCGGTTTCTGAACACGTAGGCGACCCCGATGCTGACTCCATAGAGACCGAGCAGCGGGATCGCGAGCAGAAACTGCGACACCATGTCGGGCGGAGTCAGCGCCGCGGCTACGATGAAGATAGCCAGTATCGCGTACCGGACGTATGCAATCAGCTGCTTGTAGTCGATGAGCCCGAGCCGGGTGAAGAAGAACGCGAAGATCGGCATCTCGAAGGTGATCGCGAAGGCGAGCATGAGCTTGGCCGAAAACGCGAGGTACTCGCTGATCCGCAGCGTCGGGGTCACGCCGATGCTCGCGTACTGGCTGAGGAAAAACGCGTAGCCGATCTTGAACACCACCGCCCAGCAGAAGTAGCCGCCGAGCAGAAAGAAAAACGTCGCCGAGACCACGAATGGCCGCGCCAATCGGCGCTCCGTCTCATAGAGTCCCGGCATGATGAATTTCCAGACCTCGTAAAAGACCGCCGGGCTCGCGATGAACAGGCCTGCGACCATCGCGACCTTGAGCTTGGTGAAGAACGCCTCTCCGACCCCGGTGCCGATCAGCAGCACCTTGCCGTGCCCGACCTCGCGAAGCGGCCAGGTGAGCGCGGCGAAGAGCGGGTTGGTAATCGCGTATGCGATGATGAAGCCGACGCCGATCGCGATGAGCGAGCGGATGAGCCGAATGCGCAGTTCCTTGAGATGCTCGATGAGCGACATGCGCCCCTCGTCGGGGCTGTGCGCGCTGTCGGCGGGCGGTGTCAAGTCGTCGCTGGCCACGATTGCGCGTTTGTAACTACGCTTGCGGCGTAGCGTCGCCGGGTTTCGGCGGATCAGGGGGCGCAGCCGGACGGGGGACCGGCGGGCGCGGCGGGTTCTCGTCGAGCGCCTCGGTCAGTTCGCGCATGACCGTGTTGCTCGCCAAGCGCAGCTCTCTGAGCACCTTGCCCACCACGCGCAGGACCTCGGGCAGGCGCTCCGGCCCGATTACAATCAGCGCGATTGCCAGAATCAGGACTATTTCGAATAGGTCCAAACCGGGATGGCGGCGCGCCGCCCGACGAATATAGTGTCAGATCGGACTCAAGATTACATGCGGCTCCGCCAGGCAGATCATCTTGGTTGCGGATTGGGGTGTCAACGATGCTCAGGACCGCGATCGTAACCGACCGCGCATACCTCAAACATTTCGCCGGCCGCGCGCATCCCGAGCGCCCCAGGCGCATCGAGGCGCTGATCGAAATGGCCGAGTCGCTGCGGCGCCCCGGACTTCAGTTCCCCGCGCCGCGCGAGGCGACCCCCGCCGAGATCGCGCTCTGCCACG
>Ga0187804_10000105_pt1 | contig 17388 bp, 15 predicted proteins | sample NC_wetland_sal_i_3_FD_132961 | JGI IMG/M metagenome (GOLD analysis project Ga0187804, IMG submission 132961) | Wetland sediment microbial communities from Neuse River Estuary, North Carolina, USA - Control_4 | ecosystem: Environmental > Aquatic > Freshwater > Wetlands > Sediment | place: USA...
AAATGCGTCACCTTCGGATTGCCGGATCGGTCGAAGCGACGCACCTCCTCCTGAAGGAGGCGATCGGCCTTGGTGACGCGCTCATGCTGGCGCAAATGCTCCATCCAGCTTTCGATGAGAAAGGTCTCGATGATGCGGCCCTCCTGCGCGGCATCTTCAAACACGCCCCAGGCATAGGCGCCGTCGCGGCGTCGCCCATGCTCGAGGCGCGCCAGCGTTTCGAGGAACGGTTCGCGGTCGCTGGGATCGATGCGATATTCGACGGTGACCAGCACCGGACCGCGATCGTGTTCGATCGGTTGCGCGGTCAAAGGCGCCGGCCAATGCATCGACGGCGACAGATCCAAGCTCGCGCCGGTTTGCAGCTTCCAGCGCCAGGTCAGCGCAATCGCGGACGCGGCGCCGGCGGCTGCGAGAAAATGCGCATTGGCAAGGCCGACAAGAACCGCCACCTCGCCCCAGGCGGCGCTGCCGAGCGTCAAGCAGCCGAAAAACACCGTCGTATACAGCGCCAGTCCGCGCGCCCGCACCCAGTCTGGCAGCGCCACCTGGGCCGAAACGCTCAGCGTCGCCAAGGCGCCGATCCACGACGCGCCGGCGATCACGCTGGCGGCGAGCGCGGTGACTGGCTCGTGGGCAATGCCATAGAGCACCATGGCGAGCGCTTGGCCGAGCGCGCCGAGAGCCATCAGACGATCGGCCCCTAGTTTGGCCTTGGCCCATGGCAGTAAAAACGCTCCGGCAACGGCGCCGGCGCCGATAACGCCGAGCAGCACGCCATAGAGGTTCGGGCCGCCGCCGATTTGCTCGCGGGCGACCAGCGGCAACAGCGCCCAATAGGCGCTGGCGAACAGGAAAAAGCCCGCGGCGCGCATGAGCGTCGCCCGCAGATGCCGGTTGTGCCTGGCGTAGCGCAACCCGGCCAGGATGGCGTGGCCGAAGCGCTCGGCGGGCAGCAATGTCCCCGCGCGCGTCCGCGGCCGCCACCACAACAGCGAAGCCACGATGCCGAGATTGGACGCGGCATTGATCCAGAACGGTGCGACGATGCCATAAGCGGAAATGGTCAGGCCGCCGAGCGCCGGACCTATCGCGCGCGAAATATTGACGCCGACGGAATTGGCGGCGATCGCAGGCGGCAAATCGTCCTTGGGTACGAGATAGGTCACGACCGCCTGCCAGGCCGGCACCGTCATCGCACCGGCGGCACCGATCAGAAATGTGAACACGAGCAGGTTGGCCGGGGTCGCCCAGCCCAACCCAACGATCACCGCATAGACCGCGGAGACGATCGTCGTGATGGTTTCAACCACGATCAGGAATCTGCGCTTATCGAAAATGTCGGCAAGCGCGCCGGCCGGAATCGCGAAAAGACAGATCGGAAGACTGCTCGCCGCCTGCACCAGCGCCACCATCAAAGGATCGGGATCGAGCGACGTCATCAGCCAGCCGGATGCGGCGCTGTACATCCAGCCGCCAACATTGGAAACGACCGTCGCCGTCCAGATGACCGTGAATGCCGAATGCCGGAACGGCGCCGCGAAGGATATGGGGCGTTCCGCCCTATCGGCGGTGGCGCCACTCATCAGCCCGGCTTGTGCGCGAGCCAGCGGCCGTTCTCGGACGCGGCAAAAAGCTCCGCCAGCGCGGCGTTGACCGCATCCGGCTCCTCGCTGGTGATGGTGTGACCGGAGCGCGGGATGACCAGCAAACCCGCCGTCGGCGCGGTGCGCTTGAGAAACAGACTGCCGTCAAGGCAGGTCTCGTCCTCATCCCCGACGATGACCAGAAGCGGCACCGAGAACTTCTTCAAGTCCGCTTCCATGTCCCATAAGGTCGGACGCTTGGCTTGCAGCATCGCCATGGTCAGCGCATGGCCCTTCGCCGAATGCTCGGCGAGCATGCCGACGAACTCGGCGTAACCCCGGGGATCTTTGTATTTCTGCGTGTGCCGGATCGGCGTGTCGGTATAGATCGTGGCTGCCGCGGCCATGTCCTTTTCCATGAACATTTTCGAATTTTCGGCGGCTTGTGCTCGCATCGCGGCGCGCGCCGCCGGATCAGGCAGCGAGCCCCAGCCGCAGCCCGCCGCGGTCACCGAAATGCAGCGTTGCGGATGCTTGATCCCGACATGAAGCGCGGTATAGGCGCCCATGGAATGGCCTACGACATGCGCCTTGTCGATCTCGATCGCATCCATCAGCGCGATGACGTCGGCACGGGCGAAGTCCTGGCCATAGCGCGCGGCGTCGTCGGGGATGTCCGAAGGCGGATAGCCACGCTGACTGTAGGTGACGCACCGATGGGCGCGGCTGAACCGGCGCATTTGCGGCTCCCAGGTGCGGTAATCGCCGGCAAATTCATGAACAAAGACGACCGGCGTCCCGACGCCAGCCTGTTCGTAGTACAGGTTCACACCATCGCTGGTCTTGATTTTGGGCATAGTCACCGTGCCGGCTCGTGAGTTGGATACTTGCCTGGATACTTGCCGCATCATGCTAGCCAAATTGTCCGACTGCCGGCAAACGCGCGCCGACAGAAAAGCGAAGGGCCGCCCCGCGCCGGGCGGCCCTCTCCCCTTGCCTGGATATGGCTGCAGGTGTGCTGCTTGTGCTTTAAGCCATCCAGAATGGTTTGTTCATTTCACGGTGCGCATCGCAGCGCGTGAGGCCGATGTCGCGCAACGTTGCATCGCTCAAGCCTTCGAGCTCGCGCCGTGAACGCGCCCGCCGTTGCCATTCGGTGATGCGGAGTTTGAGTTGATCCCAATGGGAACTGTGGGTGGTCCGGAAGATCGTCATTGTTATGGTGCTCATGGCTGGCTCCATATTCCGGCAACTGCAGACGATGCCGATTTAAGCGCGCCACCGCGAGAAAGATGTGACCATGAACACATTTTGGCGCTTTTGCGTAACTGCCTGATCGGTGTGCACAAACTTCGTGGAACCGAGTGCCGATGATGCGCGACGCGTGCGATCAGGCCGGTAGCGGCGCTGCTGCGGTGAGGACCTCGCACATGGCCGTGACCGGCTGCGGCAGCAATGTATCGGTCGCTTCATAGCCGATCGCCCTGAGCACGCCGCGTGCCGGGCACATCGCCACCGCGAGTCGCGTATAGGGATTGAGCACCGGCTCGCGTACCCAGGCAAAGCTTGGCGCGGCGCAGGTCCCCGTCCAGCCGACGAGCGATTCGCGCCGCGCGCGGCTGTAATTGGCGGCGGCGACAAACGAGTCCGTTAGAAAGCGCCGCGTGCCGATGCGGCCTTCCCAACCGGGACGCCACGGCAGCCAGTCATTGGCGGCGCTGGTGTCGTTCTCGCGGGTCACAAAGCCGGTCTCGGTGCGCTCGACCACGCAGCGCTCTCCGGCCGCGCAACCGACCAGAACGTAGATCACCGGACGGGAGACCGGGGTCGTCTCCAGCATGCGACGCGCCGCGGCAAAATCCGCGCAAAGCTCGAATGTCTGCCGCAACAGCTGGTCCGGCGGCATCAGACCGTCGGACCGCCAGACCCCGTAAGCATTGCGCGCAAAATCATAGCCGCGCAGCCAACGGTGAGTCGTGCGGCGGCGCATTGGCGCCTGATTGACGCAAGCCGCAAAACGCGACGGTGCGAGCGCGGTCAATGCGCCAACATAGCCTGGCCAGGTAATGGAGAAGAACTCGCCGGCGGCACCCTGCATGCGCGCGACTTCGACATGGCGGCCAAGGCCGTGGAACGGCCAGTCGAGCGTGCGCAACAGCCAGGGCACGCCGTCTTCATCGGACGCGCGCGCCGTGCACCCCCATTGGTAAGACGCATTGAGCAGCCACACGCCGGAGAAACCCAGCGCGTCGGCAATCTGCGCAATCTCCGGCAGATAGGGCGAACGCGAGCGCGCCAGCCAGCGCCGCGAGATCAAATCAAGCGTCGGCATCAGCGGCAAGGCGGCGCGGGGAAAGAAAGCAAGACAAGCGTCGCGGAGCGCGCGCGCCGGCGCTGGGTTGCGCTCGGCATGACGGACGGGGCCGCCCTCGCGCAGATCGATCACTGGAATGGCCGGCAGTCGATCCATTGCGGGCATGTTCATATGAAAATATTCGACTTGTGCTTGGCGAAGACAGAGGCAACTTTGTCTAATGCGCGCTGCGACGGCAAGCGGATTTAAAGGGGAAGGAGATGGCGATGGAAATGAGATCGACGCGGCGGATCGTGACCGGCCACGATTCGCGAGGCAAAGCGGTCGTGCTGTTCGACGATGTGGCGACGGCGAAGCAACGCGGCGGCAACGGTGTCACCCTGTTTTGGGTGACAAGCGAATTTCCGGTGGATGCCGCCGGCGCGGCGGACCACGCGCAAACGCCGGTCGGCGTGCCGCCGCCGAGGAATGGCACGGTTTTCCGCGTCGTCGATTTCGCTCCGGCGAGCCCCCATGGCGCGCCGGTCGATCACATTGAAATACTGCGCGCGATGGGCATCGACCCGGCGACCCAAGGTTACGCGCGACACGCCAACACGCACCGGACCAGAACCATCGATTACGCGATCGTTCTCGACGGCGAGATTGACATGCTGCTCGACGATAGCGAGATCCATGTCAAGGCGGGCGATGTTCTGGTGCAGCAAGCGACCAATCATGCTTGGGTCAATAACGGCACCAAGCCCTGCCGCATCGTCTTTATCCTGATCGACGCCAAAACCCCGGATGCGTGGGAGAAGAACTGGAAGCCGTAAGATTTGCGGTTATCGCGATCGGCGTGAGCATCCGGAAATTCAAGGCTGTAAAATCTTCTGGGTCAGCACGACCGGACGCGCCGTGCCGTTCCATTCCCTGCCCTGTCCTGCCCTGCCTTGCGACTGGCAAGGCTCCGTCCCCATTAACGTGGCAAACCGGATGCGCCGGCTCAGGCTTGGCACGATCAGGTCGGGCTAGGCGAGCGCAGATATTTGTTCAGCCAATCCAGCGTACGCTGCCACGCCAGTTTTGCGGCCGCTTCATCGTAGCGGGGCGTCGTATCGTTATGGAAGCCGTGATTGGCGCCGGCATAGACGTAGCCTTGGTGTTGCGCGTGCGCGGCCGTCAGAGCGGCATCAAAGGTGGGCCATCCCGATGTGATGCGCGTGTCAAGCTCGCCATAGTGAGCCAACAAAGGAGCTTTGATTTTGGCGGCATCCTCGGCGCTGGGCTGGCTTCCATAAAACGGAACCGCGGCGGCGAGCCCGGTTCCCATCCGCACCGCCAGCTGGTTCACCACACCACCGCCAAAGCAAAACCCGACCGCGCCGAGTTTGCCAGTACCATCGGTGCGCGATTTCAGCCAGATCGCTGCGGCCAGGAAATCCTCGGTCAGCTTGGCGCGGTCGAGCCCTTGGAAAAGCTGCGCGCCTTTCTCATCATCATTCGGATAACCGCCAACCGACGTCAGCCCATCGGGCGCAAAAGCGATAAAATTGGCGACCGCCAGCCGGCGCGCGACATCCCGGATGTAGGGATTGAGGCCGCGGTTCTCGTGGATGACGAGGACGACAGGCAGCCTGGCGGTCGTGCTGCTTGGCCGGACCAGATAACCGTTGATGCTGCCATTGCCCTGCGGTGACGGAACGGTTGCCGACTCGGTGGCAATGCGGCTGTCCTGTTCCGGCACTTGAACCGCCCAAGCGTAGTTCGGCTTGAGCATCTCGAACAGTGCGGATGCTGTTACTCCGCCAACGGCAAAAGTCTGCGCGCCGTCGAGAAATGCGCGGCGACTGATTGCGCCATGCACATACTGGTCAAACAGGTTCAAAAGTGCTTGCGGGAAATCGGACGCTTTCTTTCGTTCCATTTGTTCGTTCCACACGCGGTTTGCGAAAAGTTTACGACGGATAGCGGCTTTGCAGCTTCGGCGAGGGATGCGGTCCGGGCGGCGGCCGATATTGCGTATTGCGATCACAAAAGCCGCCAATCCCGCGCACATTGTCGAGGCACTGCTGAAATGTCGTGAAGCCGCAATTGGTGCCTCCGCCGCCGCTGGCAGTGTAATAAGAGCACCATGGATAATTTTGGGCTTCGGCGCGCGTCGTGGCCGCAACCGCGACGCAAATTGCCAGTATGGCGAATAAAAGTTTCATGGCGCTTCCCGGTTTTGCGTGGCTGTCTTCTATAAATCCCGGCGGCTCGCTTTTATTCCCGCTGCGAGGTTCAGCTGAGCAAGCGCCGCACCGCCGAGGACCAATCGGCCAATTTGCGCGCGCGCTCTTTCACGTCCATGCGCGGTTCAAAGCGGCGTTCCAAGCGCCAATGATTCAAAAATCGGTCCGGTTCGGGAAAGAAGCCGGTGTGCAAGCCGGCGAGATACGCCGCGCCAAGCGCGGTCGTTTCTTTGATTTGCGGACGATCGACTGTGTTGCCGAGAATGTCGGCGAGCCGCTGCATAGTCCAATCTGAAACTGCCATGCCGCCGTCGACGCGCAGCGGGTTCAGGACGCCCGTGCTTTCGCGCCAATCGTCCCTCATCGCAGCGAGCAGATCGGCAGTCTGGAAACACACGCTTTCGAGCGCGGCTCGCGCCAGTTCGCGCGGTCCGGTCGCGCGCGTCAGGCCAAACAAGGCGCCGCGCACATCCGGCCGCCAATGCGGCGCCCCCAACCCGACAAAGGCCGGAACGAGCAAAACCTCCTGCGACGGATCCGCCGCTTGTGCGAGCGCTCCACTCTGTTCGGCGGTGGTGATGATCTTCAAGCCATCGCGCAGCCATTGGACCGCCGCGCCGGCGACGAAGACCGAGCCCTCGAGCGCGTAGCTGCGCACGCCGCCGAGCTGATAGGCCACCGTGGTAAGCAGCCGATTCTTGGAGGCGACCGCCGTGCCGCCGGTGTTGAGGACGATGAAACAGCCGGTGCCGTAGGTGGACTTCAGCATCCCCGGAGCGAAGCAGGCCTGCCCGATCAGAGCGGCCTGCTGATCTCCGGCGATGCCGCAAATCGGAATTGCGCTGCCGAACAGTTCCGGGTCGGTCGCGCCGAAGTTCTCCGACGAATCCAACACCTCGGGCAACACCGATCGCGGGATGCCGAGCGCTGCGAGCAGCGCATCGTCCCAGCGCCCGGTGTGAATGTCGTAGAGCAGCGTACGCGAGGCGTTGGTGGCGTCGGTTGCGTGAACGCGGCCGCCCGTCAACCGCCACAGCAAATAGGTATCGACCGTGCCGAAGGCGAGCTCTCCGCGCGCAGCACGCTCGCGCGCACCGGGAACATTGTCGAGCAGCCAAGCAAGCTTGGTCCCGGAGAAATAAGGATCGAGCAAGAGGCCGGTTTTGGCGCTGAACAGGGCTTCGTGGCCTTTGGCTTTGAGCTGTGCACAGAGATCCGCGGTACGCCGATCTTGCCAGACGATGGCGCGATGCACGGGCCGACCGCTGGCGCGGTCCCAAAACAAAGTCGTCTCGCGCTGATTGGCGATTCCGATCGCGGCAATGTCACGGGCGGCGGCGCCAGCCTGGTAGAGCACCGCGCGGCAGGTCGACAGCGTGGACGACCACAGGTCTTCGGGCTCATGCTCGACCTCACCGTCGGCGGGAAAATGCTGTGGGAATTCCTGCTGCGCGACGACGGCGATCGACGTGTTGGCGCGAAACAAAATGGCGCGCGTCGATGTCGTTCCCTGGTCGATGGCAAGGACGTAAGCGGCCACGCGTTTTCCTTAAGCATTATTCTTTGCCGGCGTCCGGCGAACCACCTTCCGTCAGCGGCTCACGGCCAGCCGTTCTCTCGCACCCGGAATAGACAAGTGCTGTAGCCACCGTTCGCAGGAGGTGACCGTATTGATCAAGAGCATGGAAACCGTCATCGGCCCGACGCCGCCCGGCACCGGCGTGATATAGGAGGCCTTTGCCGCAACGCCGGCGAAATCGACATCGCCGACCAGCTTGCCGTCGGGTAGGCGATTGATGCCGACGTCGATCACCACCGCGCCGGTTCGCACCATCTGCGGCAGGATCAGGTTCGGATAGCCGGCGGCCACGACCAACACGTCGGCAAGCAGCGTGAACTGCGCCAGATCGCGAGTCTTGGCGTGGCAGATGCATACCGTCGCCTCGTGCTGCATCAGCATTAACGCCATCGGCTTGCCGACGATGTTGCTGGCGCCGACCACGACCACGTTCTTGCCCTCGAGTGAAATGCTCTCGTGCTCGAGAAGTTTCAGAACGCCATAGGGCGTGCACGGCGGGAACACCGTGCCGCCGACGACAAGCCCGCCGACATTGTAGAGGTGGAATCCATCGACGTCCTTGTCCGCCGATATGGTGTGCAGGATGCGCGCCATGTCGAAAGACGCCGGCAGCGGCAGCTGAACCAGAATGCCATGCACGGCCGGATCGTCGTTAAGCTCGGCGATCTTGGCGACGACCTCGTCCTGGTTGACATCGATCAGATAGTCGAAACGGAACGAGCGGATGCCGACATCGCCGCAGGCGCGGATCTTGTTCTTGATATAGATTCTTGAAGCCGGATCGGAACCGACGAGGATCACGGCCAATCCGGGCGGCGCGCCCGAGTGGGCGACGATGCGCTGCACGCGCTGGCGGCACTCATCCCGTATCGTACGGGCGACCGCGCTGCCATCGATAATTTTTGCGGTCATGCACACCCCAAGGTTAACGAAATAGCCCTGCCGGCCATGCCCTTCCCTCTCGCTCGCCAAAAGTCTCGCCGGCGAAGATGGCACGTGATTCCGCGGATTTGAAGCCGCGACGCGGTTGGTGGTTGCGCGGACCCGACGACCGAGCGACGGCTCTGCAGTTGAGGTCCAGAGCTCAATCCTCGGATCGCAAGCTCAGATTTATTGCGATCCATACCGATGTGGAGTACCACGACCAGTGGCGCTTGGCACCGTCGTATTACCGACGACATGGAGCGCCACGGCGACTCGATGGGTGCAAACAGAGAACATGCTGAGACGGCAATGACGCGCAGCCACGCCCGCTTTCGAGAATCTCATCACCCGCATGGTGTGCGGTGACCGCGTTAATTGCCAGGGTCGGGAATCCCTTGGAGATTCCGCGACGCCTGCGGGCGCTGGTACGAGCGCGAGAATCCAGCCTCATCCTGCTCGCGGTCGTGGTCGGCGTGCTGGGTGGTTTGGTCGTCGCGGCGATGGGCACCTGCGTCGATTTTCTGCATGAGATGCTGTTTCATTTGGAGCCCGGCGAACGCCTCTCGGCGCGATTCACGCTCGATCCGGTGCTGGCAATTTCGGTCCCCTTGCTCGGCGGGCTATTGTTCGGCATCGGCAGCGAGATTCTCCGGCGCTGGCGTCCGGACCGCGAAATCGACCCGATCGAAGCCAACGCGCTGCATGGCGGCCGCATGTCGCTGTTGGGCAGTATCATCGTCGCGGCGCAGACGGTGTGGTCGAGCGGTGTCGGGGCTTCAGTCGGTCTCGAAGCAGGTTACACGCAATTTGCCAGCGGCATCGCCTCGCGCATCGGCGTGGCGTTTCGGCTGCGCCGCAGCGATTTGCGCATCCTGGTCGGCTGCGGGGCCGCCGCGGGAATTGCCGGCGCCTTCGGCGCGCCGCTGGCCGGCGCATTTTATGGCTTTGAGCTGATCATCGGCAGCTACGCGCCGGCGAGCCTTGCGCCGGTCGGCATCTCGGCGCTGATCGGATACCTGGTGGCGCACTCGGTCGAGCCGGCCGACCTCGGCGTTGTTGCACCCGATAAAACTGTCCTCCTCACCCACGATCTGATCCTTGCCGCAGCCCTTGGACTGCTCTCGGCCGTCCTTGGAATTATTCTCATGCGCGGCGTGGCCTTGTGCGAGACCCTGTTCGCCCACTTGCGGGTACGGCCAACGCTGCGGACTATGGCCGGCGGTCTTGTGGTCGGGCTGATGGCTCTTGCATCGCCACAGGTGATGTCGTCCGGTCATGGCGCGCTACGTGTAATCGGTACGCTCGATCTGTCGGTGCGAACCGTGGCGATTGTGTTTGCGCTGAAGGTCGCAGCCTCGATTGCCTCGCTTGGCTCGGGCTTTCGCGGCGGCTTGTTCTTTTCCTCTTTGCTAATCGGCTCGCTCGGCGGGCACCTCCTCGCCGAAGCAATCACCATGACCTGGCCGACGCTCGATTTCGACACCAATGCGTCAGCGGTGATCGGAATGAGTGCTTTGTCCGCGTCCGTGATCGGCGGGCCTCTGACCATGACCTTCATCGCGCTGGAGACAACCGGCGATCTATGGTTGGCGACGGCGGTGCTGATTGCCGTCATCATTGCCGCGCAGGTCACGCGCGAGGTGTTCGGCTATTCGTTCGCAACCTGGCGTTTCCATCTGCGTGGCGAGACGATCCGCAGCGCCGCCGATATCGGCTGGATGCGCGACCTCACCGTCGAGAAGATGATGCGCGCGGACGTTGAAACGACCAAGGCGGCCGCGACAATCGGCGAATTTCGCGAGACCTATCCGCTCGGCTCCACGGTCTATGTGGTCGCCGTCGATGATCTTGACCGTTACGTCGGTCTCGTCCTGGTGGCGGAGGCGCACGGGGCGGATGTCACACCGGAGCGCGCCGTCAAGGAGCTGCTGCATTTTTCAGATGAAATGCTGCTGCCGGAAATGGCGGTGAAGGAGGCGGTCCTTGCCTTCGACCGCGCCGAGGCCGAAGCGCTGGTCGTGGTAGATTCCTTCCTCGATCGGCGCGTCGTTGGGCTGCTCACCGAAGCTTACGTGCTGCGCCGTTATGCGGCGGCGCTGGAAGGACGGCGGCGCGACATCACCGGGGAATAGAATTAATCGACAAAAATCGTGATGTTCGACGGCAACACGTCGGCAAGTGCCTCGTGCCGTGCCGCGGCGCAAGAAATCCGCACTACCGCACTGCCGAATGAAATGGGGGCTTTATGGGTATATTGAGCGGAGATTATTGCCTTAAATCCAAGCCGGAGGTTTACTAGCCTAATCGGCCGGCGATATCGCCTCCGAAGTCCTAGCAAAAAAGTCCGGGCAGCCTACTATGTTCAGCAATCCCTTCGCCGCGCTTTCGGCGTCCGTACCGCCAGCGATCATGCAGACATATGTCGTGGTGATGGCGCTGCTGGTTGTTGCCGGCACCTTGTTCGACATTATGCATAAGCAGAGCGCCACGTACTTTTTTAATAACTGGCGCGATTTCACGAACAGGGCGAAGCGCCAAGTCGGCAGCGGACAAATGGCGTGGCTGGCGGTTCAAACCGCGGTCGTCGACGTGATGGCTTCCGGCGAGTTCTGCAATATGCCGCGCAGAATAGCCCATCTGCTGACCATGTACGGCTTTGTGATCTATGTGGTTACGACAATCATGATGGTGTTTGCCTATCCAACAGCTGCCGCGCCCACGCCCGGCGGCGTTGCGGTACTCTGGTACATCGGCAGCCTGATGGTTTGCGCGGGCGGCTACTGGTTCTGGTTTTTCATCAGGGTCGACGTTGTCGCAGAAGGCCATTCGCCGTTCCGCTTTGTTCGCGCCGATTTGTTCATCGTCTCGCTGGTCTTGAGCGTCACCTTCGCCTTGGTGTGGGCCACCATACAGGCAACCGGCGACACCGCATGGAGCTACATATTTCTTGGCCTTTATCTCCTCGCCACCACGGTATTATTTGGATCGATCCCGTGGTCGAAGTTCTCGCACATGTTCTTCAAGCCCGCCGCTGCCTTCGAAAAAAGAGTAGCCGAAGCTAACGGCACTATGAGCAATTTGCCGCCGCCTGCGGACGCACCGAGAAAATTCGGCGGCGGATTGAAGCATGCGCGGCATTACTAACCGGCACTCACCTCGACGCCGGAGATAAGGACACATCATGCCGACCTTCGTTTACATGACGCGCTGCGACGGGTGCGGACACTGTGTCGATATCTGCCCGTCCGACATCATGCACATCGACCCCACCTACCGGCGCGCGGTCAACATCGAACCAAACATGTGTTGGGAGTGCTATTCCTGCGTCAAAGCCTGCCCGCAATTTGCGATTGACTGCCGCGGCTATGCGGATTTTGCCCCGCTTGGCCACAGCGTCCGCGTGCGCCGGGAAGAAGATAAGGCGACCGTTTCCTGGAAAATAAAATTCCGCGACGGCCGGGAAAAGAATTTCGTCTCCCCGATCCGAACCACGGCTTGGGGTTCGATCAAATCCCCGGCTGATTATGCGCCGCCGAGCGCCGAGGCGATGAAATCCCAAGAGCTCGCGCACGAACCTGAAGCGCTCAAGATCGCGGCACTGCCGACGGTATCCCGCGACCGCTTCAAGCAAGGCTTGATCTGATGCGTCGCCGCAAGACCGTATTCGTGGATGCCGACATCCTCGTCGTCGGCGGCGGCATGGGCGGCTGCGGCGCCACCTATGAATCCAGGTACTGGGGGCGCGATCTGAAAATCGTCTGCGTCGAGAAAGCCAATATCGAGCGCAGTGGCGCGGTCGCACAGGGGCTTTATGCGATCAACTGCTACATGGGCATGCACTGGAACGAAAATCAGCCCGAAGACCATGTCCGCTATGCACGCAACGACCTGATGGGCCTGGTTCGGGAGGATCTGGGCTACGACATCGCGCGGCACGTCGACGCCACGGTTCACAAATTCGAGGAATGGGGCCTGCCCATTATGCGGGACCCCAAGACCGGGAGATATCAGCGCGAAGGCAAATGGCAGATCATGATCCACGGCGAGAGCTATAAGCCGATCGTCGCCGAGGCCGCGCGCAAGGCCGCCAGCGAAGTCTACAACCGGATCATGGTCACCCACCTGCTGATGGATGACGCGCGGCCCAATCGCGTCGCCGGTGCGGTCGGCTTTAATGTTCGCACCGGCGAGTTTTACGTGTTTCGCGCCAAGGCGGTCATTGTCGCCGCCGGCGGTGCATCGCACATTTTCAAGCCGCGCGCGGTCGGCGAAGGCATGGGGCGAACCTGGTATGCGCCCTGGAGCAGCGCGTCCGCCTATGCATTGCCGATTCTGGCCGGCGCGAAGATGACGCAGATGGAAAACCGGATCGTGCTGACCCGGTTCAAGGACGGTTATGGTCCGGTCGGCGCCTATTTCCTGCATTTAAAGACCTATACGCAAAACGCCTACGGGCACGATTACGAGGCATTCTGGCGCGACTCGATCGAGCAGATGGTCGGGGACTACGTCAATCATCACCCGGTGCCGACCTGCTTGCGCAATCACGCGCTGCTCGAAGAGGTCAAGGCCGGCCGCGGCCCGATCCGCATGGTCACCAAGGAGGCTTTTCAAGACCCGCACAAGGAGACAGTCGGCTGGGAGAACTTCCTCGGCATGACCATCGGCCAGGCGGTGGTATGGGCGTCGCAAAATATCGATCCCAAGGAGATAAATCCTGAACTCACCACGTCGGAACCCTACGTGATGGGTTCGCATGCGACCTGTTCGGGCGCCTGGGCGAGCGGTCCGGAAGACTACGCACCCGCTGACTATCAGTGGGGCTATAACCGGATGATGACGGTGGAAGGCCTGTTCGGCGCGGGCGACGCCATCGGCGGGTCCGCGCACAAATTCTCGTCGGGATCGTTCACCGAAGGTCGCATCGCCGGCAAAGCCGCAGTCAGGTACGTGAATGAAATCGGGCGCGAGCAGCCAGTGGTCAGCGAGGCGGAATACGAAGGGCTTAAGAAGCTCGTCTACAAGCCGCTGGAAAACTACCGGATCGGGCGCAACGAGATCGTGGGCGGGACTGTGTCGCCGAGCTACCTGCTGCCGCTGCATGGCCTGCAACGGCTTGAAAAGATCATGGACGAATATGTTGGCGGGATCAGCGCCCACTACACGACCAACGAGCCGCTGCTCACCCGTGGGCTCGAATTACTCGACATGCTCAAGGAAGATCTCGCCTATCTCGGCGCCGAAGACCTGCACCAGCTGCAGCGGGCATGGGAGCTTCATCACCGGGTGCTGGCTTCGGAATGCGTCACCCAGCACACTCTGTTCCGGACGGAAACGCGTTGGCCGGGATATTATTATCGCGCCGATCATCCGAAGCTTGATGATCAGGATTGGCATTGCTTCACACTGTCGCGCTACGATCGCCACTCCGGCAAATGGGCGATGGAAAAAGCGCCGGTGTATCACATCATCGATTGATCGCGGCCGCTTGGGCACGCGTCGGAGCGGGGTGTCCCGAGCGAAGGTCATACCGGTTCGAAAATGTGATTCTTAGAAAGCAATCGGATATGGCCAAACTCGTGCCGCCGCACCATTCTGAACAGGTCAGTCCGCTTCTGCTGCCGCAGACGCAGCGAGCGGAAGAGAGCAAGCGGGCCGAGAAACTTAGGAAAATCCTGCTCGATTCGCGCACGGTCTCCGACCTCTTCATGCTGGCGATGGGCGCCTATACGCCGCTCGACGGCTTCATGGGCCACGACGATTGGCGCGGTTCATGTCTCGATATGAAATTGACCGATGGCGTGTTCTGGCCGATCCCGATCACGCTCTCGGTCGAGAGCAATCTTGTCGAGGCCATCCGCGCCGAAGAAGAAGTCGCCCTTGTCGACGCGGAAGGTGGCGAGATTCTCGCGGTGATGGCGGTTCGCGAGAAATATTCGATCAACAAGACGATCGAGGCCGAGCACGTCTACCGCACGACCGATCCAAAACATCCCGGCGTCGCGAAACTCTTCCAGCAAGGCGGCGTCAACTTGGCCGGACCGGTGTTCGTTCTGAGCGAAGGCGAATATCCCGTCAAGTTTCCGAATCTCTACATCCGTCCCGCGCAGGCGCGGGCGATGTTTCTTGAGCGCGGCTGGTCGATTGTCGCCGCGTTTCAGACCAGAAATCCCATGCACCGCAGCCACGAACACCTGGTCAAAATCGCGGTGGAAGTGTCAGACGGGGTTTTCATTCATCAAGTGCTCGGCAAACTGAAAGCAGGCGACATACCGGCCGAGGTTCGCACCCGGGCAATCCAGGCGATGATCGACAATTATTTTCGCCCCGGAACAGTCATTCAAGCCGGCTATCCGATCGAGATGCGCTATGCCGGTCCGCGCGAGGCGCTCCTTCATGCGCTCATTCGCCAGAACTTCGGCTGTTCACATCTCATTGTCGGACGCGATCATGCCGGCGTCGGTGATTACTACGGCCCCTACGATTCGCAGCACATCTTTGATCAGCTCTGGCCGGGCGCGCTTTACACCAAGCCGCTGAAGATCGACGTCACATTTTATTGCCGCAAGTGCTATGGCATGGCGACGGGAAAAACCTGCCCGCACGATCCGAAATATCACATCGCGATCTCCGGCACAGAGCAGCGCAAGATGCTGTCGAGCAATGCCGAGATACCGCCGGAATTCAGCCGGCCGGAAGTGGTGGCGATCCTCAAGGACTATTACGCCGGTCTGAAATCGAAGGGTGGGGTATGATTTATTTTCGATTCGTCATTGCGAGGAGCGTAAGCGACGAAGCAATCCAGTTCTTGTGCCTATGCTCTGGATTGCTTCGCGGAGCTTGTCGTCGGGCCGGCCACTTCGGGCCGGACCCGTTGGCTCGCAATGACCATGCTTGGTCCCGTTATTAATCTCATGATTATCGCGCACATCTCCGACACGCATCTGGCGCTCGATACGCCCGACGCCGGGCGGAGAATGCGCGACTTCGCGTCAACGATCGCGGACATCAATGCGCTCGATCCGGCGCCCGATGTCATCGTTCACACCGGCGATATCGTCCACAACGGGCGCACGGACGAATATGCGCAGGCCGCTGCCCTACTCGCAAAGGCGCGTGCGCCGGTTTACGTGCTGCCCGGCAACAAGGACGATAGAGCCAATCTGCGCGCCGCTTTTTCCGCAGGCGGATATTTCACGGCCGGCTGCGAATTCATCGATTATGCGGTCGAAGATTATCCAGTGCGGCTGATCGCGCTGGACACACTTAAACCAGGCGGCAATCGCGGCGAGTTTCGTCCGGAACAGGCGCGGTGTCTGATCGAATTGATCGACGCTGAGCCCGATAGACCAATCGCCGTTTTCACGCACCATCCGCCGTTTGAGGTCACGGTCGGCCCGGACCGCTTTCATTTCGAGACCATGGAAAGCATGTCGCGGCTGCGCGATGTCTTGCAGCGCTGCGGACGGGTCGTCGCCGTGTTCAGCGGCCACGTTCATCGCGCCGCCACCGGCCAGGTCGGACGCATCCCCGCGAGTGTGGCGCCGTGCATCGCGACGACGCTGCGCAAGGGCGAATATCCGCCGCCAATGAAGACACGCCCGGTCTATCACGTGCACCGCTTCGATCCGGCTTGGGGCTTTACCACCGAGAGCCGCATCGTAAGAACAGATTCGTCAGCGGCCTCTGAGCGAAGGACCGCTTCGACTCCGGCCACGTCCTTGGCAGACGGCTGAAGCCTCACTGCTGAGGCCTCACATGGGCACGACAGCCGTAGCCTCGATCTCGACCTTGGCCTCGTCTTCGACCAGCGCACCGACTTGCACCAGCGTCATCGCCGGAAAGTGCTTGCCCATGACGCTGCGATAGGCCGCGCCCAGTTCGTGCAGACGCGACAGATATTCCTGCTTGTCGAGCACGAACCAGGTCAACCGCGTGATATGTTCCGCGTGGCCGCCGGCCTCGGCAACGAGCGCCACGATATTCGCGAGCGCCTGCCGCGCCTGTGCGACAAAATCTCCGCTCTCGAACCGCTGCTCGGCATTCCAGCCGACCTGGCCGGCGAGAAAGACCGTACGGCCTTCGGCGACGACACCATTGCTAAAGCCTTTGGCCAGCTTCCAGCCACGTGGATGAAGGAATGTATGCGTCACCTGCTCTCTCCTCACGAAGCGCCCGATGGCGGGCTTTGCCGCAGCCGAAAGCGCTGGATTTTGCCGGTCTGGGTCTTCGGCAGCGCCTCGATAAATTTCACCGAGCGCGGATATTTGAACGGCGCGATAGTCGCCTTGACGTGATCCTGTAAACGCTTGGCGCAATCCGCGCTTGGCGCGACACCCTCCTTGAGCACGACATGGGCCGCAACGATCTGCCCGCGCTCCTCGTCGGCAATTCCGATCACCGCGCATTCCTTGACGTCCGGGTGTGACAGCAGCGCCGCTTCGACCTCCGGCCCCGCAATATTGTAGCCCGAGGAAATGATCATATCGTCGGCGCGCGCGGCAAAATGGAAGTAGCCCTTGTCGTCCTGCGCAAAGGCGTCGCCGGTGAGATTCCAGCCGTCGCGGACATAGGCGTCCTGCCGCTGGTCGGCGAGATAGCGGCAGCCGGTGGGACCGCGGACCGCGAGTTTGCCGACCTCGCCACGGGGCTTTTCTTTCATGTCGTCGCCAACGATTTTGGCCTCGTAGCCACTGACCGGTTTTCCAGTCGAGGCCGGCGCAGCATCGCCGAGCCGTTTGGAAATAAAAATGTGCAGCATCTCGGTCGAGC
>Ga0187804_10000107_pt1 | contig 17378 bp, 13 predicted proteins | sample NC_wetland_sal_i_3_FD_132961 | JGI IMG/M metagenome (GOLD analysis project Ga0187804, IMG submission 132961) | Wetland sediment microbial communities from Neuse River Estuary, North Carolina, USA - Control_4 | ecosystem: Environmental > Aquatic > Freshwater > Wetlands > Sediment | place: USA...
AGCCGCCTACGGGTACGGTGCCGGGAACAGTTGGAGCGTAGGGCGGCGGCATCGTTCCGGGGGCCCGCGGAGGGTACGGCGGAGGCATGGTGCCGGGGACAGTCGGCGGGATACTTTGGGGCACGGTTGGCGGCAGGGGCGCCGATGCGTAGTTGGGCGGCCTGCTTCCGGGAACGGTCGGCGGAATGCTGCCGGGGACAGTGGGCGGCAGCGGCGCTGACGGATATTGCGGTGGCGGCTGCTGAAATGGCGGGCGCGGCGGCTGCTGCGGGACGCGCGGAGGAGGCGCGGGCGGCTCGGGAGTGGTGACCACGGGGAACGCGGTGTAGGAATCGGGATGTTCGAGAGCGGCGCCGAATTCCTCGACGGTTTGGAAGCGGGCGTCGGGATTTTTTTCGAGCGATTTCAGGACCACGCGCTCGGTGCCCTTCGAAACGTAGGGATAGAAGCGCGAAGGCGGCGGGGGCGGGCTGGCGACGTGGTCCTGCATGACCTGGAAATCGCTGTCGCTTTCGAAGGGGAGGTGGCCGGTCAACATTTCGTAAAGCGTGACGCCCAGTTCGTAGATGTCGGAGCGGTGGTCCACGGGGCGATTTTGAATTTGCTCCGGCGACATGTAGGCGACGGTACCCATTTGCGTGCCGGTGCGCGTCATCCCGCGGGAGCCCATCACTTTGGCGATGCCGAAGTCCATCACTTTGACGATGCCGCCCTTATTGAGCATCAAGTTGCTGGGCTTGATATCGCGGTGGATGATGCCGGCGCGATGCGCGTAGCCGATGCCGAGCAGCGCCTGGCGAAACATGGGGATGGCTTCCTGTTCGGGGATGGGGCCGCGGCGGCGGATCATTTGCTCGAAGGTTTCGCCATCGACGAATTCCATGACCATGAATGCGGTGCCGTCCTGGACGAGGAAGGCGTAGAGCGTGGCGAGATTGGTGTGATTGAGATTGGCCTGCGCTTTTGCTTCCGAGCGGAAGCGCTCGACGAGCTCGGCATTTTTCGAGAAGTCGGCGCTGAGGACTTTCACGGCGGTGAGCCGGTCGAGGCCGATGTCCACGGCTTTATAGACCACGCCCATGCCGCCCTCGCCGAGTTTTTCGAGGATGCGGTAGCTGGCGATGACGCGTCCGATCATGGTGCGGTCACACTCTCCCGGTGGCAGCGTGGCTTCATTCGATGACGGTTCGCCGGATGCCGCGATCATCACGGGGATCGCTGGGGCCCTCGCCGCCATCGACGCGCAGAATTTGGACCGTGATGTTGTCGAAGCCGCCGCGCGCTTTGGCTATTTCGACCAGCTCCCGACAGGCCTCGGTCGGCGGCTGCCGGGAAGACAAGGCTAACATTTCTTCGTCGGTAACCAAACCGTGCAGGCCGTCGGTGCAGAGGAGGAGAATATCTCCCGGCTGCATGGGGATGGGAGCTTCGGCGAAATCGGCTTCGACGGAGGAATCGGAGCCTAAAGCGGAGGTGAGGATATTGCGCGAGGGGTGAGTCTTGGCTTCCTCGGCGCTGATGACGCCTTTATCGACCATTTGCTGGACGTAACTGTGGTCGCGCGTGAGCCGCGTGATGGCGCCCTTGCGAAAGAGGTAGAGGCGGGAATCGCCCACGTGGCCGTAAGTGAGATGGTCACCGCGCAGGACGGCGGAGGTGCAGGTGGTGCCCATGCCGGTGAGTTCCGGGTGATCGTGGACGTGTTCGTGGATGGAATTGTGCGCGGCTTGATAGGCGGTGACGAGCGCTTCGGTGGGGTCGGAGTATTCGCTATTGAGGAAAACATCGCGGACGGCATCAACGGCGAGTTGGCTGGCGACCTGGCCGCCTTCGTGGCCGCCCATGCCGTCGGCAACGACAACGAGGCGGCCTCTTTTCAGGTACTCTTCGTCGTTATCGGGCTCGGCGTAGCAGAGATTGTCTTCGTTTTCGGTGCGCTCACAACCCACGTCGGTAAGATTCGCCAGTTCGATTCCCGGGTGCGTCTTCATGAATGCGATGGGAGCCTCACAAACACTTGAATTTCACGGTGACTTCGCCGAAGCGAATCATGTCGTTGTCTTTGAGTTCCTCGCGCGAGATTTTCTTTTCGTTGACGTAGGTGCCGTTGGAGGAATCGAGGTCGGTGAGGATAAATTTTCCGTCCTCGTAGCGCAGGCTGGCGTGTTGGCCCGAGACGGTGGTATCGCGAATGACAACCTGGCTTTCGGGGCCGCCGCCGACCGTGTTCTTTCCCTCGTGCAATTTGAAATCCTCGCCCTTTTGGTCGCCGGACATGGCCACGAGCCAACCGACAACGGGAGGCTTGCGCTTTTCGGAGATGAGAATGGTGCGCCGGCCGCCGCCGCCGGCTGCGAGATCCTTGGAAGGCTCCGACTCGAGGCGAGTCTTGGCCGTGGCGCCGCCTCCGGCCACTTGATAGCCGGTGGTCTGGCATGTGGGACAGATTTCCCAGGAATCCTCCATTTGATGACCCTTCGCGCAGAATTTCGCCATGTGAGCCTCCTTGGTCGGACTTCGCTATGAATTGAAATATGTGAATACTGCGGCACCTTTTTTGCCCAGGTAGATTCTGTCTCCGTTGCGCAGGCCGACTTTGCTGATCTTGGGAGAATCGACTGAGTTGATGTAGGTCCCGTTCGAGGAGCCTCGATCAATGACCACGACTTCGTCGCCCGTCGGGACAATCCAGGCGTGTTCGCCGGAAATTGTTTCGTCCTGGAGGACCACCTGGCATTTCGAGGAGCGGCCAATGAGCAAGCCATCCTTGGTGATCTTGAATGTTCTACCCGAAAGCGGGCCCGCCGTGGCCTGAATGCTGCCGTAGGAATCGGTCTGCGCTTTGGGGAGCGCGGCGGGTGACGGCGGAGACTCAATACGGACCGTCGCCACGCCGCCCGCCGGAACCCGGACGACCGCGGTGGGCTGGCGGCGAAGCATCAGAAGCAGAATCGCAGCGATGATAATGCCGCCCGCGGCATAGGCCACCCAACCGGAAGTTTCCATGAACTTCTGAATGGGGGTCTTCTCGTTCCAGCACTTTGCCGCGATATTGCGGTATTGCTTGGCGTCGGGCAGCCCGGGCATCATTTGAAGGACGTTGTCGAATTCCGCGATCGAGGCTTTGCATTTACCCTGGTCATACAAGTTCAACGCGCTTGCCCAGATGGGATTGAAGGAGCCGCTGGCGGGGGACGAGCCGGCTTCGCGGACAAATTCCATGGCAGTATTGATGGGTACAAAGAAATTGAAACCTTGCGTGGCCTCAGCGCCGGCAGTTGCGATTCCGATTACCTCGCCTTGCTGGTTGAAGACGGGGCCGCCACTGTTGCCGTGAGTGATGGCGGCGTCGGATTGGAGAAGAGGCGTGTCAATGTTGCTTTTCTTGATGGCGGAAATATGGCCGTTCGTGGCGCTGGATTCGAAATTCGATTCGTCGCTCAGCAAGTCGTTGTGTCCCCACTTCGAGGCGATGCCCGGATAGCCGATGACCATCACGGGATCCTGGACGCGGACTTTGTCGGAATCCCCGAGCGGGACGGTGGGCAGGTCGCTTCCCGCGATTTTCAGGATGGCGACGTCTTTCCCCTTGCCGATGGGATTATCCCACTGAAGAATCTTGGCCGTGTACTCCTTGCCGTTGGAGGTGAAAACGTCGAGCGTGGGAGTGGTGATGGAAATATTGGGCTTCGACTGAATGACCATTACTTTTTCCTTGTCGGTCAGAGCCCTCCCGATTTGCTGCTCGACGATGCGGAAGATGATTCCTTGTTGCAGAGCCTGTTCGAATTCCTTCTGCGCCTCGGCCTCGAAATCTTCGAGAGCCTCGGGATCTTTCAGATGCGCGTCGGCTACCACGTGACCGTTGGTAACAATGTAGCCATCGGGCCGGTAGATAAATCCTGAGCCCACTTCCGTGACCGGAATTTGATACGGCTTTACGAGATGCCAGGTAATCGTATAGCGGACGACCACCAATACCACGGCGGGCTTCGCCTCCAGCGTGCGCTTCTGATCCGGAGTGAGCTGCGGAGCAGTCTGGCAACTGGTCAGCAGGAATGCGAAGGCCAGCAGGCAAGCAAGTTTCTTCACAGCGCACCTCCGAATTTAAGCGCAGGCAATAGTGTAATCACAGATGAAGGACTCAAACAAGCAGCGGCAAAGCTGAACCCGCGGTTCGCTGCCCCGGGCAAGGCGAGCGCCTCGCGCTGGCGAATGGATGGGACTGGAAAAGGTCGACGCCGGGACGAGGCATGATTTCGACAGCCTTTTCTCGCGCATGCTCACGATCACGAACGCCGAATTCCGATTGGGTAATCCCTGCATGATGGACGCCGCACTGCATGCATCAAGAGGCCACTTAGGACGCACAGCCCTGGGGCGGCTACAGGGACGTTCGCCGTATATATAACTGTTCATGGAACTTGTCAACGGATTCATGCGATGAGCAGATCAGCGAGGCGGTGTCGAATGGTTATGCGGGAGAAAAATAAAAGGCGGCGCGCGCTAGTACAGGTGCGGCTGAGCATATTTTTCAGGAGATTTGAGTTTTGTTCCTACGGGCGACGATAGCAGAGGGCTAAATGGAGGGAAGGAAAGGAATTATGTTGCGGCGAATTTGGCAAGGCTATTGCATACATCTGAAGTATCCAGCCACATTTCATCGTTGAGGTGCGACATGAAGAGAATTCTTCTTAATGTGGCGGCGCTGAGCCCGGCGTGCGGAACAGTTGCGCTGGCAGAGAATCCCAAGGCAAAGGAAGCCAGCGTCCCGCCACCGCAGATTTTTGCGATGCAGGATCAGTCACAGGCTCAGCAGGAGACGAAAACGTTCCTGGGTACGATCACGAAGAACGGCGACCAATTCATCCTGAAAGAGGAAGCCACCAAGGCCGCGTACCGATTGGACGACCAGCAATCCGCCAGCAAGTTTGACGGCAGGAAAGTGAAAGTCATCGGTGTTCTGGATGCCGCCAACAACACCATCCGCGTTCAAAGCATAGAAGAAGCTAACGCCTGACCGCATCAGGCGCAATCGAGAGAAGAGGCGGCCGCCCCTTCTAGCCGCCTCTTCCGATTGACAGGCCAAGCGCAGCCAAATCCGAGGCAGAGAAAGGAACCGCCGTGAGACTCAGCTTGCGGTTAATCCTGCTTCTTGTCGCGGGAATCACGCTCGTCACGTTTCTGGTGGCCAGGAACGAAGTGCGCTCCGAGAAGCGCGGATTCCGCGCTGACCTGGAGAGGCGTGCTGAAATCCTGGGGGAAAGTCTCCAGGAAATAATCGAACCCGCGCTCGAGAGAGGCTCGCACGAACAATTGCGGCGCGTGGTGGAGCGTTTCGGGAACCGGGAACGATTGGCGGGCGTCGTGGTGTATGACGACCGCGGTGAAGTGCTTGCGGAAAGTTCCAATCTGATTGGGCGGATTGATCTGCCTGCCGTGCCGCTGGACCGTATAAAGAATGAAGAGCAGGGAGTGGACGAATTCGTCCAATTGGGCGGCAGGCAAATGAATGTGTATTACTTGCCGTTGCACGCTCACGCATCAATGGACGGCGCGCTAGCCATATTTCACGACGCAAGCTACATCGAAGCACAGAGCGACCGAATCTGGCGCGAGACTTTGTGGCATGTGATTGCGCAGGTGCTCCTGATCGTCTTCATTACGGTGTTGATCATCCGCTGGACGATTGTCCTGCCGATTTCGCGGACGGCGGAGTGGATGAAGGCACTGCGGGTGGGGCGGCCCGCGCCGCGTCCCAATTTTCCTAAGGAAGATTTCCTCGCGCCGTTCTCGCGGGAAGTGATGCACCTGACGCGAAGCCTGGCGGAAGCCCGAGCTTCCGCCGAGGAAGAAGCGCGGCTTCGCGAAACAGGCGAGTCACTTTGGACGGCCGAGAGGCTGCGGGTGAATATTCAGAGCAAGACGAGGGTGGGGCCGCTGTTTGTGGTGTCGAACCGGGAGCCGTACATGCACGTCCATCGAGCCAAGGGGATCGAAATGATTGTGCCAGCGAGCGGTCTGGTGACGGCGCTCGAGCCGATTCTGCGCGCGTGCGACGGGACCTGGATTGCCTCGGGGTCGGGCGACGCCGACCGGGAAACGGTGGACGCACATGATCGGCTGCGAGTTCCACCTGAGAAGCCGGAGTACACGCTCCGGCGCGTATGGCTCACGAAGGAAGAGGAAGAGGGCTACTACTACGGATTTTCAAACGAGGGACTATGGCCTTTGTGCCACATTGCGCATACGCGCCCCATTTTCCGCGCTTCAGACTGGCAAAGTTACCAGGCGGCGAACCAACGATTTGCCGATGCCCTAATCCAGGAGATGGCCGGGATCGAGCAGCCACTCGTACTCGTTCAGGATTATCACTTCGCGCTGCTCCCCCGGATGATCAAGCAGGAAAGGCCCGACGCCCGTGTCGCGATTTTCTGGCATATACCGTGGCCCAATCCGGAGGCGTTCGGGATCTGTCCGTGGCAGCGCGAGCTTCTCGATGGGCTGCTGGGGGCCGATCTGGTGGGATTTCATACACAAGCGCACTGCAACAATTTTCTCGAGACAGTGGATCAGGCGCTCGAATCGCGGATCGAGTGGGAGCGGTTCGCGGTGAAGCGCAAAGACCATTTGACATTTGTGCGGCCGTTCCCGATTAGCGTGGACGTTCGCGAATCCCAAGTGGAATCAGATCCGGCCGTTTCGCCCTATGAACTGCGCGCTTCCCTTCTGGGCAAGCTGGGCATTACAGCCAATTTTCTTGGAATCGGCGTAGATCGTATTGATTACACGAAGGGGCTAATCGAAAGATTCAGGGGAATCGAACGATTTCTCGAAAAGTGGCCGGCGTATCAGGGCAAATTCACGTTCGTGCAAATCGGGGCGCCGAGCCGCACCCGCATCGTGCGCTATCACGATTTCCTGACGGAAGTGGAACAGGAGGCTGCGCGCGTGAATGCGCGCTTTGAGGTCAGCGGCTGGAAACCGATTGCCATGCTTACGCGGCATCATAGCCACGCCGAAATCCAGCCCTATTATCGGGCGGCCGATTTTTGCATGGTGACCTCGCTGCACGATGGCATGAACCTTGTGGCGAAGGAATTTGTTGCGGCGCGCGAGGACGAAGAGGGTGCCTTGATCCTGAGCCAATTCACGGGAGCCAGCCGCGAACTCCGGGATGCCATCATCGTGAATCCTTACGACATCGAGCAATTGGGGGCTGCGATTCGCCTGGCACTCGAGATGGATCCGGAGGAGCGGCGCACGCGGATGCAGCGCATGCGGCGCAACGTGAAGGAGCACAACGTGTACCGCTGGGCGGGAAATCTGATTGCGGAGCTCGCGGAGATTCGTATTGAGGAGACCGAGCTGGCCATGAGCCGCCCGACTTAAAGTGCAGCCAATTGCGGCTGCCTGGCTGGCGCAAGAGGATGTCTGATCAAGGAAGAAGTGGGAGGGGAGGCAAAATTAAGGCACTGGCAAATTCGATTTCTGCGGATTTTGTGAAGAGCGCGCGCGGCCAGGCGGTCTCGCGCCCGCAGGGGAGCCCAGTCTCGTTATTTCGCTCGTGGGCGGAGATTCGATTGCGCGTGCGAGCTGCCAAGCGGCTGGCAATTTTTTTGGACTTTGACGGGACGCTTGTGGGGCTGCGACGGCGGCCGGGAGACGTCCGCGTGCCGAAACGATTAAAGCGGATTCTTGCCAGCCTCGCGCGGCATGCGAACGTTTCGATTGCCATCGTCAGCGGCCGAAGGCTTCGAGACCTGCAATCCCTGATTGGAATTGAGAGTGTCCGCTACTTTGGTTTGCACGGCGCGGAACAGGAGGGAAAGAGACCGGCGCTGACGAAGGAGACGAGGCTGGCTCTTGGGCGCGCGAAACGAGAGGCACGTATGCAACTGGGCGTGCTGCCCGGGGTTTGGCTGGAGGACAAGGTGTGCAGCCTGGCGATTCATTACCGCGGCGCCAGCGCAGCGTTTGTCCGTGAAGCATACGAGAAGCTTCTCCGGTTGCTCGCGCTTTTGCACCACGAGCTATCTGTGATTCCGGGGGAAAAAGTGTGGGAAATTTTGCCGCGAGAATTTGCAGGAAAGGGCACGACGGTGTTGGAACTGCTTACGGAAATGCCACGCGGAACGCTTGCGGTTTATGCCGGCGATGACACGAGCGACGAAACCGCTTTCGCCACGCTCACGGATCAAATCACGATTCAGGTGGGAAGGAGACCTGGGTCACGGGCGCAATTCCGTCTGCGGAATCCCACGGAGCTGCTGCGCTTTCTCGCGCGGATGGAAAGGGAGCTTCCTTGAAAGCGAATGAACCCTTCGAATTCGTCACGGCTTCTTACCTGGTCTGCATCGGGAATCAGGAGTGCGGCAGCCTGATGGATTTGCAACGCGGGATCGAAAGTTGCAGCGACGCTTCAATCTTTTACCACACCTTTCAAAGTCTTGGCCGGCACCATTTTCTCACCGAGGGTTTTTCGAATGATTTTGCGCAGTGGGTGTTGAGCTCCTGCAATCGCCCGATTCTGGCCGAACAACTGGCGTCCCTCGATATTCGCGATTATGTCTCGCTCGCTGCGCTGCGAGGCGACTTGCGCCGCATGGTGGGCGACTACTGCGGGGCGAACATGCGGGAGGCGCAGCAGGCGGCATTCGAGCCTTTTTTCTTCTGCGAAACCGTGGAGGAAGAAGTGCCGCTGGGCATTCAGGCGTGGACCTTGGACGAATTTCGCGCGGGAATGGAAGCTGTGGGGCATGCGTCCCTGCAATTCCACTTCATCACTTCGCGGCTGCGGCTGCATTTGCGTTCCAACGATTTTTCACAGTGGCTTTTGAAGGAGCTGGGCCTCAAAGAACTGGCGCGGCAAGTGGATCAAATCGACGTCTACACGAACACGCTCGACAGCGCCCGGAGAAGGATCATCCACCTTGTGGAAGGGGAACTTGCCCGATGACGACAGCGCCCCCGGCAGCCCGCACCAACAAGCTCGATGACTATGCCGGATTACTCGGCAGCGGAGAGATTGCCGAGCTGCGCGCCCTGGCTTCGCGACTTGGCACGCGTTCCATTCAGATGGCGAATTCCACATCGGTCGGCGGCGGAGTGGCCGAGATGCTCAACCGGATTGTTCCGCTGTTGGAGGAGCTTGGTCTCGCGATCCACTGGGATGTGATCACGGGCGGGGACGATTTCTTTGCGGTGACCAAGGCGTTTCACAACGCGCTCCACGGCGAGCGATTCGATTTGCCCGATGAAAGTTTCAAAACCTTTCTCGCCTACACGGAGCAGAATCGCGCGCGGCTTCATTTTGACGCGGATTTCACGGAGATTCATGATCCTCAGCCCGTGGCGCTGATTGATGCCAGCAAGGGCCGCAAGGGGCGCTGGGTGTGGCGCTGCCATATCGATTTGTCGCATCCGGATCGGCGGGTTTGGAATTTTCTTGCGCCTTATGTCAATCGCTATGATGGAGCGATCTTCTCGTCGCCTGCCTTCGCGCGCCAATTGCCGATTCCGCAATATCTTTTCTACCCCTCGATCGATCCACTCTCGGACAAGAACCACGAACTGGAACCAGGAATGATCGCCGAGACACTGCAGCGCTTTCAGATTGACTCGAAGCGCCCGATTCTGACCCAAATCTCGCGCTTCGATCGCCTCAAGGATCCGATCGGCGTGGTCCGCGCGTATCAAATCGTGAAGCGATACTTCGATTGCCAATTGGTGCTGGCGGGCGGGGGTGCTGCGGACGATCCTGAGGGGGAAGCGGTCCTGGCCGAGGTCCGGGAAGCCGCGGGAAAGGACGCGGACATCCATATTCTGGACCTTCCGCCTTGGAGCGCACTGGAAATCAACGCACTGCAGCGCGCTTCGACAATCATTATTCAAAAAAGCCTGCGGGAGGGATTTGGTCTCACGGTGACCGAGGGGCTCTGGAAAAAGAAGCCTGTGGTTGCGTCCGCCGTCGGTGGGATTCCGGCGCAAGTGATCCATAAGCATACGGGTTTGCTCGCTCACTCGATTGAAGGCACTGCCTATCAGATTCGCTTCCTGCTTTCGAATCCTGCCATCGCCCAAAAACTTGGCGAGCAGGGCCACGAACATGTTCGCGAACATTTCCTGATTACGAGCAATGTTCGGCGCTATCTCACCTTGTTCCTGCATTTTCTGAGAGCAGGATCTCCGGCGTAGTTCTTTCGGGTCACACTTCGAATCAGCGTCATTTGCTATCCGGTCGAAAATCCTGCGGGGATTGTCACGAATCGCCACGTCTTACGTTTCTTGTCTCTTCTGATGCCCCACTTCCCTATCCGGTGTGGTATATAAACGCGCGCAAAAGTGGCGTGTCACGGAAGTGTAACTTTGCGTTCATGAGCGAGTAAGCTGAGCCGCTTGCTACCGTTGATATAGTGCCGTGGTTTGCGCGAGCAATCCAATCCGACCGTCGGAGATGAGGTCATCCAATGAAACGCATGGGCTTCCAGGCGCCCCTCCTATGCTTGCTGCTGGCCTTTGCGATTGCCGGATGCAGCGGCAAATTTGATCCGGCCGCGGGCACGCCGCCGCCTCTGAAGGTTGAGAAGGTGGAGGACCCAAACGTCTTCCAGACCGAGCGTCCCGAGCAATTCCCGCTGGCGACCGCCGCCGAGCATATCGCTACTTCGCAATTGAAAGTAACCGGGACAGTGAATCCGGACATCTCGAGGAGCGTTCCGGTGATTTCCATAGCTTCCGGCCGGGTGGTTGAAATTGCCGCACGCCTGGGAGATACGGTGAAGAAGGGTCAACTGCTGCTTCGCGTGCAGAGCGCCGACATTTCTGGCGCCTACTCCGATTATCAAAAAGCCGTAGCGGACGAGCTGCTCTCCCGAACTCAGCTCGAGCGCGCTGAGCTGCTTTTCGAGAAAGGCGCGATCTCGAAGAACGACCTTCAGGTTGCGCAGAATACGGAAGCCAAAGCAAAAGTGGACGTAAAAACGGCCGCGGAGCATTTGCGGGTGCTTGGCAGCCCGGATCCGGACCAGCCATCCGGGATTGTCGAAATCCGTGCACCGATTTCGGGGGTCATCACCGACCAGCAGGTAACCAATGCGGCCGGTGTCGCAGGCCTTGGTTCGCCAAATCCTTTCACGATCTCGGATCTAACGTATGTATGGATTTTGTGCGACGTGTACGAAAACGATCTCGCGAACGTACATTTGGGAGAGAATGCCGACGTTCGCCTGAACGCATATCCCGATAAGGTCTACACCGGCGTCATCAGCAACATCGGCTCGGTGCTCGATCCGAACATCCGCACGGCAAAGGTGCGCATCGAGGTGCGTAATCCGGGGCTGGTGCGGCCAGGCATGTTTGTCACCGCGACGTTCCATGGCCGGAAGAAGGAACCGCACGCGGCTGTCCCAGCCACGGCGGTCTTGCACCTGCATGATCGCGATTGGGTTTATCTCCCGGCAGGCGGCAATAAATTCCGGCGCGTGGAAGTGAGAGCGGGGGACATGCTTCCGGGCAATTTGCAGGAAATTCTTTCGGGATTGATGCCCGGCCAGCAGGTGGTTTCAAACGCGCTGGAATTTCAGAGCACGGTGGAGCAGTAATGATTCGCGCGATCGTCGATACCGCGCTGAATAATCGCTTCATCGTCTTGAGCGTTGCCTTCATTCTTTTCATCTGGGGCATCATCGCCTTCAAAGCGCTTCCCGTCGAGGCCTATCCCGATGTCGCTAATACGTGGGTGCAAGTGATCACGCAATGGCCCGGCCGCGCCGCCGAAGAAGTGGAACAACAGGTGACGGTGCCAATTGAGATCCAGATGAACGGTATTCCACACCTCCAGCACTTGCGATCGGCGTCGCTCGCTGGACTTTCGGTAGTGAACCTGATTTTTGACGACGACTCCGACAACGACTGGGACCGGCAAAAGACGCTCGAGCGCATTCAGCAGGTAACGCTGCCGCCCAATGTTTCCGCGTCGATCGGCCCGGACTTCAGTCCGATCGGGTCGATTTACTGGTACACGCTGACGAGCAGCAATCCGGCGTACGACCTGATGGAGCTCAAGTCGATTCAGGACTGGGTCATCACCAAGTATATGAAGTCCGTCCCTGATGTTGTGGACGATTCGTCCTTTGGCGGGGTAACTCGCGAATATCAGGTTCGCCTCGATCCCGACAAGTTGGTCTCGTATGGGCTGAGCCTAGCCCAAGTGGAGCAGCAATTAACGAACGCCAACGCCAACGCCGGCGGGAGTTTCATCGAGCAGGGCTCGCAGCAGATCAACGTGCGCGCCGTTGGGCTGGTTCGCAATGTCGCGGATATCGAAGATACCGTCATCAAGACTCAGAACGGCACCGCGCTGCACATCAAGGATCTTGGAGTCGTGGCGCAGGGGCCGAAAATCCGCCTGGGGCAAATCGGCAAGGCAATACATCGCTCTGATGGTGTGGTGGTCGATGACAACGACGTCGTCGAAGGCATCGTATTCCTGCGCAAGGGGGCTGACACGGCGGCTACGCTGGACGGAATTCACGCCATGGTCCAGAGGCTGAACGAACAGATTCTACCCCACGGCGTAAAGATAGTCTCGTACCTCGACCGCGACGATTTGGTGCACTACACCACGCACACGGTGCTTCATAACCTTGCTGAGGGAATGTTGCTTGTCGTGATCGTTTTATTCTTGTTCCTTGGCAACGCGCGCGGAGCGCTGATCGTGGCTCTCACGATTCCCTTCTCCTTGCTGTTTGCTTCGATCTGCCTGGACCTCAGACATATCTCCGCGAACCTGCTCTCGCTTGGCGCACTGGATTTCGGGATGGTGGTGGATGGCGCGGTGGTGATGGTGGAAAACATTGTGCGCCATTTGAGCCGGCGCGGTGCGGACCGCACCACGGCCATGGAACAGATCCGTGTGGCGGCGCACGAAGTGCAGCGGCCCGTCTTCTACGCCATCGCCATCATCATCACCGCTTACCTTCCGATCTTCACGCTGCAACAAGTGGAGGGAAAGCTGTTCAAGCCGATGGCGTGGACGGTTGCTTTCGCGCTGCTGGGGGCGCTGCTTTTTTCGATGCTGGTCGCGCCGGCGCTGGCGAGCATTTTATTCCGATCAGGGGTAAAGGAATGGAAGAACCCGGTAATGACTTTTTTGACTATTCATTATCGGAAGGCAGTCACGTGGGCGGTGCGCAACCGGGGGTTCACGGTAGGGATTGCTGTGGCGTCGTTCGCGGTGACGGTGTTCCTGGCGTTTAGCGGGATTATCGGCTCCGAATTTTTGCCGCACTTGGACGAAGGCGCGATCTGGGTTCGCGGCACTCTCGCGCCCAGCACCGGTCCGACCGAGGGAGCTCGCGTGATGGAACAAGCGCGCCAGATCCTCTGCTCCTTCCCTGAGGTGCCGCAAGTGGTGACACAAGTCGGCCGACCGGACGACGGCACCGACACAACCGGGTTTTTCAATACGGAATATTTCGTTGACCTTCTGCCGAAGGAAAAGTGGCGGCCCATTTTCGGCCAAGACAAGGAAAAACTGATTGACGCGATGAACTACCAGCTCGAAAAGATCCCGGGAGTCATCTGGAACTTTTCACAGCCGATATCGGATAACTTGGAGGAAGCTGTGAGTGGCGTCAAAGGTGAGCTCGCCGTGAAAATCTTCGGTGAGGATCTCCGGACGCTCGAGGCGAAGGGCGATCAAGTGGTGGACGTAATGCGAAACATACGCGGCGTTCAGGACCTGGGCCTATTTCGCGTGGTTGGCCAGCCGAATCTGGATTTCGCAGTCGATCGCCAGAGGGCCGCCCGTTACGGGATCAACGTCTCCGATGTGCAGGACGCGATTCAAACCGCCGTCGGCGGCAATTCGCTCACGCAGGTGCTGGTGGGCGAACAACGGTACGATTTGGTGCTGCGCTATTTGCCCGAGTATCGAGACACGAAGGAAGCCATCGAGAAGATTCGACTGCTTTCGCCCACCAACGAACGTGTTTCGCTGGCGCAATTGACGAAAATCACCGTGATGGATGGCGGCGAGGAGATTTATCGCGAGGCGAATTCGCGCTATGTGGCGATCAAGTACAGCGTTCGCGACCGCGATCTGGGCAGCACGGTGGAAGAAGCCATGAAAAAGGTGAAGGAAGAGGTGAAATTGCCGACCGGCTACACGATCGACTGGGCCGGCGAGTACGAGAACCAAAAGCGGTCCGAGCGCCGCCTGTTGCTCGTGCTGCCGGTCACGATTCTCGTAATTTTCGTCATTTTGTACACCATGTTCAAATCCATGAAATGGGCGCTGCTCATTCTGACCAACGTGGCGATGGCGCGCCTGGGGGGGTTACTGGCACTATTCGTGACGCACACGCACTTCAGCGTCTCTTCGGGCGTCGGATTTCTGGCCCTCTTCGGGGTATCGGTGCAGACGGGCGTCATCATGCTGGAATACATCAATCAACTGCGCGCGAAAGGCTATTCGATCGAGGAGTCCGCGGTCGAAGGAGCAGTGCTCAGGCTTCGCCCCATCATGATGACGATGCTTGTCGCCACGCTGGGCCTGCTTCCGGCGGCGCTTTCGCACGGAATCGGATCCGATTCGCAACGCCCTTTCGCGATCGTAATTGTCGGCGGCCTCATCTCTGATTTGGTGATGAGCATCTTTCTCCTGCCCACGCTCTACGCATGGTTTGGGCGCAGCGGTGATAAGCTTCCCGTGGTGGAGGCAGAGGAGCCGGTATAGAAATGGCACTCTCGCGAATCAAAGGATTTCCATTATGAATAGGGGCGAAGTTTGCTCGCGCATCAGGGAAATAGGAATTATTCCCGCAATCCGCGTGTCTTCCACTGACGAGGCGCATTTCGCGGCCACGGCGGTCGCATACGGCGGAATACCCATCGTCGAAATCACGCTCACCGTCCCTGGAGCGATTAAGCTGATTTCTCACCTCGTTCAACACCATCCGAAGATGTTGGTGGGCGCCGGCACGGTGATGGACACGGAAACGGCGCGGCAGTGCGTGGAAGCCGGCGCCCATTTCTTGACGGCTCCGGGATTCGATCCTGCGATTTCGCAATTCGCGGCCAAAGCGAATGTCGCGGTTCTTCCGGGCGCGCTCACCCCAACCGAGATAGCGGAGGCTTGGAGAACCAGCTGCGATCTCGTCAAGGTTTTTCCGTGCGCCCACGTGGGCGGCGACAAATACATCCGATCGATTAAGGCCGCTTTGCCGCAGATCCCTCTGATTGCCGCAGGAGGAGTCAATCAGCAAAATGCCGCCGCGTTTATCCTTGCAGGGGCCGAGGCGATCGGGATTGGCACTCAGCTGATCCCCACGGAGTCCATCGAACGCCGTCAGGCGGAACGAATCCATGAGCTCGCCCAACGATTTCTCGGCTTTGTGAAGGACGCGCGCCACCGCTTGGAGGTGCACAAGGAAGGGGCCGTCACGCACAAATGATGCAAAGGACCCGAGCCATGCAGCTCCGCACAGAAAAATTCCACACCTCTCTCGAGAAAAACCGGACTCGCTGAATCGCACAAAAAAGGGCCAGTCGCGCAGCACGGTCGCCGGAAGGAATGGCGCGCCCGGAGAGACTTGAACTCCCAACCCTCTGGTTCGAAGCCAGATGCTCTATCCAATTGAGCTACGGGCGCGCCGTGTCTGCATTTCATACTAGAACATTTTGAATTAGGTCTCCACACAGTTCGCAGGCGCTGCATCCGGGCGACTCTTCCCCTCATCTGAAGGAGGGTGCAGCGAAATCTGGGAGAGGAGAATTGTAATGTCAAAGAAACTGGCAGGAAAAGTGGCACTCGTCACCGGCGCATCGAAGGGGATCGGGGCGGCCATTGCCAAGCAACTGGCGGAGGAAGGAGCGGCAGTGGTTGTCAACTACTCCTCGAGCAAGGAGGGCGCGGATCGCGTTGTTGAGGAGATTGCGCGCAAGGGCGGGAAGGCCGTGGCAGTGCAGGCGAATGTGGCGAATCACGCGGAAATCGGGCATCTTCTTGCTGAAACAAAGAAGGCCTTCGGCGGGCTGGACATCCTCATCAACAACGCAGGAGTTTACGAATTCTTGCCTTTGGAAGCAGTCACGGAAGGGCACTTCCACAAGCAGTTCGATCTGAACGTTCTTGGCCTGATCCTCACTACTCAGGAAGCGGCCAAGTATTTTGGGCCGAACGGAGGGAGCATTGTGAATATCAGCTCGATCGCAAGCTCGATCAATCCTCCCAACACGACAGTTTATGGCGCGACGAAAGCTGCTGTGGACGCTGTTACAAAGACGCTGGCGAAGGAGCTAGGGCCGCGCAAAATCCGCGTGAATGCGATCAATCCGGGAATGGTGGAGACGGAGGGAGTGCAAGCCGGGGGTTTTGACCAGAGTGATTTTCGCAGAGACGTGGAAGCGCGAACTCCGCTTGGCCGAATCGGGCAAGTGGAGGACATCGCTCCTGCCGCCGTGTTTCTTGCTTCGCCGGATGCGTCATGGATTACGGGAGAGACGCTGGTGATTGCGGGCGGGCTTAGTTAGTTACGATGAAGGTTGTGCTGGAGGCGGCGCTCTTGCTTGACGCAGGGGCTCCGCAAAAGCGCACGGAGAGGATTTCGAGATGGAGCGCAAAATTGAAGTGCGGCACATTTCTCTGGAAGTAAAGGCCGGGTTCGAGAGGTTCACGCAGAAGTTCGAAGAATCTCTCGGTCGATTTGAGCCCGCGCTCTTGAAGGGTATCGGAACGGATCCCGCGGCGGCCGAGCAACGGCTGAAGGCAGCCGAGGGGGAAGAAGGGCTGATGCTTTTCAACATTCAGGATCACGGCGCGCTCCTGAATATTTATGGGACACCGGGAAAAGCCAGGCAGTACGTGCTCGGGAATCCGCTCATCGCCGCGACCATGACCCGGCACGATATTCGCGCGGCGCTTTACGCGCCCCTGCGAGTGTTGGTGTATGAAGCCGCCGACCACACGACACGCGTGGAATTCGATCAGCCGTCTTCGCTCTTCGGCCAGTTTGACAATCCCGAGGTAACCGCCGTCGGGCAGTCGCTGGACTCGAAATTGGCGAATTTAATTCGAATCGCTGCGACGGGAGCGGAAAAGGCCCAATCGAACCGAGCTTGACCGGGCCACGGAGCTGAGCGCGCACGGATACCATTCTAATCGCCGAAAAATTGCACTGCTTGCATTCCGAAGAAACTTGCTGCGGCAGTTTTGATATTTCCCCTCATCTGAAAATCGGTCCACATCCGCCGATTGCTTTAATGCGCTGGAGCGCTGTGCTAGACTTCTCGCAGCAATCCTGAAGCAATAATTTTTTCTGCTCAGATTGCCGATTGGTGGAACTTCGGGCTCTGTGCAACGATTCCCCGCGAAC
>Ga0187804_10000108_pt1 | contig 17278 bp, 15 predicted proteins | sample NC_wetland_sal_i_3_FD_132961 | JGI IMG/M metagenome (GOLD analysis project Ga0187804, IMG submission 132961) | Wetland sediment microbial communities from Neuse River Estuary, North Carolina, USA - Control_4 | ecosystem: Environmental > Aquatic > Freshwater > Wetlands > Sediment | place: USA...
GACGTGATCGAGTGGGGCGCCGTCCGCACGAGCTACCTTGCAAGTGAATTTCTCGCCGATGCAGACACGCTTAGCCGGTTCGCGCTTGGCCCCGGCGAAATCAAGGGCCGCGACGTTCGGCGCCGCAAGCGAATTTCCGACGCCGTCGCGCGCGAGATCCGCCGCCTGCACGACTCGGGTATCTATACGCTCGACCTTCAGGAGACCAACGTGATGGTCAAGGACTACGGCGGCGGCTACCAAGTCTATTTCGTCGACCTCGAGGATTTCCGCCGCGCGCGAACCGTCTCATGGCGGCGCCGAATGCTGAATCTGGTGCATCTCGACCGGAGCATCGGACGTTTCCTGTGCCGCGCGGCCCGGCTGGACTTTCTGTACGCTTATCTCGGCGCTCGACCCGGTCGCGCCGAGGCGAGAAAGCGCGTGGCCGAGATCCTGCGCCTCAAGGAAAAGGTCGCACGCCGCGCGCGGCGGCGCGCTCCGGAGATTGTTTCGGACGGGTCTGGCGCCCGCGCTAACGCGCAAATTGCGCGCGGGGCATCGCGCGCGGAATCGCCGGGTAGATAGCGCCGCGAGGCATTCGCAATGGCGATCGGGATTCGCAAGCGCGAATTCGACCATCACACGGAGCAGGTCCACGCCGCCGGCGGAAGCTGGGTGCGCGATCTGATGCTCGGACTTAACGACGGGCTGGTCGCGTCGTTCGCGGTGACCTCGGGCGTCGCCGGCGCATTCACCTCGCAGCGGGTGGTCGTGATGGCGGGGCTTGCGGAGATGCTGGGCGGGGCGGTCTCCATGGCGCTGGCGGCATTCATCTCCGCGCGCTCGCAGATCGAATTCTATTTGAGCGAAATCGAACGCGAGCGCGAGGAGATCCGCAAATGGCCGGAACGCGAGCGCGAGGAAATAGCCACGATCTACCGCGCCAAGGGATTCGCCGGGAAGCTGCTCGAGCAGATCGTCGCGCACATCACGGCCGATCCCGAACGATGGTCGAATGTGATGATGCGCGAGGAGCTGGGCTTCTCGAGTGAATCGTTCGATCGGCCGGTGCGCTCGGGCTTGAGCGTGGGACTCGCCTACCTGTTCGGCGCCGCGGTGCCCCTGGCGCCCTACGTGTTCCTCGCGCCGCGCGAGGGGATAGTCGCGTCGGCGCTGGCGACAGTTGTGGTGCTGTTCGGAGTCGGCGCGGCGAAAACGATAATTACCAACCGCCGGTGGTGGCGCAGCGGACTCGAGAGCATGCTAACCGGCATCGCCGCCGCGGCGGTTACTTACGGCGCGGGCCGCTTCTTCGCTTCGCATTAGCCGTGCGCAATACGGTCTCGGCTAGGTCGTGTACTCGGCATTGATGCGCACGTAGCCGTAGCTGAGGTCGCAGGTGAGAATCGTCGCGCTTGATTTTCCGAGCCGCAGATCGAGACGCACAGTGAACTCCCGCTCTCGCATCGCGCGCCCCGCCTCGCCGAGCGCATCAGTGAGAAGCGCGCCGCGCGCCGCCACCCGGACGCCGCCGATCCATAGCACCAGCCGGTCCGGCTCGATCGAGGCACCCGATGAGCCCGCGGCCATCAGGATGCGTCCCACGTTGGGGTCGCATCCGAAAAACGCCGTCTTCACCAGCGGGGAGTTCGCGATCTGCCGCGCGCATCGCTCTGCGTCCGCGGCCGAGTGCGCGCCACGCACCTCGACCGTGACCAGCTTGGTTGCGCCCTCGCCGTCGCGCACCAGCTCGCGCGCGAGCGCGGCCGCGATGTCCTCGATTGCGCGGTTGAACGATTGAAGATCGCGGCTCCCCAACGCCCGATTGTCCGCCGCACCGCTCGCCATCACGATGACGGTGTCGTTGGTGGACATGTCGCCATCGATGGTGATCGCGTTGAAGCTCCTCGGCAGCGCCGCTTTGAGAGCCGCCCGAAGCGGAACTGCGGTTATCGCAGCGTCAGTGACGATGAAGGCGAGCATCGTCGCCATGTGCGGAGCGATCATTCCGACGCCTTTCGCCGCTCCCGCCACAGTCACCGCGGCGCCACTGAGCTTGAGCGTCGTCGATGCGATCTTGGGGCGCGTGTCGGTCGTCATGATCGCGCGCGCGAAATCATCGAGCCCGTCTTCGCGCAGCGCCCGCGTAGCCTCGGCAGCTCCGGCCCTAAACCTCGCGAAGTCAAAGAGATGCCCGATAACCCCCGTCGAGCACGGCGCGACCAGCGCCGGCGTACATCCGATCAGGCTTGCGACATGGGCGCACGATTCGCGCGCCAGCGTCAATCCGGGCTTGCCGGTGAAGCTGTTCGCGCATCCCGAGTTGGCCACAACCGCCTGAAGACGGCCCGATCGGATCCGCTCTCTCATGACGGATACCGCCGCCGCCTTTACCTTGTTCGCGGTGAAGACTGCCGCCGCGCAGCATGGGCGATCGGCGACGATGAGGCCCAGGTCTCTGGCGCCGGCAACGGTCTTGAGCCCGGCGCTGACTCCCGAAAAGCGGAAGCCTCTTACGATTGCGGGTGCGAGATTCGCCGGCATCGGACTTCCTCCGAGCGCCGACTATACGCGCGCCGCGCTAGCGCGCAAGCGATCGAAGCACCCGGCGCGCGCACGTAGCGACAACAGCCACATTGAGTCTTCCGGCCTGATTTCTTTAGTGGGGCGGGCCGCCGTGCCCGCCGTCGATGCGCGGGCGTCCGCGCCCGCGCCACCAATGTGGATTACGCATGAATGACCAGATGCGATTTCATTGCCGCTGAGTGCCGCAATGGCGTTAGAGCGCGGATCGGCGGAAGCGACGGCCGGAGCTGAGCGAGTACCCCTGGGTCTGGCCGCGCGAATCCCAGGGGAATCTTGAAGGTGGCGCGGGCGAAGCGCCCGCGCGTTCATGGCGGGCACGGCGGCCCGCCCTACTATTTCTTTACCCGCATTCAGTTGTGGCTGAAGGCCAGGAAGGGGGGTGATGCCTCGACCTGCGCAAGTGCCAAGAGAAACTCAGAGGAGAAAAACCCGATCTCGGCGAGACTTACACTGCGAATTTGAGACTCACAACACTAGCGAGACTCGCCGCTATCTACGGAGCCGGTCCTTTTGAGCCAACGTGTCTTGCAACGCCGATGAGCTATAAACTGGGCTCGGGTCTGATCTTCCCCCAACAGTCTGATTTCTCCAGGTTCGAAAGGGTCGTTGCACTCGTCGCATCTGGAAGCGTCAGAGGAGTTTATCTCTCTCCATTTCACAACGCGCATAGTTCGCTCACTTTCCGTGGCAGCGTTTGTATTTCTTGCCCGAGCCGCACGGGCAGGGATCGTTGCGGCCGACCTTTTCATGGTCGCGCTTGATCGGCGCCGCCGCCTGCGCTTGCGTCTCGCCGCCATGGCTCATCACCACTCGCTGCGGCTTGGGCTGCTGTTGGATCTGCTGAACATCCTGCTGTCTGGTAAGCTGCACCGAGAAGACCTTCTCGACCACGTCGCGCTGGAGCGTTTCCATCAGCGCCTCGAACATCGAGAACCCCTCTTTCTGGTACTCGACCAGCGGATTCTGCTGAGCGTAGCCGCGAAGCCCGATGCCCTCCTTCAGGTGATCCATCGCGAGCAGATGGTCCTTCCAGAGCAAATCGAGCGTTTGCAGCATCACGATTTTCTCGATCTGCCGCATCACCGGCTCGGTGAACTCCGTCTCGCGCCGGTCGTACAGCTGATGGATTCGCTCACCAGCTACTTCAATTAGATCGTCGGGCGTGCGGATTGCGGCGCCGTCGGAATGCGCGGTCTGGGCGCTGAAGCCGGGGCGAAATTTGAACTGCTGGAAGAATGCGTCATCGATCTTCTTCCAGTCCCATTCCCCGGGATCCATCTCGCGATCGCAGTGCGCGTCCACGATCTCCTCGACCACCGCGTCGGACATATCGAGGACGTCTTCCTTGAGCGGCGTGCCGGAGAGCAGCTCACGGCGGCGCGCATAGACGACCTCGCGCTGCTTGTTCATCACGTCGTCATATTCGAGGAGGTGTTTGCGGATGTCGTAGTTGTGGGCCTCGACCTTCTTCTGAGCGTTCTCGATTGCGCGCGAGATCCAGCGGTGCTCGATCGGAACGCCGTCTTCCATCCCCATCCGTCCCATCAGGCCCTTGAGCCGATCGGCGCCGAAGATGCGGAGCAGGTCGTCTTCGAGCGAGAGGTAAAATCGCGACGAGCCCGGGTCGCCCTGGCGCCCCGAACGGCCGCGGAGCTGGTTGTCGATCCGCCGCGATTCGTGGCGCTCGGTGCCAAGAATGTGCAGGCCGCCCGCCGCGAGCACCAGCTCGCGCTCCCCCGCGCACTGCTGCTTGTACTTCGCGAGCGCCTCCTGGTACTTGGGGTCGTTGGGGTCTCGGGTGCCGCTCTCGGAGGCCGCCATGAACTCGGGATTTCCGCCCAGCACGATGTCCGTGCCGCGGCCCGCCATGTTGGTCGAAATCGTGACGGCCTTGTGGCGGCCCGCCTGCGCTACGATCTCGGCCTCGCGTTCGTGATTCTTCGCGTTGAGCACGTAGTGCTTGATGCCGGTTTTCTTGAGCCTCTCCGAGACGCGCTCCGACTTTTCGATCGAGACCGTGCCGACCAGCACCGGCTGGCCGCGCTCGTGGCAATCGGCGATCTCCTCGATTACCGCGCCGAACTTCTCCTCCTCGGTCTTGAAGACGGTGTCGTGATTATCGATGCGGATCATCGGCATGTTGGTCGGGATCACCATCACGTCGAGCCGGTAGATCTCCTTGAACTCGCGCGCCTCGGTGTCCGCCGTGCCGGTCATGCCCGCGAGCTTTTTGTACATGCGGAAATAGTTCTGGAACGTGATGGTCGCGAGCGTCTGGTTCTCGGACTCGATCTTGACGTTCTCCTTGGCCTCGACCGCCTGGTGAAGGCCATCGCTCCAGCGCCGCCCCGGCATCAGCCGGCCGGTGAACTCATCGACGATGAGAACCTCGCCGTCCTTGACCACGTAGTCGACGTCGCGCTTGTACAGCGCATGCGCGCGCAGCGCCTGATTGGCATGATGCAGGAGCAGAATGTTGCGCGGGTCATAGAGGTTTTCGACCCCGAGCAGCTGCTCGACGCGGGTGACGCCGTCTTCGGTGAGCGCGACGGTGCGCATCTTCTCGTCGATCGTGTAGTGCTCCTCCTTGCGAAGCCGCGGGATGACGCGATCGACGATGTAATAGGTGTCGGTGGATTCCTCGGAGGCGCCCGAGATGATCAGCGGCGTGCGCGCCTCGTCGATCAGAATCGAGTCGACCTCATCGACGATCGCGTAGTTGTGCTCGCGCTGCACATATTCCTCGAGGTTGAATTTCATGTTGTCGCGCAAGTAGTCGAAGCCGAACTCGTTGTTCTGGCCGTAGGTGATGTCGGCTCCGTAAGCCGACTTGCGCTCCTGATCGGTGAGCCCGTGCACGATCACGCCGACGCTGAGGCCGAGGAACTGGTAGATGCGCCCCATCCATTCGGCGTCGCGCCGGGCCAGGTAATCGTTGACCGTCACCACGTGCACGCCGCGTCCGCCGAGCGAATTCAGCACGGCCGGCAAAGTCGCAACCAGGGTCTTGCCCTCGCCGGTCTTCATCTCGGAAATCTTGCCCTCGTGCAGCACCATTCCGCCGATGAGCTCCACATCGAAGTGGCGCTGGCCCAGCGTGCGCTTGGCGGCCTCGCGCACCACCGCGAAGACCTCCGGCAGAACCTCGTCCATCGCGTCGGCGCGCCGATCGGCCTCCTCGATCGCGCTGAGAGTCGCCTTCCATTCGGCGATCTTGCCGCGCAATTCGTCGTCGGAGAGCTTTTCGATCTTCGGCTCGAACTCGTTGATGACGGCGACGGTGGGCGCGAGCCGTTTGAGTTCGCGGTCGTTCTTCGAGCCGAAGACCTTGCGCGCTACCAGGGAGATAGCTGATGCCATAGTGGATTTGGGAGTCTAACCGGGTGTCAGAAAGTATTTCTCAGAACTCGCTCAGGAACTCCGCCGCCGGAGCACTCGCGGCGCGCGGGCTAGATCCCGTCTCCGATCGGTTCTGCTGGCGGACATTCTATTCCTATTTTACCGCGCCGCGGGAGGGTTTTCAGCGCTCGATGCGCACCGCGCTGTCGACCTCGGGGCCGAAAAATCTCCGGCCCACCCGGATGAAGCGCTCGGGCGACTCGGTGACGAAGAAACTCTGCCCGCCCCGACCGCGTCGCCTGAGCATCCTGAGCGCCGCGAGCTTCTCGCGCACCGCCGCGGCGGTCGCGGTCGCGGAATCGATGATTCGCACGCCGGGACCGAGCACGCGCTCGAACAGGCCGCGGAGCAGCGGGTAATGAGTGCATCCCAGCAGGAGCGTATCGATCCCGCTCTGCTTGAGGCTTTCGAGGTAGTGCGCGACCGTCAGCAGGGCGATCTGGTTGTCGACCCACCCCTCCTCGGCGAGCGGCACGAGCAAGGGGCAGGCACGCGTGTAAATCTCCGCGGTGGGCCTGAGCTTCTGAATCGTCCGGGTGTAGGCGCCTGAGGCGATTGTCGCCTCGGTCCCGATCACGCCGATCTTTCCCGTGCGCGACATTCTGACTGCCGCGCGCGCCCCCGGCTCGATCACGCCGACGACGGGCACCATCGTGTCGCCCGCGATCGCCTCGAGCGCGACCGCGCTCGACGTGTTGCACGCGACCACCAGGAGCTTGATCCCCTTGGCGAGAAGGAATTCGGTGTTCTCGCGCGAGTAGCGCACGATCACTTCCGCGGACTTGGTGCCATAAGGCAGCCGCGCAGTGTCGCCCAGGTAGATGAACTCCTCGCCCGCAAGCGCGCGGACCAGCTCCCTGAGCACGGTCAGGCCTCCGATGCCCGAGTCGAAGACTCCGATAGGACGCTCCGCCCCGGCGACGCTTCGCCCGTTCGCGGCGGCAAGCGATGCTGCGCTCCTCGTGCGGCGGCGAGGCGCCATCGTCCCGGGTTTTCGCGTGGGCATAGGTGGCCAGTCCTCAGGCTTGTGCGAGCCGCTCGCCGATCGTAGCCGGCAGGCGAGGCGCGACGCCAAAGACGCGCTCATGAACACTCGCCGGCTCCATGCAGAGGTAGGCAGGAAATTTCGCACCGGCCCGCTCGAAGCGCGCCGCGAGCGTGCGATACAGCTTGAGCCGCAGCGGTGTGAACGTGCGATAGCGCCCGTCGGGCGCCAGGACGTCCTCGCCGCAAAGCATTGAATCACCGGGGAAGCGCCGCCGCGCGGCCGCTCTCAGCGCGGGCGTCATCCGCAATCCTCCCATGCTGATGAGCGAGATGCGCGCGGCCGGAATCGAGTCGAGGAGCGCATCGGCGAGCTGCGCATAATCGCGCTCGGCGCCGGCGTACGAAATTATCGGATCGAAATGGAACCCGACGCGGTATCCCGCATCGAGGACGGCGCGCGCCGCGGCGATCCGCGCGGAGGGCGGAGCAGCGCGATGCTCCGAGGATTGGAATACCGCCTCGGGCGAGAGCGTCCACGAGACCATCACGCGGCCGCGCGGATCGACACGCACCAGGTTGCCGATTTCGCCGGTCTTGGTCTTGAGTTCAAGCGTAAGATTTTCGCGCGCGGCGAAATACGAGATCAGATCGCCGCTGAGGCCGGTCAATGAGTCGAACGCGAGCGAGTCGGCGAGGTCGCCGGTGCCGACGCGAAAATGGCGTCCGGGCGATGCGTGCGACAGCCGCTCGAGTTCCTCGAACGCATCGGCGTAATTCGAGAAGACCTGAAACCCGGGATTGTCCGCAAGATACTCCTGCAGGAAGCAGTAACTGCAATCCATCGGGCAGTTCGAGGCGAGCGCGAGAACGAGATACCCGCAACAGGCAAAGCGCGAGGATCCGGCCGGACACGCGGTCAGAAACGGCGTCCGCCGCCGCATCACGATCATGCGCCGCTTTCCCGCGCCGAATGGGTCGGCGCCGGAGTCCGGCATCGCCGCCGCGCGCCCGTCGGGGACAAAAATGATCGGAACTTCCGGCGCTATCGCGCGAGTGATGCGCGCGGCGAGCACCGAGTCGCGCGAGCGCTCCTCGATATACACCGAGTCGAGTTCAAACGTCATCATCGCCGCCTAACATCGCGACTATGCGCGCGAGCGCCGCGCGCCTTTCACCCAGCATCGAGATGAACTTTTCGAGTTCCGCAACGCTTCGCACCCTGAGTTCGATCGTGAGCTCATCAGAGCCAAGCTGCTTCGGCAAGACCAGCCGGGCTCCGCGCGGGAGCTTGAGCGCCGCGACCTCGGTGCGGATTCGATCGAGGGCCGCGCGCAGGCGCGGAAAACGAAGCGCGCGGAGCTCTTCGATGAATTCATGAGCGCGCGCGGGCGCGGAACCGCGGCCATCGACAATCCTCGCGACCGACGGCTTCGATAAAATCGCCGCGACATCCAAGCGCTCGCGGACTGCGATTTCCGCGAGCATATCGAGCGCGGCGAGCAGTTGGCCGGTGCGGAGCCGGAGCTTTCGCGCGATTTCGAGGAAGCTGGCGCGCGATGGCTCGTCGAGCCCCAGCCACTGTTCGAGATGCGGCGCCGGCAGATGGCGCTCCGCCGCGAGGCCGCGGATTTGACATTCTACCGATGCTTCGACCGTGGAAGCTCTCTTCGCGTTGCCGCTCATTCAATTCGGCAGAGGGCCCTGCCCCGGCATCGATGCGCGGACGCCGCGGCCCGCCCCAACAGTTTGTTCAGCCGAGACCATTTTGCAAATCGCCGTGATCTCGCGCGCAAGCGATTCGTCCGCCCGGGCCTTCCATACGCCGAGCGCGCGTTCGGCGACCCGATCGAAGAAGCTCGCCTCATCGCTACGGCCGCGGCGCCGGAGCCCTCTCGCATAGATTTTGCATTTTTCGGCGAGCACATCCGCCGCCGCATCGCGCCTTTCGCCGCCGAGGCGCGGCTGCGCGAGCAGCTTTGCGAGCGCCAAAATCCGAAATCGATCGAGCGCGGGAATCGTCGCGGACAGCTGATCGGAGTGGCCGGCGCGGTGTGTCACCAGGAACTCGTCCTGCAGGCCAATCTCGTGATCGATGAGAACCCGCAGCCAGAGATCGTAATCCTCGGCGCCCGCCATCGTCTCGTCGAATCCGCCCAGCGCCCGGAACAAATCCGTCCGCAGAATCACCGCCGATGGGCTCACGAGGCAGGTGCGGAGCGAATCGATGAAAATGTGGCCGGCGCGCTTGAGGTTGCGGCGGCCCGGATTCACCCGCCTGGCGTTTCGAATCCAGATTTCCTGGCATTGCGAAATGGCGAGAGCCGGATTCGCGCGCATAAACTCGATCTGGCGCACGAGCTTGTCGGGATGCCACAAGTCGTCGGAGTCGAGGAAAGCCAGGAGCGAGGCGCGAGCGAGCGCGCCACCGAGGTTGCGGGCCGCCGCGGGCCCCCGATTCTCGGTTCGCTCGATTCGCATCTCGGCTCCCTCGATGGAGCCCCGCTCGCTCGCGAGACGGGAAAGCTCCCGATACGTACCGTCGCTCGATCCGTCATCGATAACGATTAATTCGAATGATGCGCCGCGCTGGGCGAGCACCGACTCGACCGCCTCGCGCACCATCGCGCGCCGGTTGTACGTCGGAATCACGACGGTTGCAGCGTATGTCATCGCCCATCCCGCGCGCCTTGCACGCGGCGCGGCGCAACTTCATCGCGTCGGAACGCCAGAATGCGGCGCCGGAGCTCTTCAACTCCCTCGCCGCTGGTCGCGGAGCAGAACACCGGTTCGATTCGCATCGGCGCGAACCGCTTATGCGCCGCGGCGCGCTCGGAACGTTTGAGCTTGTCGCACTTGGTCGCTGCGACGATCATTTCCAGCCCGCGCCGCCGGGCTATCGCCGCGAGTTCGAGTTCCTCTTCTCCCGGCCCCCGGCGCGCGTCGGCCAGGATAACAATCGCGGCGAGATTCTCGCGCCGGGCCAAATACTCGCGCATCGCGGCGCCGATTCGCTTCGCTTCCGCCTGCGGCATCTTCGCGTATCCGTACCCGGGCAGATCGGCGAGTGCGAGCGATTCACCCACCTCGAAGAAGTTCAAGGTCCGCGTGCGGCCGGGGGTCTTGCTGGTGCGCGCGAGATTCGGAGCACCGGCCAGCGCGTTCAGCAGCGAACTCTTGCCGACATTGGAGCGTCCCGCGATGGCGATTTCGATGCGGTCCCATCGTGGGCACTCGCCGAGCGCAAGGGCCGACGTCGCGAAGCGGGCGGAAAATCTCATCATGGACCCAGCCGGAAAAATGCATCAGGCGGCGAGTTCGATTGTCGGGATTACACCCGCCGTCCTTCCTCGCTCATCGCGGTGCCTGCGAACGCGCACGGGCGCTAATCGTCTTCGTCACCGGACTCGTCGGCGTTGGTGATGTTGAGCGTGCGCTGGAGCCCCTCCAGTTGCGCCACGAAAATGCTCCGAATCACCTGCTTTACCACAGCGTCGGGTACGGGAATTTGCTGGAGCATCCGCGTCGTCTCGTGGAATGCGATGAGCGTGCTCGCACCTTCATCGGTGAAACGGTACTCGGCGTTGGTATCGAGCGCAGGGCTGTCCACCGTGCGATAACTGATTCGGCGCTCCGCCGGCATGTACTCGAACGCGAGAGTGGTGACGAGCGGTTGGCCGCCGGGTCCCGCGAGCGTCATTTCGACGGTCTTCGTGTTCTCTCCCTGCGAGATCACCTTCACGGCTTGAACTTGTTCCGAGCGCGCGTTCTCGACGTTCCGGATCGCGTCGAACACGGATTGCTCGGGCGCGGGAATACGCGCGGCGAAGTCCGCGGTCCACGTATCTCCGTTATGGACGATGTTCTCGTTCAAGATTCCCGCCAGGCGCGCACGCCGCGCCTGGTATACGCGCCAGCCCGCGAAGCCGGCGATCGCAATGACGATGATCGCGGCAACAATTCTATAGGTCTTGCTCATTGCTATCGCCGCCGAGCGCGCCTGCGGGTGAGCAGGTGCGGCTCAGCGGGAAAACGTTCCCACCAGCTCCGTGCTCGCGATCACATGGCCCTTCATCGCTTCCTCCACCCCGGCCGCATCCGACACTGCGCCGAGGTCGAAGATAGAATCCAGCGCGTAGAGCCGGAAGTGATAATGATGCAGCTTGCCGGGCGGCGGACACGGGCCATTGTAGCCGACGCGGCCGAAGCCGTTCATGCCCTGCAGTCCGCCTTGGGAGAGATTCGCAGTCTTTGGGACGTCCTCGTTGAGCGCAACCGCCGCTGCCGGCAGATCGTACACGACCCAGTGAATGAAGGTTCCCATTGGAGCGTCGGGATCCTCGACGATTAGGGCGAATGACTTCGTCGCCGGCGGTGCGCCAGTCCAAGTGAGACCCGGCGAACGATCCGCCCCCGTGCAAGTAAATTCCGCGGGGACGGCCGCTCCGGTCGCAAACGCCGGGCTGCTGAGCTGGAGGCTTGTTTGTGCGCCCGCCTGCCCGCCGCCGCTCGCGAGAAATGATGCGATAGCACCGATAACGAGGACACGAATTCCGCGCCCAATAGGGTTCATGCTGACACAGGCTTGCCGCTAAAGCTTAACAAGGCGGCGGGCTGACCGAAACATCGAAATTGAGACTCTGGAAGACCAACACGTCACTTGGCGGTACGAAGAAACCGCTAAATCTCTCAAAATCTCCGCTATTGCCACTTGACCGGCGCGGCTTATATTATGACTCTTTAGAGGCTTTAAGGTGAGCGTAAGGGAGCGGATGGTTCCAGTTGGCGAGGCTGAAGAAAGTGCACGACCTTGGCCGAAAGCGGCGCGTCGAACCGACCGCCGCCGGAGAACAGATGGCTACTGAATCCAAGTACAGCCTGCCGCGCGTGATGACCGTGAAGGAGTTGTCGGAGTATCTTCGCGTCCATCCCTCGACGATCTACAAGCTGCTGCGCCGTGGCGAGTTGCCCGGCTTCAGGATCGGCACTGACTGGCGGTTCAACGCCGAGGTGATCGATCGCTGGTGCATGGAGCGCAACTTGAAAGGCGCGGACTCCGGCTCCTCGAACCGAAACTGGCGTAGCGTCGCAATGCGGGCGAAGCGCCGCGATCGAGGCGGTATTGTCGATCACGCCCCCGCCAGCCGACAAGCGGCCTAACTCGCCAAGTCAGGGACTCATCTCCGCGCGCCGGGGGCAGGGCGCGGCTCCACGATCTGACGGCCGGTCGGGCGCACTTCGAGCGAGCGTCCGAATAACGAATCGTCGCGAATCAGCGTCGCGACCGCATCTGCGATCGTCTCCGGCTGGATTATGCTCTTCGGGAGAAGGCCCGGGAGGCCCGCAGCCTGAGCCGCCGCGAGTCCCCTCCGCACCATGGGCGTGTCCACGATCCCGGGGCACACGCAATTGACGCGAATCTTCTTTTCGGCCGCCCAGAACGCGAGCGAGTGAGTAAAGTTTACGACTCCGGCCTTGGCGGCGCCGTACACAGGATCGTTGCGATGCGGGTAGAGCCCCGCCATCGAGGCGGTATTGACGATCGCGCCGCCACCGTGGCGCTCCATGATCGGCGCGGCGAGCCCGGTGGCGAGTATCACCGCCTGGAGATCGATCTCGATTACCAGATGCCATCGCTCGGGCGGCGCCAACGGAAAGCCGCCCGCGCCGACGCCGATGCCGGCGTTGTTGTGGAGGATGTCGAGGCGGCCGAATCTCTGCACCGCGCTCTCCAGCATCCGGCGCGCGTCGCTCTCCGTGGTCACGTCCGCGCGGACGAAGTACGCCGTCCCGCCGGCGGCTTCGATTCGCTTCACCGTCTCGGCGCCGCCGGCCTCGTCGATATCCGCGACGACGATTGACGCGCCGTCGCGCGCGAGCCGTTCGGAGGTCGCGCGTCCGATTCCGGAGCCGCCACCCGTGATCACCGCGGCCTTTCCCTTAATCTCCATTCGAAGTTCCTCCCGCGCGCAAGCGCTATCCAATTCTCCCGAGCATCACGCCCACGACCAAGCCAGCCAGCACGTAGGCCGTGAATGCGACGTAAGCATAGTCGCGCTCGCGGATGAAGAGCAGGAAGCAGAAAGCGACCCGCCCGAGCGGCACCAAGGTCAGCATGAACAGTCCGACCGTCATCACCGAGTGCGGGTCGCCGCCGAGCGCATTGGCGATCAGTTCGCCGAATCTCTCGCGCTCATGGAGTCCGCCGGCCTGGACTGCCTGGTAGCGCTGGACGTAATAGCCGGGCGATCGGGTCGCCATCAGGAGGAGGCCCAAAATCAGAATTGTCGCGGCCGTGATGAGGATCGTGCGCAGCAACACCGGCGTCCACACACGCAGGATGCGAGCTTCGTCGTTGGCTGGCATGGCGCTAAATCCCCGACAGCGCCCGCCATCCCATTTCGATCGCAATCAGAAGCAGAATCACGACGAAAGCCTCTCTCAGCACGCGCTCGTTTGCATGCGGCAAAAAGCGGCTGCCCGCGAGCGCGCCGGCCGTCACGCCGAGCGCGACCGGCGCCGCGATCGCCGTCGACACGTCCCCGCGCGCGAGGAACACCAGCGCGCCCGCGCCAGCGGTAACGCCGATCATGAAATTGCTCGTCGCGCTCGAGACCTTCAGCGGCAGGTGCATGATGTAATCCATCGCCATTACCTTGAGCGCGCCCGATCCGATTCCGAGCAGTCCGGCCATGAGACCCGCGACCACCATCAGCCCTGCGCCGCTGAATACGTTCACAACTTCGTAGTGAACCGGCTGGCCCTGATCGTTCGGGATCTCGCCTGCGAGGTCCAGCCGTCGCGAGAGCGGGTCGCCGTGCTCGACGAGATCGTCGCCACGCTTGCGGATGCTGAAGTATGCCGACTGGAGCATCATCAGCGCGAACATCAATTCCAGCACGACGGTCGGAATAATCCCGGCCAGGTATGCGCCCGTCACCGCGCCGGTGACGGTCGCGCATTCGAGCACCATCGCGACCTTGAGGTTCGTCCACCCATCGCGCACGAAGGCGACGCTGGCGCCCGCGCTGGTCGCGACCACGGAAATCATGCTCGCACCAACGGCGACCTTCATCGGCATGTGCGCGATGATCACCAGGGCGGGAACGATAAACACGCCGCCGCCGAGCCCGGATAAGGCGCCGATCAGACCGGCCACGATCGCGAGCGCGAACAATCCCCCGACAATTTCCGGCAAAGTCTCAAACTCCCGCTCGTTCCTTCGGTCGACAGTACGAATCGAGCGATGGCATCGTAATTGGATTGAGGATCGGAAAACAAACGGCCCGGTTTCCAGATCGGAGCGATCGCTTGGCGGCGCCTGCCGTGACCGAGGTCGAATGGCGCCGGAATCCAGCACCCGAAGAACTTTGCTCCCGATCGCGAAAATACGGTCGAGAACCGGATGATCCCCTCTTTTGGCCCGCAAAAGTGAGGCGGGTCGCTTTGCTAGGCAGTTCCTTCTCCAAATCCTGGCGAGGGCGGACAATCTGGGCGGAGAGCGGCGAGGAAAAGATTACGCGGAGCGCGGAGGGGGGAAGTCGAGCGTGGCGCGCGCGCTCGCGCGCAGCCCGCGCTCCATTGCCTCGGTAATCTCGCGAACCGCTCGAATTGGTTCGGGAGCGCGCCAGATCGGGCTTCCGACCACCAGGAAGTCGGCGCCCGCGCGGATCGCATCGGCGGCGTTTATGGTGCGAGAGTCGCCGTCCGACCCGTGGCACGTCCGCACCCCGGAAGTGACGATGATGAATCTCCGCCCGCACGCGTTGCGCACCCGCTGCACCTCATGCGCCGAGGTGAACACGCCGTCGAGCGAGGCGTCGGCCGCGCGGCGCGCCAACTGCACCACGCGATCCGCGCCACGTCGATCCGCCGCCGAGCGATCGTCCGCCGGCAGCCCGGCAAGCATTGCGACTGCCAGGATGTGCGGGCGGCGGAGTCCCTCAGCCCGGCACACACGCGAGACCTCGGTCCGCGCGCGCGCCATCAACTCCGTGCATCCGCATGCATGGATATCGAACATCTTGACTCCGAGCCGGGTGGCCTCGACGGCCGCGCGGATCACGTTGCGAGGCGAATCGCGGAATTTGAGATCGAGGAAGACCTCGGCTCCGCGGTGGCGAATCTCGCGGACAAAATCCGCCCCCCCGCCGATGAATAGCGTCCGCCCGACCTTGAACATGCCCACGATTCGCGAGAGGCGGTCGACCAGTTTGAGGGCGTCGGAGCGGTCCACCATGTCGAGCGACACGATCAGCCGGTCGCGAAACGCGCCCTGCCGAAGCAATCCCGAGAATGGCCAATACTGGGCCATCGGCGTCTTCTGGAGAAAGGTCGAAAATTCCCCGCAAGAAATTATGCTCCCCGCGCGCATTGTCAAGGAAGCAGAATCGAAGCGCAGGCGCCGTCCCAATTTCGCAGGGCGGGTCACAGCTCGGCCGGTTCTCCTTCGAGGAGCATTAAAACGGACCGGGGTGTTGAAAGGGTTTTCTCGATACCCAGTCAAGCTGGAATCGTACTGATTCCGTTCGAGGCTCAGGGCATGCTTCGCTGAGCCTGTCCTGAGCGAAGTCGAATGAGCAGGGAGGTTACCCGGAGCAGCGTCGAAGGGCCGCAGTGACGGAAAAGTGCGTGCACCCTTGAACCCCCATTTTGACCCCCTAGCAGGGTGTTGAGAAACCAGAAATCTCGCGCTTTTGGCCGCCCATGCTCTCAACACCCTGCATGAAAGATGGCTTCCTTCCTCCATCTTCTCTCCCGCTGGGAGAGATAAGAGTGAGGGAGCAGGCGTTGAAAATTACTTTTTCCACAGCCTGCTAGTGGATGGTCGGGTGCAGCGCTGGTGATGCAGCCGCGAGGCTGCATCACGTGCTGTGGATGGTCGCGTGGAAGGCAAAAGTCGGCCGAAATCCTGGATCTTATGGTATCGATCGCGGCGGCACCGCACTTGCTGTTACGATTGCGGGTAACAAGATGATCGCGATTGTCACAGCCGTCCGCATTGCGATAGGTCAAGTAGGCGGCTCAGATTGTCCGGCCTGCGGTGAGGTACGATGTTCGGCTTAATCATAGTCGCGGTGATCATCTTCGCCGTCATCAAGCATCGACGCTCGCGGCGCATCCGTTGGAACTCCGAAAAATGGCGGGTGCGAGCCGAGCGGGCCGAGCAGTACGCCAACGCCTGGGGAGTGAAACTCGCCGAGAAGATCAAGCAAGAGGTCGAGGCGAACAGCGGAAAGTGGCGCGCCAGTGCCAAGCATGCCGAGCGGTACGCATGGGATTTTGAACACAAGATGGCCGACAAGTTCGAACACCAGGCGGAAAAATTCGAACGCAAGCTCAAGCGCAGGTTCGACCGCGAAACTCGCAGGTGGGGGGGCGTTAGTGCCGACCCATCGCCTGTAAAAGAGGATCCCCAATTCAAAGACGACGCCGAGCGCCAGGCATACCAGCGTGCCCGCAAGCGCGCGGCCGCCGAGGCCGGATTCTACGTCCACCTGATGTGGTACGGCATCATCATCGGATTTCTGTTTCTGATTAACGTGTTCACCGGCGGATTGGGCGGATATCCGTGGTTCCTGTGGCCCGCCCTCGGGTGGGGCTTCGGACTCGCCAGCCACTTCTCGGCGGTGTTTGGATGGCGCTGGATCCACGAGAGGGTTTTCGAGCCCGCGATCCAGCGCGAAGTACAGCGCGAAGTCCTGCAGGAGAAGGAAGTGCTGCGTACCGAGAAGCAGGCATCGCTCGACGAGCTGACTGCGACCTTCGCCCACGAGATTCGCAACCCGATCGCCGCCGCCAAGAGTCTCGTGCAGCAGATGGGCGAGGACCCGACCTCGCACGAGAACGTCGAGTACGCCAAGGTTGCGCTCGACGAACTCGCCCGCGTCGAGCGCAGCGTCTCGCATCTGCTCAAGTACGCCAAGGAAGAGGACTACCGGTTCGAAAATGTGAACCTCGCGGTCGTGCTCGACGGCGCGCTCACGCAGATGCGGAGCAAGCTCGAGTCGAACGCGATTGCGGTTTCGCGCAACTACCTCGGCGGGCCAACTGTGCGCGCCGATGCCGACAAGCTCAGGCAGGTGTTCTCCAACATCATCGACAACGCGATCGACTCGATGCAGAACACGGCCGCGGAGCGGAGGATCGAGGTCGCGATTCAGCGCGGGCCGGGAGGGATGGCCAGCGTGCGCATCCGCGACAACGGCTGCGGAATCGCGGAGGACAAACTTCCCAAGATCTTCAATCCCTTCTACACCTCGAAGGAGAACGGCACCGGGCTGGGCCTCGGTGTGGCCAAGAAGGTGATCGACGCGCATCGCGGAAC
>Ga0187804_10000110_pt1 | contig 16939 bp, 15 predicted proteins | sample NC_wetland_sal_i_3_FD_132961 | JGI IMG/M metagenome (GOLD analysis project Ga0187804, IMG submission 132961) | Wetland sediment microbial communities from Neuse River Estuary, North Carolina, USA - Control_4 | ecosystem: Environmental > Aquatic > Freshwater > Wetlands > Sediment | place: USA...
GAAATTCGTTCGTAAGTTATTGAATGTTCGTTCGCTGGAGGGGCTGAAATTCACTGAAATTACCGCTTTGGTTCCTTTTTCAACAGCCACAGGCGATTATACTCATTGACTCCCACCCCCCCTCGCGCCCACCCCGCCCCCCTCGTTCCAGCCCGCACGTACCGCGCGAGCAATCCACGCGCGGAATTAAATCATCCCACCACCACACAGCGCACGATTCAGGTTCAGTCAGAGAAGGGGGGGCGCGTTTTCCCCTCCCTTTCCCTCCTCCCCGCCCGCATTTGACCCTCTTTCTTTCGCGACCCTAAAATGAAAGATTCGCACGGCACTCGCGAACTCGTCATCATTCATGGCACTGCGCCTCTACAACACGCTCTCCGGCAAGGTGGAAGAGTTCCGTCCGATGGAAGACAACCGGGTCCGGATGTATGCCTGCGGTCCCACGGTGTACGACTTCGGGCACATCGGGAACTTCCGGACTTTTGTCGCGGTCGATCTCCTCTACCGCTTCCTCCGCCAGAGCGGCTACGACGTGCGCTACGTCATGAACATCACCGACGTGGACGACAAGATCATCCGCAACGCGGCGCGCGACGGGGTGACCGTCCAGCAGTACACGGCGAAATACGAGAAGGCATTCCTGGAAGATTCCGCCGCTTTGAACATTGAGCGGCCCATGCTGGTGCGCGCCACCGAACACATCCCGGAGATGGCGGAGTTCATCGCTCAGCTGGCGAAGAAGGGAGCCGCCTATCGGACGGAAGACGGTTCGTACTACTTTCGCATCGCAAAGTTTCCCGAGTACGGCAAGCTGTCGAAAAAGGACTTCGCCGGCATGGAAGACGGCGCGCGCGTGGACGTGGACGAGTACGACAAGGACGACGCCCGCGACTTTGCACTGTGGAAGGCTCCGAAGCCCGACGAAGCCTCCTGGGATACCTCGATCGGGCCGGGACGTCCGGGCTGGCATATCGAGTGCTCGGTGATGTCCATGGAGCAACTGGGGCCAAGCTTCGACCTGCATGCCGGGGGCGAGGACCTGATCTTTCCTCATCACGAGAACGAAATCGCGCAGTCGGAGGCGCTCACCGGGAAACCGTTTGTGCGGTATTGGTTCCATGCGCGATTCCTGCTGGTGGAAGGCCAGAAGATGTCGAAGAGCCTGGGGAATTTCTTTACGCTGCGCGACCTGGTGCTCAAGGGTCACAAGCCGTCCTCGATTCGCTTCTTGCTCACCCAGGTGCCGTATCGCAATCAGTTGAATTTCACTTTCGATGGACTGAAGTCGGCGGCCAGTTCGGTGGAGAAATTGCGCAACTTCCGCTTCCGCCTGACCAACACACAGTTTCCTGCCGGCGCCAATCCGGCGATGACGCAGTTGGCGGGCGAGACCACCGCGAAAATGAAAAGCGCGCTGGAGGACGATCTGAATACCGCCGAAGCGCAAGCCGCCGTCTTCGACATGGTGCGCAAAGCCAATGCGGCACAGGACAGCGGAGGGCTGCACAAAGATGACGTTCAGCCTCTGCTCTTTGCGCTGGAAAAGTTCGATGAAGTTTTCGGCGTGCTGAAAGATGACGACCAGCCGAAGATGAAGGCGATCCTCGATTGGGCCCGCAGCGAAGGGCGGGAAAAAGACATCAGCCTGGTGTTGATTGAACTGGCCGGTTCGGCGCAACTCTCCGACGAGCAGGTGAATCAGAAGCTGGCGGAAATGGAAGCGGCCCGGAAGGCCCGCAATTTTAAAGCCTCCGATGCGCTGCGCGGTGAACTGGCCGCCGCCGGCATCATCGTGGAGAACACCAAAGACGGCGTGCGCTGGCGCAGAAAGTAGCGCCGGCATCTTGCCGGCTGTCCCGAGGGCGTCTCGCCCTCGGCGCGGCGGGCGGGGACGCCCGCCGGACAGCCGCCGGGACGGCGGCGCTACATTCAACATGCTGAGGGAGGCATGCAGTCCTTAGACGCCTATCTTCGCGAAGCTGAGCAGGCCCACGGCCATCTCTGTGCCGGGCAGGTGCTGGGCGTTCGCATGGCCATGCTGGGGCTGGAGAAGCTGGGTATCGAAGACCCGCGCGGCAACAAAGAAGATCGCAAGCGGCTGGTCACCTTCGTCGAGATTGACCGCTGCGCCACCGACGCGATCGCCGTGGTCACCGGATGCCGTCTCGGCAAACGCGCCCTGAAGTTCCGCGACTGGGGCAAGATGGCCGCGACCTTCGTGGATTTGAGCACGGGCAAGGCCATCCGGATTGCCGCCAAGGAATCGTCGAAGCGGCTGGCCCGTGAGATGCATCCCGAGATCGAGAGCAAGAACCAGCAGCAGATGCTGGCCTACCGTGAAATGCCGGAGGACGATTTGTTCACCAAGCAGTGGGTGAAGGTCGAACTCCCCGCCGAAGAATTTCCGGGATACAAGGGCGAACGAATCGTTTGCGCCGAGTGCGGCGAAGGGATCAGTTTCCGCCGCGAAGTCCTGCGCGACGGGCGGATTCTCTGCCGCGCCTGCGCGGGGGAGCGGTACTACGAAATAGTCTAAGTTAAGTGGCGTGGTGCGAGGATTTTGTTTGAGCTGATTTTCCCACGGAAGTGAAGGTGAAGTGACGTCTGTGTATGCTCTACCACGGCTTCCTAGACGACAGCAAGGATCAAAATCAGAGCAAGCTCCTAGTTTCCGCCGGCTTCGTGGGGACAAAAGATGCTTGGCATAAGCTCCGTGTCGCATGGAAGAAGCGTCTCAAGAAAGACGGCCTTAAGTATTTCAAGACTTCCGAATACAAGATGCTAGAAGGCGAGTTTTCGCAGTTCAAGAGCACCTTTTACCCTCCGCCGACCGGGCGCGAGAAAGCCGCCGAAATTAGATCAGATTTGCAAGCAATTCTTCGAAATAATCCGGATATTGCTGCGGTCGGTATTGCCATCCCCGTCGATGACTACAAGAAAGTCTGTGCGCGGCCAGAGGCGGCAGAGATTTTCAAAGGTAACCCCTATCAACGTGCGCTGGAAGGCGTCATGTTTGAGACCGTGAAACTCGTATCTCCACAAGACAAGGTTACGTTTGCGCATGACGACGGGCCGGACTTCGATGTGCTTCGGGCTGTGTATGAGGGATTCAAGATTGCGAATCCTAGGACAGCCGAATCAATGGCTGAATTCGTGCCGTTATGCGACAAAGAACATCCCCCACTTCAATTGGCGGATATGGTGGCCAATTTCACCCTAGGAGTGGGTCTGGATTGGTTGGTAAATGGCCGGGAAGTGAAGTGGGCTACAGAAATGGAATCAAATATCGCGAAGCTGGGCATCTGGACCGAGCACGTTATGCTCAGCATCTTAAAGCGCAATTTGATACGGTTCGGAAAGCCGATTCCGGCTGACTTACAAGGGGAGGAATACGGCTAACGTGGGCTTCGCTGATGTGGAACCCATTCGGGCTTTCTCGACTGCTCATACGCGTGCGCCACCCTTAGCAGCGTCGCTTCATCGAAGTGCCGCGCGAATAACTGCAGCCCGATCGGCAGCTTCTCGTGGTTCTCGCTGCAAGGCACCGATATCCCCGGAATGCCCGCCAGATTGGCCGTCACCGTATAGATGTCGGCCAGGTACATGGCCAGCGGATCGTTCACCTTTTCGCCCAGCCGGAACGCCGGAGTCGGGCTGGTCGGCGCGGCGATCACATCGACTTTCTTGAAAGCCTCGTCGAAATCGCGCGTCAGCAGGGTGCGGACTTTCTGCGCTTTCAGGTAGTAAGCGTCGTAGTAACCGGCGCTCAAGGCGTAGGTCCCGAGCATGATGCGGCGCTTGACTTCCATGCCGAATCCGCCGTCGCGGCTCCGGCGATACATGTCGGAAAGCGAGCGGGGGTTGGGCGCGCGGTAGCCATAGCGCACGCCGTCGTAGCGGGCCAGATTCGAAGACGCCTCGGCGGTGGCGACAATGTAGTACGTGGGGATGGCGTATTCGGTGTGGGGCAGAGAAACCGGCACCGCCTCGCATCCCAGTTCCGCCAGCTTCTGAATGGCCGCCTCGACCGCGGCCCGAACTTCCGGATCAAGCCCTTCCCCAAAGTATTCCTTGGCGATTCCGACCTTCAGTCCCTGGACCGGCTTCTCGAGTTCTGCGACGTAATTGGGTACGGGAAGGTCGGCCGAAGTCGAATCCATGGGATCGCGCCCGGCAATCGTGCGCAGCACCAGCGCGGATTCCCGCACCGTCCTGGCGAACGGGCCGATGTGATCGAGCGAAGAAGCGAAAGCAATCAGGCCGTAGCGTGAGACCCGCCCGTAGGTCGGTTTCAAGCCGACCACACCGCAGAACGACGCCGGCTGGCGAATCGAGCCGCCGGTATCGGAGCCGAGCGTCGCGACGGCCATCCCGGCCGCCACCGCCGCCGCCGATCCGCCCGACGATCCGCCCGGCACCCGGCTCTTGTCGCGAGGGTTATGTACGGGGTGATACGCCGAGTTTTCGTTGGAAGAACCCATGGCAAACTCGTCGCAGTTGAGCTTGCCGAGCACCACCGCGCCCGCCGCTTCCAGGCGCGCCACTGCGGTCGAGTCATAAGGCGGAACAAAGTTTTCGAGAATCTTCGACCCGGCGGTGGTCCGCACGCCGCGGGTGACCATCACATCTTTAATGCCGACCGGAACTCCCGCCAGCGGTGGCAGTGGCTTGCCCTCGGCGGCCATCTTGTCGATGCGCGCGGCCTGGTCAAGGGCGCGATCTTTGCAGAGAGTGAGAAAAGCGCCAATCTCCGGGTCTTCTTGTTTGATCCGGGTGTAGAACTCCTCAGCGAGTTTGGTCGCGGTGGTCCGACCCTCCGCAATGGCACTGCGGACGCCGTCAATCGTGAGGCCGGTACCTTCTTTCCCCGCGATCATGGACGCTATCTCTCAATCACCTTCGGAACCTCGAAGAACGTGCCGTCCGTCTCTGGTGCATTTTTCAACGCGACCTCATGAGGCAGAGATTCACGCAGTCCGTTGTGCACGTCTTCGCGGCTGGCGTAGGCAAAGCGATCGCTTCCCTGCCGGGGCTGGTCCACGCTATAGCGGTCGGAAACCTGGGCCATGGGCGCGACGCTCTCGGTATTAAGTTCGCTGAGCCGCGCGATGTACTCGAGGATGGAATTCAGATCGCGCAGCATGCGGCTGCGCTCTTCCTCGGTCAACTCCAGGCTGGCCAGGTCGGCGACGTAGGCGACGTCTTTGTCGGTGACTTTCATGGCACGATCCGGAGAGATGCTGCTTTCCCTGCGCAGTATAAACTCGAGGCGCTTCAGGGGCTCGATTGTAGCATCAGATAAACGCACTCAGAGCGGGCGAGCTAAGCCGTCAGTCTGCGCTGCGCGCGGATTCGCTCCAGCTTCCGCAAATAGGACCGCGAGTAGAGACTGCCGCGGCAGCGCGGGGCGCCACAGAGGCAGGGCGCATCTTCTTCGCCGTCGAAGAGGTTGTAATCGTAGGTAAGCTCTTCCCCGACCTCGATGTCGCGGAGGGCGATGATCCAGATCTTCCCGCCGATTTCGTCGGCTTCGCAGTTCGGATCGCAGGAGTGATTGATGAAGGCGGCGACACCGTGGCCGTCCACGACCTGCTTGCCGCCGTCGAGACCAAACAGATAGGTGTGGGGGCCGTGGCCGTAAAGATCCTCGGCTTGATCGTTGGTGAGGCGTTCGCCAACGTACTCCACGATCAAGGTCCCTTTGCCAATGGGCCGGGTGGCGTAGCAGCCGCGGGAATGGATGCGCGATTGGCGGATGAGCAGGGGCATCGAGGAGTGCGGTTTCGTGCTATTTCATCTTTAACACAGTTCAGGATACTCGAAGCCAGCATCCACAGTGGGGGCCGTGGCAAGATTGAATACAATTGGGTCTAGATGTTTGGGGTCAAGAAACCGGCACGGAGTTGACCGTTATGGAGCATAAGCATTCACCGCGATTCCTGATAATTGCGGAAGAATCCCGGAAGCGTGTCCGACAAACCACGGTGGACGAGGTCAAGGCCAGACTCGATCGTGGCGAAAGGCTGATCCTGGTTGACGTCCGCGAGGACAACGAGTGGGCAAAAGACCACCTCCCCGGAGCGGTGCACCTGGGCAGAGGAATCATTGAGCGCGATATCGAAGTGGCATATCCCGCCCTCGATACGCCGCTCGTGCTCTATTGTGGCGGCGGGTTCCGTTCCGCGATGGCGGCGGACAATCTCGAAAAGATGGGCTACACCGGCGTGATTTCGATGGACGGCGGAATCCGGCAGTGGCGCGAAAGGGGCTATCCGCTGGAAACCTCGGGCCAGGGAGCACAGTCGCCCGCGCCGGGCCTGCTGAGCTGCTAATCCGAGGCCGGGAAGTTGCCGGCGGCAGAAGCGGCCTTGGATTTCGGCAACTCCCCTCGCGGGTTCTCGGTGTGGATGATGTCCGCCATTCTCGAAGGTTCCTTCCGCAGGGTTTCGATGCGAACCTCATAGGGAGCCCGCATCGCCTCGGCGGAGGGAATCAGACCGATGCCCTGGTTGCGGCCGGTCTTCTTGGCCACGTAGAGCGCCCGGTCCGCGATTTCGAGCACATTCTCCAGGGTGAGAGCGTCCACCGCCTCCGGGATCCAGGGGAACGGGGCCCAGCCCGCGGAGCAGGTGAGGCTCACCGCCGCACCATCTTCCAGGCGGTAGGGCGCGGCGCTGATGGCTTCCAGGATACGGCTGCAAAGCAGCGGAGCATGCGAACGGTCGGTGGAGCGGCAGACGATGAGGAATTCTTCGCCGCCCCAGCGCACCAGCACATCGGACTTGCGGATCAGGTCCGAGAGGCGGTTGGCGATCTCCTGGATCAGCCGGTCGCCCATCATGTGGCCATGTTCGTCGTTGGCGATCTTGAAGAAATCGATATCCACCATGACAAAGATGAGCTCGTTGCTGGGAAATTCGGCGCGGTCTTCGGCGGAGAATCCCCGGTACTGGCGCAATACGTGGGCGGTATCGGTGGGAATCGTCTCGTAGAAATAGCGGCGGTTGCGGGCGTGAGTCAGGGGATCGGTGAGAGAGATTTCCTCCAGTTCGCGGTTTTTCTGCAGTAGTTCAGCGCTGCGCTGGGCCACCGCTTCCTCCAGTTCGCGACGACGGCGGTTGAGCGAGTGGGTACGCGCGCGGACGATCAGCCATATCAACCCCAGGGCCAACCAGGCACTCGCGCCACGAAACCATATCGTTTGCCACCAGGGCGGAAGAATGGTGAACGAGAACCGGGCAATCTCTGGACTCCAGGTCGAGACCTCATTGCGGCACTGCACCGCGAACTCGTATTGCCCGGGAGGCAAACTGGAATAGAGCACCTCCCGCAGGTTGGATTCGACATACCGGTCGTCAAGCCCGGCCAGCCGGTAGCGGCAGGTGATAACCGCGGAGTTGTTCAGTACGAGCGGCGTAAATTGCACATGGAGGCTGCCGTGCTTGTAATCGCGCCGCGGATGGCTGTCTACACTTACATCCTGGTCGCCAAACGACACGCTTGTAATCGAAACGCCCGGCGGGGCCGCCGCCGGTGCGGTGGAGTGCGGCACATACCGCGCCAGGCCCTTTGTGGTCGAGATCAGGAAGCTGCCGTCCGGCTCTTCGCGGAAGCCCGAGGGACTGATGTCGTCCCAGATCAGCCCGTCCGCCTGGCTGAATCGCAGGTCGGTGCCGCCGGGTGCGAAGACACGGATCCCTTCGATACCGTTGAACCAGATTCTGTGCTTCGAGTCCTTCCCGATGATGCTGAGGTCCCAGGGATAGCGCTCGATATGAGGCTGCCCGCTGGAATCGAGTTGCAGCCGGGTGATCCCGACTACGTCGTCATAGCCGATCCAGACTTCGTCGTCCCGGACCGCGGCTAGGCTGGTGATAAAATCGCCGCTCAAGCCGTCCTGGCGAGTGAACAGCCGCCACGTCTTGCCGTCAAACCGCAGCAGACGGCCAGTGGCGCAGGCCCAGAGAACACCGGCCGGAGAAAAGTCGAGGTACTTTACCTCGCCTTTGACCGCGTCCGGCAGGCGGACTCCTTCGGGATGCGGTGAAGGGCTCCTGCCATCGAAATGAACCAGCTTCTTTCCCGTGGTGGCCCAGATGTCGCCGCGCGGGTCCGCCATTTCGTAAATGAAGGTCTCGCCCTCAAAGGAAGTAAACCGCTGTGTCCGGAAACTGTGCGGATCAATGCGGGTGATCCCTCCCGGCAGTGCAATCGCCCAGATGGAGCCGTCAGCCGCCAGTTCCAGTTCGCGGGTTTCAGTGCCGCTGAGCCCGTCTTTGGCAGTCAGAGTCTTCCACTGATGCCGCTGGCCGTCCCAGACGCCGATGCCGTGCGCGGTTGCCACCCAGAGCCGCCCGTCGCGGTCGCGCTCGGTGGCCCAGGTCGCGTTGTCCGGCAGGCCTTCGGCTTTGGTCCACGCCGACCAGTCGCGGATGCCAGTGAGATGATCGAGGCCGGTGCCGTAGCCGCCGACCCAGAGAGTGCCTTCGCGGTCCTGCAAAGCAATCTGGACGTTGTTGCTGCTCAGACCGTCCTTGGCACTGATCTTTCTCCAGCGCCCCTGGTCTCGCCAGAAGAGCCCCGCCATGGAGGGCACGAGCAGGCTCCCATCCTGGTCCAGGGACGGTTTGCCGCCTTCCTCGTTGGCTGGTGCAATGCCGTCGTCGTCATAGATCAGCTGGTGATGAACTCGATCAATGCGGGCCACGTGCCGGCTGGAACGCAACCACAGCTCCCCCGTGCCGTCGAAAATCAGCGCGACCGCGCGCTCCTTGGGCAATTGCAGATTCGTGTCCCATTCCGGACGCTCTGCTCCGGGGGCTAAGCGGGCGAGCCGGTGTCCGCAGGTAAACCATATTGAGTCGTCCGCGCCGGCAACGACGACTTCCGTCTTACAGTCCACTCCATCTGCTTTGCCGAACAGGTGCGTTTTGGAGGGATCTTGCGGGTTGGCGCGCAGCAAGCCGTGCTCCACCACGACGAAGGCATTGCCCTGACGGTCCACGGCCAGCCCTTCAGCCGAGTTGGGAATCTTGCCGGCTTCTTCCGGCACCACCAGCGCGGTGAAGTGATCGTGAGAATAGCGCGCGACGCCGCGGAATCCCCCCACCCACACGGACCTATCGGGAGCAATGAGCACCACATCGAGATAATGGCCGACCAGCGGTTCGGCCGCCGTCATTCTGTTCACGCGGGAACCGTCATAGCGGAACAGTCCGGTCTGCGTCCCGATCCAGAGAAAGCCATTGTGGTCTTGAGCCATCGCGGTCACGGTGACTACACCGATGCCGAATTGCTCTCCGAAACGCTGCGAAGTGAAGCGCGGATTGTCGGGGAAGGAAAGTGACTGCGGGACGGATTGCGTCTGGGCGAGCGCCACCCCCGAGGCAAGAAGCAGGCCGCCAAGTACGCGCAAGAGCCGCGATTTGGGCGTATACGCCATTCGTCGAGCGCCGAAAAAAGGCACTTCCACACCAGGGCTAGACACAACTCCCCTGACAAAGCGTACTGTAGCAATGGTGGTAGACGCAGGTTACGTTAGTCACTCGAGCCCAAGGAACGATCGGGTAGGTTCGGAGTTGGCGTTACTTGCGCGCCAGAAATCAGCCGAACGGTCCAAATTCCTGAACAGCAAGCATTTCTGTACTTCCGGCGGATTGCATAACCTGCCGCTTCTTTGAAAAAATACAGTGGGGTTACCCTCCAATGTCTCAGATTGGCAGTTTTGCGCTCCTGCTCGCGCTGTGCCTCAGTGCCTACTCTTTCCTGGCAGGTCTGGCCGCGCTGTTCCGGCGGGATGCGGGCGCGGCGCGGCTGGGAGAAACCGCTCGCCGGGCGGGAATCGCAACTTTTGGCGCGGTGCTGCTGGCGGCGCTGGTCCTGGTCATGTCGGCCTTCCAGGACGATTTTTCCAATGCCTACATTCTGCAGCACAGTAACCGCGATCTGCCCGCGGCGTACAAGTTCGACGTCCTGTGGTCGGGCCAGGAAGGATCTCTTCTTTTCTGGTCGCTGCTGCTGGCCGGCTACGGATTCGTCCTGCGGCTTCGCTACAAAACCGATCAGCGCCTTTTCGCTCATGCCTCCGTCGTCATCGCCGCCGTGCAGGTTTTCTTTTTGCTGATCCTGAATTTTACGGCGTACCCGTTCGCCCTGGCGCAGGGCGCGCTCCGCGCCGATGGAAACGGGCTGAATCCGCTGCTGCAGTATCCGGAGATGGTGATCCATCCCCCCATGCTTTATCTGGGCTACGTCGGTTTTACCGTCCCCTTCGCCTTCGCCCTGGGCGCGCTGATCATGAAGTATCCCGGCGAAAAGTGGATCCACATCACCCGCCGCTGGACCATGGTCACCTGGTGCTTCCTGACGATCGGAGTCTTTCTCGGCGCGCACTGGGCCTATGCGGTGCTGGGGTGGGGCGGCTACTGGGGATGGGACCCGGTCGAGAACGCTTCGCTCATGCCCTGGCTGACCGGAACCGCCTTCCTGCACTCGGTCATGATGCAGGAGAAGCGCGGCATGCTGAAGGTCTGGAATGTATGGCTGATTTTCTCCACCTTCCTGCTTTCGATGCTGGGCACGTTCCTGACGCGCTCGGGCGTCATCAGTTCCGTGCATGCCTTCGCCCAGTCCTCGATCGGCGACTGGTTCGTGGTGTTTATGGCGCTCACGCTCGCCACCTGCGTATTCTTCTTCGTGAAGAACAAGTCCCACCTCCAGAGCGAGCACAAGCTGGAATCGCTGGTCTCGCGCGAATCGAGTTTTTTGTTCAACAACCTGCTTCTGCTGGTGGCCTGCTTCACCGTGCTCTGGGGAACGCTCTTCCCCATCCTTTCGGAGTGGGTCCAGGGACATAAAGTCACGGTCGGCCCGCCGTTCTTCAACCGTGTGATCGTTCCGATTGCCCTGCTGCTTCTGCTGCTCACCGCCGTCGGACCTTTGCTGGCGTGGCGCAAGACTTCGGTGGAAAGCATCAAGCGGAACTTCCTGTACCCCACCATTGGCTCTCTGGCGGTGGGAATCATGATGATCGTTTTCGGCGTGCATCCATGGGAGGACCCGGCATACTTTTACGCCACCATGGCGGCCATCCTCTGCATGCTGGTGATCTTTACCGTCATCTCGGAGTTTGTCCGCGGAGGCCGGGTGATCGCCGGCAAGAGCCAGATGAGCCTGTTCGCCGCCATGATTCACCTCTGGCACCGGAATACGCGCCGCTATGGCGGGTACATTGTGCATTTCGGCGTGGCCCTGGCCGTCATCGGAATTCTCGGCACTCCCTTCAACAAGGAAGTCGAGCAGGAAATGGGCTTCGGCGACAAAATCTCGATCGGCCCGTACACCCTGGTCTGCCAGTCCTTCACCCAGGACGACAATCCGAACTACGGCAACGAGTGGGCCATCATTAACGTGTTTCGCGGGGGCAAGCAGGTTACAACCATGTATCCCGAGCGGCGCTTCTATAAGGCCAGCGGTCAGCCGCAGACCCTCCCCCGGATCTACCCCAGCGTGAAGGAGGATCTCTTGCTGGTCACGGACCTCTATCTGGTCTACGAAGGCAAGAACGAGACAACCGGGCACCCCATCATCAAGGCGCACCTCAATCCCCTGGTGCCGTGGATCTGGACCGGGTTGATCGTCATGGTTTTCGGCACGATTACCGCTCTTATACCGAATGCCGCGCCGGTTCGCGTGGTAGCGCCCGCCCGCGCCGAGGCTGCGCCGGTGGGAGCAGGTGCAGGTGATTGACATGAATTTCCGGCTTCTAAAACGTTGCATGCAACTGGCGATTCTGATGGCGGCTATCCTCGTTTTGATGGGCGCCGGCGACGACACCGGCCGCTTTAACAATCTCGGCCATCGCATGATGTGCACCTGCGGATGCGGCCAGGTGCTGCTCGAATGCAACCACGTGGGCTGCCAGTCGTCCGACAAAATGCGGAATGAGCTGATCGCGGCGATCAATCGCGGCGACAACGACGACCTGATCCTGCAAGGATTTGTGCAGAACTACGGGCCCACCGTCATCGCCGCCCCCACCGCGACCGGTTTCAACCGCGTGGCCTGGATCATGCCCTTCGCTGCACTGGCGGCGGGCATGGCCTTCGTCGTCTTCGTCGTGCGCGCCTGGAAAAACAAGCCCGCACCAGCACTGGCCGATGGAATCACGATTCCCCGGGGCGTTGAACTCGACGAACTCCGCGAGCGGGCCCGCAAGGAGACTGATCTATGACAATGCCGTTGTTCGTCTGTGCCGTAGCCTTCCTTGCCGCGTTCTATTACGTTTTCTTTTTCCCCGGCGAAGTTTACGCCGGACCGGAAAAAACGCGGCTCATCTATCTCGGCGAGCGCAAAGAAGCGGTTTACGAGAACCTGCGCGATCTGAACTTCGAGTACAAGGCGGGAAAGGTGCCCGATGCCGACTACCAGTCCATGCGCGCCTCGCTCGAAGAAGAAGCCGCCGCGATCCTGGCTGAGATCGCGCGGCTGGAGCAGGCAGCGGGGCAGGTGATGTGATCACAATAGCGACGACCCCGAATAGCGTTAAGCTGTCGGCCGGCAGCTTGGGGATCAAAGACTGTCTTATCCATTCTGGTGCTTTCCCCACAGCGCGGGTAAAATAAGAGGCAGTCCCATGAGCCAAAACACAGTCCAAGACATTGAACGCGCGATCGGAGCGCTTACGCCGCGCGAATTGGAGGATTTGTACGCGTGGCTCGACCAACACTATCCGCAGCCGATCGACGCTCGCGTTCAATCCGATCTTGCTGCGGGCCGCCTCGACTCTGCCATCCAGCGCGCCTTGGACGACGAGAAGAACGGCCGCGTGCAGCCTCTCTAGCACCCAATGCAGCATCGCGCCGCCACCGATTTTTGGCAACAATACCATTCGCTCCCCCAGGAAGTCCGCGCCCGCGCCGATAAACAGTTTTTGTTGCTGAAAGCAAACCCGCAGCATCCTTCATTACAATTCAAGAAAGTGGGGGAGCGCCATGGCCAGGAAATTTGGTCAGCCCGCGTGACACTAAGCCATCGTGCCCTTGCGATCGAGCGTGCCGATGGATATTTGTGGTTCTGGGTTGGCGATCACAAGGCTTATGAAGCGCTGATCTCTTAGTGCCGCTGCTCTTGTAAAGGATTCGCGGCAATAAAAGGAGTTCCTTTTGACCAAACTCGCAAAGTCCGCCTCGCTGGCCGCCATTCTCCTGCTCACGTTAGCCTCGGCCGCCGCCCAGACGCTCTCCGGCACGGCCACCAACGGCACCACCAGCAAGCCCGCCGCAGGCGACGAGATTACTCTCATCAACCTGGCGAACGGCATGGAAGAGGCTGCCAAGACTAAGACCGACAGCAGCGGCAAGTTCACTTTCAAGCTGACCGATGGCGGACCGCACCTGATCCGCGCCGACCATCAGGGCGTCGGTTATTACACGATGGCCCCTCCAGGAACGAGTTCGGTCGAATTGCAGGTGTACGACGTCGCCAAGAAGATTGATGGCCTCAGCATGACCGCCGACGTGATGCGCTTCCAGGCGGAGAATGGACAGCTCCAGGGCACGCGTCTGTTCGCGGTCAGCAACTCATCTGCGCCTCCAAAAACGCAGATGAACGACCACAATTTCGAGTTCTATCTGCCCGCGGGAGCCAAGATCGAGCAAGCGCAGGCGAAGGCTCCCAACGGCCAACCGATCTCCGCCGAAACCACGCCCCAGGCGGAGAAGAACCGCTACACGATCGTGTTCCCGCTGCGCCCGGGCGAAACCCAGTTCCAGGTTCAGTTCACTTTGCCCTACTCGGGAAGCATCAAGATCGATCCCAAGCCACTGTATCCGGCGGAACACGTCGTCGTGGTACTTCCCAAGTCGATGCAGTTCGCTGCCGCCGATGCCTCCCGCTTCCAATCGATGCAGGACCCCAGCCAGAGCGATACGGTCGTTCAGGTGGCGCAGCAGACGCAGCCCGGCCAGTCGCTGGGCTTCACGCTCAGCGGCACGGGGACGATTTCCGAATCGCCGGCGCAGGTCGCGTCCGGAGCGGCGCAGGGACGTGACAATCGTCCCGGCGGCGGCCTCGGCGCACCCATCGATGCGCCCGATCCGCTGCAAAAATACAAGCTGCCCATTCTCGGTGGATTCGCCGTGGTCCTGGCGATCGGCGCCTGGGTGGTGATGAAGCGGCAGCCGGCTACGGCCGCAGCGCCCGCCGCAACCATGCCGGCGACAGAGGCTCATGTTGCGCCGCGCAAATCCGCGCCGGTGGCTGCGGCTGCCACATCAGCGGCAGGCGGGCCAGGCGGCAAGTCGTCGCTGCTGCTGGAAGCGCTGAAAGAAGAGATGTTCCAGCTCGAAGTAGAACGCAAGCAGAAACGCATCACTCAAGCGGAATACGAAAAAGCCAGGGCGGCCCTGGATCAGACCCTGGATCGGGCGCTGAAGAGACAGGGCTAGGGAGACGCTCACCGCTCACGGCTTACTGCCCACCGCCCTACACGAGGCGGCTTACTCCCCCAGCACCGTAGTTGAGACAAGATTGCAGCGAGAAGGTAGCAGTTAGCGGTCAGCCGTCAGCCCTGAGCTGTATTGACCGGCGAGAGCCGAAACCCGAGCCGCAGCATCTAACTCACTAGGAAAATCCTATGAGCAATATCTTCAAGACCACATTTCTGCTGACGGCCATGACCCTGCTGCTCATGCTGGCGGGACGCGCCTTTGGCGGCCAGCGCGGCATGCTGCTGGCGCTGATCTTTGCCGCCATCATGAACTTCGTCTCGTACTTCTTCTCCGACAAGATCGCGCTGGCCATGTACCGAGCCCAGCCGGTTTCCCGTGAAGATCTGCCGCGCGTGTACAACACTGTGGAGCGACTGACGCAGAAGGTCGGCCTTCCGATGCCTAAGGTGTACGTCATCCCCACGGAATCGCCGAATGCATTCGCTACCGGCCGCAATCCGAACCACGCTTCCGTGGCCGTGACCCAGGGCATCCTTGGCCTGCTCAACGACGACGAACTCGAAGGCGTGCTGGCCCACGAACTGGGGCACGTGCGCAATCGCGACATCCTGATCAGTTCGATTGCCGCCACCCTCGCCGGCGCCATCACCTATCTGGCCCACATCGCCCAATGGGGCATGATTTTCGGAGGCTACGGAGGCGACCGCGATAGCCGCCGTGGGGGCGCCATCGGCGCCCTGCTCATGATTTTCCTGGCCCCATTTGCGGCGATGCTGATCCAGTTGGCCGTCTCTCGTTCGCGCGAGTATGGCGCCGACGATACGGGCGCTCACTGGACCGGCAACCCTTACGCGCTGGCCAGCGCGCTCGGCAAGATCGATGCCTATTCGCGGCGCGTGCCGCTCGTGGCCAGTCCATCCACGGCGCATCTTTTCATCATTCAGCCGTTCCTTGGGGGGATGAGCTTCGGCAACCTGTTCTCCACCCATCCGCCTACCGCCAAGCGGATCGAGCGGCTGACGGGACGGCCAGCAGAATTTATGCAATAGGCGTTAGGCGCTAGGCTCTAGGCTCTGGGTTTTCAACCCCGCAGCCCCAACTTGGATTCCTAGAGCCTAAAGCCCAGAGCCTAGAGCCCGCTCCATGACCCCCGTAACCGCAAACCTTGCCGCCCGCATAGTAGAATCGCCCATAATGGCTCCCGAAACCCTGGTGGCAACCTCCCGCCGAGCGGCGGAACTGGAAAATAGTTTGCGCCGCGTCATTCGCGGCACCGACGACGTAATCCGCCTGGCGTTGGTTTCCGTCTTCGCCAAAGGCCACCTGCTGATCGAGGGCGTTCCCGGAGTCGGCAAGACCACGCTGGGCCAGGCCCTGGCCCGCGCTATCGACTGCAGCTTTCAACGGGTGCAGTTCACCAGCGATATGCTGCCCTCCGACGTGCTGGGCATTTCGATCTACTCCGCGGTTGAGCAGAAGTTTGAGTTCAAGCGCGGGCCCGTCTTCGCCAACGTCCTGCTCGCCGACGAGATCAACCGAACCACGCCCAAGACGCAATCGGCGCTGCTCGAAGCCATGAACGAAGGCCAGGTCACCGTCGATGCCTACTCCTATCCGCTGCCGCAGCCATTTCTGGTCATCGCCACGCAGAACCCGATCGAACATCACGGCACATACCCGTTGCCCGAATCGCAACTCGACCGCTTTCTGATGCGTGTGCGCATGGGCTATCCCGAGAGCGGCGCCGAGCGCGAGATCCTCCGCTCCGAGGCCGGCACCGCCCAGCTCGAACACTTGCGGCCTGTGCTCAACGCCGCCGAGGTGCTCGAAATTCAGCAGGCCGTCACCCGGGTGCACGTGGACGATGCGCTCATCAACTACGCCCTCGCCATCGTCCGCAAAACCCGCGAGTCCGAGTACCTGTCGCTGGGGGTCTCGCCGCGCGGCTCGCAGATGTTCTACCGCGCCGCCCAGGCCATGGCCTTCCTCGACGGCCGCGACTACTGCACTCCGGAGGATTTCAAGCCCCTGGCGGTCGCCGTCTTCGGCCATCGCGTCGTGGTCAGTTCGCTCTACACTTCCACGCTGAAGAAATCCGAGCAGGCCGACCAGGTCCTCCGCGAGATCGTGGACAGTGTGCCGGTGCCGGTGTAGCGCCTGTGTAGAGACGGCGCTTGCCCCGTCTCAGGGCTGGCCGAGAACCAATAACTCATATAATCTCAGCATGTCCTTCCTCCGCTTTCTCATGCTCTTGTCGCTGGTGGTCTGGCTGGGCGGATTGATCTTTCTGGCTTTTGTGGAAGCGCCCACCGTTTTTTCTCCGGGGCTGCTGCCGACGCGGCATATGGCGGGCTCGATCGTCGGCCGCTCCCTCGATGTGCTTCACTATATGGCGATCGTCTCGGGGATCGTTTTCTTGATGACCTCCATGATCTACAACCGGTTCACCGTGGGGAACACGCGCCCGCTCGCCGCTCGCCACGTCCTGA
>Ga0187804_10000111_pt1 | contig 16917 bp, 16 predicted proteins | sample NC_wetland_sal_i_3_FD_132961 | JGI IMG/M metagenome (GOLD analysis project Ga0187804, IMG submission 132961) | Wetland sediment microbial communities from Neuse River Estuary, North Carolina, USA - Control_4 | ecosystem: Environmental > Aquatic > Freshwater > Wetlands > Sediment | place: USA...
ACAAGCTTTCCTCCGCCATCCACCGCATGTTGGAGGAAGACACGCTCTTGCGCTTCTCGCGCGACCCGCAGACGAAGGAGTTCCTGCTCTCCGGCGCCGGCCAGCAGCATATCGAAGTTGTCGTCGCCAAACTCCGCAAGCGCTACCACGTCGAAATGAAAATCCATCCTCCCAAGGTCCCCTACCGCGAAACCATCCGCGGCAAAGCCGACGCGGAAGGCAAACACAAGAAGCAGACCGGCGGGCACGGCCAATTCGGCCTGTGCCGCATCAAGATGGAGCCGCTGCCCCGTGGCAAAGGAATCGAATTCGTCGACGATATTTTCGGCGGCTCGATCCCGAAAAACTGGATTCCCTCGGTCGAACGCGGCATCCGCGATTCCGCCGAGCGCGGCTACCTGGCGGGATTTCCGGTCACGGATTTCCGCGCCAGCCTCTATGACGGCAAGTATCACGATGTGGATTCGAGCGACATGGCCTTCCGCATCGCGGGCTCGCTCGCGTTCAAGGAAGCCATGAAGCAGGCCCGCCCCGCGCTGCTCGAGCCCATCATGCAGGTCGAGGTTTACGCCCCCGATCATTATTCGGGCGACCTGATGGGCCACCTCAGCGGGCGCCGCGGAAAAATCAGCGGCAGCGAAACGCGCGCGGGCAGCGTGATCGTCAAAGCGCAGGTGCCGCTCGCGGAAATGCTCAGCTACGCCAACGAATTAATTTCCATGACGCAGGGCCGCGGAAGCTACTCGATGGAGTTTTCGCATTATGATTTTGTGCCCGCGGAAATTGCCGAGAAGGTGATTGCGGCCCACAAGCCGCATCCGGGCGCCGAAGAGGAAGAAGCCGCCTCAGCCTAGCAGCCGATGAATTGTTTTTGATTTTAGAATCGGCTGAGAATTTTTCGAGAGTGATAAAATTCGCTCGCGCGTTTTTGCCGCGCCGCCTCGCAGCCGCGCTCAGGATTTCGAATGCAAATGCAGCGCGGTCAGCATGCGGGTAAACATTCCCGGTTTTTCTTGCTGCCCGCTAGCCGGCGTTGCATCCGCCTGCGCTGGCGCTGCCTGAGCGGCTGGAGCGGCCTGCGATGCCTCCGCTGCTGGCGCCGCCTCTGGTGCCGCCGCACTCGCGTTAGCCGCGGGGGTCTTTTGCGCCTGCGCATTCCCCTCCGGCGCGCTCGAAACCTGCGCCACCTTCGGCTGGCTGCTCCCGGTGAGCGCCGGGCATCCGACTCCGTAGCATGGGCCCGCCACGCGGCGATACAAGCATCCCGAAAGACTCAGCGCCGTGGCGCCGATCAGCAGCAAAAATCCAATGTTCTTCCTCATCGGATGCTCCCCCCTAATCCTTCCGCGGTGCATTGAGCAGACTCAGGCCCTCTTACTATCTTTACACGGATTAGAGGAGCGTCCATCCGAATTACAATCGCCACATCGCCAAAGCCAATAGGGAATAGAAGGCGAACATCGCCCAGCCTAAGCCCTTTATTTTCATCAGAATTTCGGCAGCAGGAACCCCGTCTGGCGGCGGTGCTCCTCGAACTCCTCGCCGAATTGCGCGGCCAGGAAGGCCTCCTCTTTCCTCGCTTTCCTTATAAATCCGACGAGCGCGATGGCCAGGCCCAGCACCGCCCGGTACCTGTTCACGACCAGCGCCGTGCCCACGAGCGCCAGCAGCATGCCTGTATAAATCGGATGGCGAATGCGCGCGTAAGGCCCCGAGCGGATGAGCTTGTGCTCGGAAACGATCGAGACGCGAGCGCTCCAGTATTGCCCGATATGATGCCGCGCCCACATCGCAAACGCGACTCCCGCACACGTAAGCGCAACACCGAGCGTCGCGATCCATGGGTCGCGGGGTAGGGGACGAAGATCCAGGATGCCGAATCGTATCCGGTGCGGAAATACAAGATAGAACGCCACGGTCATCAGCAGTATGTGCGCCAGCCGCTCGCCCGGCGGCTCCCGCTTCTCAGCCGTCCTCGCCTTCACCCCCTCGACGAGCCAGAAAATAGCAAACGCGAGCCAGGCAGCAAGAACAATTGGTATCGGGTATAGAATCATCGGCGCATTTCCATCCTATTCGTCCCCATCGAGTCTGCCTACATCGGCCAGTCGCTCTCGTCGCCGCGCGCTCCGTTCTCCGCTTCATACTATTCCGCCTTTGCCGATGTCAAACACCCTCGCGAAAATGAATGCGCGTCATCCGCCGAATGAAATCTTTTCCTGTCGAGAGCCAAATTGACGCTTGCGGTCTCCCCCCGAGTTGCGTCAAGCTGCGTCGCATGAAAAAAATAAAGAAACCAGCGAGAAAAAATCGAGCCGGCGACGCCACACTCGCCATCACCGCGGGTGAGAACCGCTTTCACCGCGGCGCGCCGGTGGGCGTCCAAGTCTGCCGCACCGCGAATTTCACCTTTTCCGGCACCGAGGAAATGAAGCGCTGGGCCGAGGGAAAAAGCTCGGCCTACATCTATACGCGTTACGGCAATCCCACGCTCACCCTTGCCGAAGCCAAGCTCGCGGCGCTCGAGGGCGCCGAAGCCGCCATCGTCACCGCCTCCGGCATGGCCGCGATTTCGAGCGCGCTGCTCGCCGTTCTGAGAGCAGGCGACGAGGTGATTTCCTCGCGCCAGACCTATGGCGGCACCTACCGCCTGATGCGCGATAATTTCCCGCGTCTCGGAATTGTCGTGCGCCACGTCGAGTCCGACCTCGCCGGCATCGAGCGCCTCGTCAATCCGCGCACCCGCGCGCTTTACATCGAGTCGCCCACGAATCCCACGCTGCGGCTCGTGGATTTGCGCAAAGCCATCGCCTTCGCGAAAGAATGGGATCTCGTCACGCTGATGGACAATACTTTCGCCAGCCCCATTCTCCAGAAGCCCATCGAGCTCGGCTTCGATATTGTCCTCCACAGCGCCACGAAATATCTTTCCGGCCACTCGGACATCATCGCCGGCGCCGCCGCCGGAAAGCGCAGCCTCATCGACGAAATCCGCCACAACATCATCAATTTTGGCGGCTCGATGGACCCCGAGCCGGCCTACCTGATGATCCGCGGAATGAAAACGCTCGGAGTGCGCATGGAGCGCCAGTGCAAGTCCGCAATGACCATTGCGAAATATCTCGAAAAGCATCCGCGAGTCGCGCGCGTCCATTATCCCGGCCTCCCGTCGCACCCGGACCACGCGCTCGCCAAGCGCCAGATGAAGGGCTTTGGCGCGATGCTGGCCTTCGATGCGAAGGGCGGCCTCCAAGCCGCGCGCCGCTTCTGCGACCGCATCCGCATTTTCCTCCTCGCGGCCAGCCTCGGCGGAGTCGAATCCCTCGCCGTTCTCCCCATCTACACCTCGCATTACAATATGTCTCTCGCCGAACTCCGCGCCGCCGGTGTCGAGCCCGGCACCGTGCGCCTATCGGTCGGCCTCGAGGACCCCGAGGATCTCATCGAGGATTTGCGACAAGCTCTCGGCTAGCGGCTCTGATTCGTAATTCGTGAGTCGTGAGTCGTGATTAGTGATTGGAGATTGGTGATTAGTGCGCCGGCTCGGTTGTCCACGTAGGGGCGGGTCTAAGACCCGCCCGCGTTTCTTGTGTCTGTCCGGCTGCCTTTTACTGCACCTCTCCATTGCCTCTGTAGCGGCGCGCGTTCTGCGTCCGCGCTTCTTTGTCGGGACGGCCTGGAGACCGGCCAATTCACTTGTTCCGCGGGAGGCTTCGCGTGTAGTACGCGGGTGCCTATAAGACGGTCGATTCCAAAACTGCACTCGGTTGATTTTGCATGGGTTAAGACCATTTGCAGATGGTTTTGAGAGTCGATCTCGAAGCCAGTATGAAGTGACGAGTGAGCCTCCTTCGACGGGCAGGGATTGGCGTTCCCGCGATGCGGCGGGCAGGCGCAAGAGACGCGCTTCGCTCGGGGCGAGCGGGGCAAGTAGCGCCCGCCCGCGCTGGTTGTCGTCTGTCATCGCAAAAATCTCCACTCTTAGCATCGCGCGCGGAAAGGGAAGCAGCAAGCGATCGGGCCTGTGGACTTTTTCCTCGACGAGGTGACAATGGGCAACGTCAAGAGTCCCGCGCTTCGTTTGCGGTAAGCTTGGGGGCATCAGGCGGTCCGCCCAGGGGAATTGGGAGTCGGCCGGCGGGTCCCGCAAAGGCGTCCGGGACGCAAACAACGCGTCTTCACAAATGAACTCAGAAGACCGGCCTTTTGAAAAGCCGCAAAGGACAGGCACCCGGCGACAGAGTGGACATTTCTTTTTTGACGTGGATTGGCTACGCCGCAGCGCGGAGGCTTTTCCGCTCCGTTAGCTCCGCCTCCGCTTGCAACCAGTCTTCCAGGGCGTGTCCGTCACGCTTCCCTCCCTGCTCGAAAAGCTGGTAGGCCCTGACCCGGATTCTTTTTTCCAATTCGTAGAAGCCGGCATCCAACTGGCGGAAGAGCGTCTTCCATTCCTCAAGGCTGAGGAGCGGAGGGAACTGTCCGCCACGCTGAGTGTTGCTTTGGCCGTAGGCCCAAAACGTGGGAAGAATTTGTTCCTTGCCTGTTTCGATTTCGCGGAGCGACAAGAGGAAGGGGTCGTAGTGCTCGTCGTCCGCCAGCCGCGTTCCCAACCGAATCGCACGCGTGACGACGAAGGTATATTCCCTCCCGCTTGGGTCGTTCGCGTAAACATGTTCGATTCTGTATTGAAGTTCCTTTCCGCATTTCTTGCAGACTCCGATTGCTTGTCCTGCTGAAAGTGCGACAGCAGCTTCGTGAATCGAAATTCCTTTCGTTGCATGACCGTTCGGGCAGCATATCCGAGAGGGCATAGGTGGAACCTCCCTCCTGGCGGTCTATTTCGGCCGTCCTGGATGCGAGAAGTTTACATCCAAAGTGCGGGATTCGGTGGCCGTGTGTTTGCCCGCCGTGTGGCACTGGATAGGAGTGAAGTCGAAGAGAGCAAGTCAAAGGGCCGGGGGGACGCCCTTCGGCTTCGGCTGCGCTCACCGGTGGGACGGTTGACTGTGGCTGCGCGGATGGTAGACTGCGGTTCGAAGGCGAAGGAGTTCGCCGCTAACCGCTGTCCCTTCCAGAGCCGGGACAGATGATGACTCCTGACAAGGATGATGGAACTTGTCGCGGAGTCATATCCCCGGCAATGATTCCATGAGATAGATAGGCACGAGGACGGCACGCGGATTTTTGGCCGCTCGCCGCGCACGGCTCGGGCTTTGACTGCGATGGCTGACGAGATGAAGAAACTGCAACTTGGGGAGAACCACCGGCGCGTGGTCTCCGTGCTGATCCGGCGCGTCGAGGCGGCCTGCGACGGGATTCTTCAGGACCTCGAGCGGCGGCCGGGCTTGCTGCTGCGCATGGAGGATGACGTTCGAGCGGAGCAGGATGGCAGGCTGCGCGAGTTGGTGGCAAAGCTGCGGGCGGAAGTTGGGCGGGTGGCGTCGGAAGTGACGCTGGATGCGGCGGTGCGGTCGCGGCGGCGGTCGATCGCGGCGCGCATTTCGGCGACGATGATTGATCTCGAGGACGTGAGCGGCTCGGCGCTGCGCGGCTACGGCGCGATGTCGGCGGAGGATGAACGCGTGCTCACCGAGAAATTCGCGCGGCTGATTGCGGTGCTCGAGGAAATGGAACGCATCGCCGAGTGGAGCGAATGATGGCGCGCCTTCCGCAGCCGGCGCTGATTGGACGCGAGCGGGAGATGGAGCGCTTGCGCGAGGGAATTCGGAGGCGCGAGAGCCTGCTGATTTGGGGGCCGCGGGGCGCGGGCAAATCGGCGCTGCTGCGGGAAGCGATCTCGGAGCCGGGGGGTGGAGCTTCGGGGCGATGCCTGGTGGTGGAGGGAGCGCAGAATCGAAAAGAGATTCTGGTGAAATTATTCGAGCAGTTGTTCGCGGCCCATGATGAGAGGGTTCTTTCGAAAGCGGGATGCGATCGCGCAGATGAGAGAGCGTTCCGTGGCTGGCTCGCGAAGCAATCGAGCCTGCGGCTGCGCGGAATCGCGGGGCGAGCGATGCGAGAGACGCGGTATTGGATTTTTCTCGATCATCTTCCGCGCGCGAGCCACGCAACGGCGCGGCTGCTGAAGGATCTGATTCGTGCGTGCGGGACGCCGGTCTCGATGGCTGCGCGGGGCTCGACGGCGGAAGAAATCGGAGAGGCTTGGAGCATTTATTGGAATCCGGAGCATCGGCTGGAGCTGGGAGCACTCGCGGAGTCCGCCGCTCGGGAGCTTTTGAATTTGTGCTGGAAGGCGAACGGGCTTTCGCCGGAAGAGCTCGAGGAATCGGGCGGCGAAATTTTGCGGCTCAGCGGGCGGCTGCCGGGAGCGATTTTCGAGATATGCGCGCTGGCGGGGGAGCCACGATTTCACGCGGGGCGGCGGATCAAGATGCATCTTCTCCACACGGAGTATTTGATCGGCACTGCGGCTTTGGCGGGAAGCGCGGCGAGGGAACGTCTGGCGGCGCGGAGAGCTGAATGACTCGCGGGCAGACGAAACTGAATGCCGGGGAACCGCGCGAGCGCATAGCGGCAGATGCCGAGGGGGCGAGCCTTGGCCGCGTGGCGGAGGTGGCCGAGGAGTTTGGAGCGCGGGAAATTGCGGATGCGGCGCTGTCGGCTGCCGAGCGCGTGATGGAGGGGCGCTATTACGTGGCTTGCGTGGGGCAATTCAAGCGTGGCAAATCCACATTGTTGAATGCGCTGATGGACCGGCCCGTTCTGGCCACGGGTGTGCCGCCGGTGACCGCGGTGCCGACGGTGATTCGCTACGGGAAAAATCCGGCGGCGCGCGTTCGGTCGCAAAACGGCGAGTGGGCAAAAATACCGCTGAATGCGGTGGAAGAGTACGTCTCCGGGGAAAAAAATCCGGAGAATCGGAAAGGCGTGACGGGCGTGGAGATTTTTGTGCCGCTCCCTCTGCTGGCCGCGGGAATGTGCCTGGTGGACACGCCGGGAGTGGGTTCGGTGTTTTTGGGGAACACGGCGGCCACGCGAGAATTCCTGCCGCAGATTGATGCGGCAATCGTGGTGATTGGAGCCGATCCGCCCATCTCGCACGACGAGCTGGAGCTGGCGGAGGCCGTGGCGCGCGAAGCGAGCGAGCTGATTTTCGTGCTCAACAAGGCGGACCGGTCGAGCGCGGCGGAGCGGGCGGCGGCAATCGGGTTCGCGAAGGGCGTGCTGCGAGAGCGGCTTCAAAAATCGGATGTGGTGATTTTTGAGACGAGCGCGCTCGAACATCTGGAGCACCGCGGGACGGGGCGGGATTGGCCGCGGCTGCTCGAGGCGCTCAATCGGATGGTGGAAACTTCCGGGCGCTTGCTGGTTCGCGAGGCGGGCGAGCGGGCGCTGCGGAACGCGACCCGGCGGCTGCTGGCGGTGCTCGAGGAGGAGCGGGGAGCGCTCGAGCGGCCATTGGCGGAATCGGAGCGGCGCGTCGCCGTCTTGCGCGAGGCGGTGAAGGAGGCTGAGCAGACGCTCGACGATTTGGGCGTGCTGCTGAATTCGGTGCAACAGCGGCTATCCGCGGAATTGGGGAGGCGGCGCGATGATTTTATGTGCAAGGCGATGGGCGGGGCGCGGAAGGAATTCGAGGAGCGATTGGCTACAGTGCTCGCGCGGCGAAACGGAATTCGTTACCGGCGGGATGTGATGCATCTGGCGCAGGGAGTGGTGGAGCGGCGGCTCACGCCGTGGCTTGAAGAGGAGGCTCGGCATGCGGAGGGGGCTTATGGCGCGGCGGTGCGGCGATTTATCGAACTGAGCAACGAATATGTGCGGCGATTCGAGGAATCGAGCGCGCTGGAATTGGGGAGATTCGCGCAGACTCTCGAGCTCGAGCCGGGGCTACGGTCGGAAGCACGATTTCGGTTCAACATGATCGAAACGGTGGCGGCGCCCGCTTCGCCGCTGGTATTCGTGGCGGACCTGGTGGCGGGAATGGCGGGGCTGCGAGGCGGCATCGTCCGCGACGCGCGGGAATTTTTGGCGCGGCTGATCGAGGTGAATAGCGCGCGAGTGCAAAGCGACGTCGAAGAGCGAGTGGCCGAGAGCCGGCGAAAGCTCGAGAGGGAGATTAAGACGAGGCTGCGCGGCGCGATCGAAATGGCGGAGCAGGCACTCGCGCGGGCGCGCGTAGCCAATGAGGCCGGAGGCCCGAGCGTAGCGGCAGCGCTCGCGAGAATAGCGGAGGCCGAGCGCGAAGTGCTGGCGCTAGCGTGAGGACGGCGCCGGCCCGCGTGGCGTCGTAGATCGGCCACACGCTGCCGGCGAGAGAGCTGCGCCGAATAAAGCGCGGAGCCGACCGCCTAAAAAATTTAGGCGGTTGCGCTGGACGCGGAACTGAACGACTTGATGGCTGCGGCTTCGTCCTTGTGTATGTCGAGGATTTTGTGGAGCGAAGTCGCGACGAGCAAATCGTTTATTTTGGGAATGAGGCCCGAGAGCTTGAGCCGGCCGCCATGCTTGCGAACGGTCGCGTGAGTGCGGACCAACTCGCCGATGCCCGAGCTATCGAGGTAGTCGACCTCGCTGAAATTCAAAAGCACGGAAGTGTTTCCCTTGTTCACCAGCTCCGTGACGGTCTCGCGAAGGAGAACGTTGCCTTCGCCCAAAACGACTCTTCCCGAAATGTCGATCACCGAGATTCCCTCCACCTGGCGAGTGGTAATTCGCAATTTCTTCGGGGCGGTTGCCTGAGCGACGGGTCCCTCGCGGTCGAGCACGCTGCAAGCCGCGGCCGCTACTTTGGGCGATTCCGTGCGAACCACAATTACGGAGTGCCCGCGCTTCAAGACTTCCAGCAGAGTCGCAACGTCTTCCGATGCCGTTACACCGGCCGTCGGATGCACACCTGCCTCATCGTGCGAAAGGGCCTTGCCAGCGGCTGAGCCGGTGCGTGCTCCGAGGAAGCCGAACAATGCCGCAGCGCCTACTCCGAGCGCATAAACTTGCCCCACGCCTGGGACAAGCGCCAAGGCTATGGCCGCGGCGCCCGCCGCCATGCCGACGGTTCCACCCAGGAATCCTCCCGCGAATCCGCCAACTTCTTTTGCAAATTCAGTGGCTTCGCGCTCGGATTGGGTCAGAAAGACGATCTCGTTTTGCGGCACCCCTTTGGCGATTAGGTCTTTAATGGCCTCTTCCGCGCGATCGCGTGAGGTGAAAACTCCAATTGCAGTGTCCATGCAATAGCCTCCTTGAATAGCGGCGATTCGTCAGAAACAGAGAAGAGCCAAATCGAGTGGATTGCACGCGAGTGCAACCAAGGTTGAGCATCTCAGACGGGCACGCCTTAGGCCGCCGATTACGCGAGAGTTTGCGCCACGGTGCGGAAATCTGTCAAGCGAAATAGAGGGCTGCCAGTACTGCTAAGAGAGGGGGAACGGAGCATAACTTTTGGTATTGCTTCCAAGCGTCAAGTACCGACCTTGCGTTGAAAATGAGGAGCGCTGAGGAGTTAGCCGGCTGCGGATCAACTACGCGCGGCGGCGGCGTAGCGGCGCGTCATTTGGCGTAGTAGCCGGCTCGCGCGACTACGGCGAGGTGAGGGTCGGTAGTTGTGAGTTTGATTTTGTGGTACTTGCCGTCGGCGAATTGGCGCTCGGGCGTATAGCCGATGCTGTATTGATTGCGAAGCGCCTCCTCGATTTGGGAATAGATGGCTTCGATCGATTGGTCCTTCGTGACCTCGAAGGAAATTCCACCCGTTTCGCGCGCCATCCGTTGCAGCCCCTGCTTGCCACGCTCCTTGAATATCCCGAGAACTGCGGCCCGGATGGGGTCGAAGCTATCGAGCGGGTCGGAGAAACGGATTGAATAGATGATGGTATCGGCGCGCTGCGCAAATTCGATGGCGGTGACGATCGGCGTCGGTTCCTTGAAGGCCACGCCGTCCGTGAGCAGAATGAAAGCCTTCCGGCCGGGCTGATTTTGCATGAGGTCTTCGGAGGATTCGCGGACCGCGCTATAGATGAGGGTGCCGGTGCGGTCGGGAATTTTGACCTGGTCGAGGGCCGAGGCAAGCTCGCTGCGGGAGGACGTGAATCCTTGCAGAGTTTGGACTTGGAAGTCGAAGGAGACGACGAAGGCCTGGTCTTTGCCCTCGCGCAGGACTTGGTCGAGAAATTTGTAGCTGGCGCGGCGCTCCTCCTCGAGGACTCCTTTCTGGCTCGTGCTGGTGTCAACCAGAAGACCGATGGTGAGAGGAAGATCGGACTCTCGCGCGAAGTAGGTGATCTTCTGCGGGATGCCATCTTCCTTGAGGATAAAATCGGCCGGCGTGAGATTTTTGACGATTTTGCCGTCGCGATCGTGGACGGTGGCGAGAAGCGGCACGACGTCCACGCCGACGGACAACTTGGGCGCTTGTTGGGCGCAGAGGCCGGCGGCGACGGCGAGGATGAGAATCATTGCGGCGATTTTCATAGGCTAGCTGTCAAACACTCCGCGCGAAGAAGGTTACGATACTAGGTCAGACGAGATTTGTGGCCCGAAGGATGCCGGGGAATTGTCGTTTTTTTGTCGAGGAACGGCCGACGGGCCAATCTGGAGCCTCCGGAAATCGGCGGCCAGGGATTGGCGTTCCCGGGTTCGGCGCTACGGCTTCCACCACGGCGTGGCGGCGACGTAGGGGCTCTTCGAGGCGATGAACGCGGCGATTTCTTGCACGCGAACGGATTGCTCGACGGAGCCCATCCAGCAATGGGGCTCGCCGACGCCGTAAACGAAGAAGCCTTCGTAGTGCGGGTTCTCGGTGGTTTTCATCCAGTCCTGGAGTTCGCGGACGGCGACGTTGAGCTGGTAGGTGTCCATGGTGCCGACGTAGATGTGGACTTTGTCCACGAGCTTGGGGCCGAGCGTGGGCCAATTGCGTTTGAGGTATTCGAGCAGGTCGAAGTGGTCTTTCCAATATTGGGCGACGGCGGGATTGATTTCGCCGCTGCGCTTGTTGAAGAGAGGATCGAAGTAGCCGTCGCCGCCGAGCGGGCCGAAAACGGCGGACCAGATATCGATCTGCTCGCCGGAGCGGCCGTGAGTGCCGTTGACGAGTTCGAAGTGATTGCGCTGCTCGGAGGTGAGACGGACGCGGCCGTCGGTTTCGATGGAGTTGATGGTGGGCGCGCGGCGCCAGTCGTACTGCTTGTAAAAAGCGTTGGTGTCCGAGTAGGCGTTGATGCCTTCGACGTTGGTGAACGTGACCGGGTCGGGGCAGTAACCCCAGGTGCCGCCGAAAAAGTCGGGGTGGAAGAATTGCAGCGCGAGCGCTTCCCAGCCGCCCGTGGAACCACCGGCGAGAACGCGCGCGTAAGGTTCTTTGATGACGCGGTAGCGCTTCTCAATTTCCGGAATCAATTCTTGCATGATGGCATCGCCATAGGGGCCGACGTTCGGCGAGTTCACGGCGTAGGAATCGTCGAAGTAGGGATTGGGATGCTGGAAGGTGACCACGATCATGCGCGGAAATTTTTCCGTGATCCAGGCTTGGTATAGCTCGTAGCCGCGTTTCATGCCGCGCGCACGAGTTCCGGCATCCTTCAACTCTTCTTCGGTTGGGGGCTCGGTGCGAAAGTTGAGCGGAGCGTCGAGACTGAAGTGGCCTTGCTCATAGAGCACGGGGTAGCTGATGGTTTCGCGCGCGTAGTCTTTGGGGAGCAGGACGGTGGCGCCGAGGTAGACGGGACGGCCCCAAAATTTCGTGAGCATCGGGGACTGAAATTTGAAGTGCTGGACCCATTCGGTGTCGCGAGGCACGACGATGGGCGGGATGACGTCGGAGGCGACGAGCCGGATGGCCTGGGCGGGAGGCGCTTGCGGGTCGAGATGAACCCGCTCGACGGAGCTAATGAGATTGCCGGGGGATTTGCTCCATTCCTGACCCTCCCATTGATCGTCGTGCATCCAGACGACGTGGCCATCGGCGCGATAGAATTCGGAGTAGATATTGATGACGGCTTGGACGAAATAATCGCCGGGCGGGAGATCGCGGAGGCTTACGACCGGGGCGCCGAGATCGGATTCGTCGATGATGGCGGATTGGCCGGGGGCGAGATTTACGGTATCGCGGCCGAAGATGGGAGGGGCGGTGCGGGTGATCTGGAGGCGCGGCTCTTTGGAATTGTCGCGGGAGATGAGGAGGAAGACGCGGCCGGTGATGGGGTCCGGGTGCGCGGCGGCGAGAAAGGAAATTTCGAAGCGGAGGCCTTGTGTTTGGGCGGAGACGATTTTGGAGCCGAGTGCGAAATTCAAAAAAAGAAGCAAGAATGCGATTCGTTTAGAGTTCACTAGGCCCCCTTGGCGGTTCGAGTGCGCAAAGGTTTTATCGTTTATTGCGCTGCGGGGCAAGGGCGGCGCTACAAATCAAGGAGACTTCGCGGCGGTGCGGCCGGCGATTGTTGCAATGGGGCGCGGAAGGGCGGCCGACTCGTTGGTTGGGGAAACCGTGCCGAAAGTGATTGCTTTGCGGGTGGCGGCGAGCGGGGCGGAATCCACAAAGTGGACGGAATCTTCGTCGCGGACGACTCCGAGTTGGGTCCACAGTGCGGCAAGGTCCACTTCATAGGGGGTGTCTTTCATCTTGGCGTAGAGATTCGCGAGCACGGGAACGCCGGTGGCATGATCGCCGACGGTGAGGGCCTTCTCCAATTCCCAATCGTGGCGGATGTCGCCGCCGGCGTCGAGGATTCCGCGCAAGGCGTCCTGGAGTCCTTTGCGATTGTTGGTCTGGCGGCGAATTTCAACGTCGGCGAGGAGGCAGAAGAGCGCGCCGCCCCAGTAGGTGCGTCCCCAGGTGTGAGTGTGGTCGAGGCCTTTGTCGCGCGGAGCGGGCAGGCCGTTGGGAAGATCGCGGACGAGTTCGAACCACATTTCGTTTTCGTCCAGATGCTTCGCCTGGACGCGGGCGATGGGCTCGACGTAGGTGGAGATGCCTTCCTCGATCCAGTGATGATTTTCGGGGACGGAGGGAAAAGCGAGATGAACCATTTCATGAGTCATCATCCAGTCCGTTTTCAGAGCGGAAGAGGGTGTTTCGTTTCCCACGCGAATCGAGATGAAGCCGCCGTCTCTGCCGAACGTGCGCCCGTTTCGGATGCCCCGGCCATCGGTGGGAGCGATGCGGATCGAAACGTGGTCGAGCGGGTAGCGTCCGTAATAGGTGGCGACGGATTCAGCGGCGGAGCGGACCCATTCCGACAGCTCGGCCTCGGAAACGGCGAATTCGCCGCTTTCGATCGAGACGTCAATACGGGCGTTGCCGATGGCGATGGTCGAGGGCATGGGATGCGCCGGAGCCGAATCGAGTGCAACGAGCGCGGGAAAGATTAGCGCGAAAAGAGAAGTAATGAAAATCTTCATGGGCCGCAGAGGATTGGATGCGGGGCGCCGCCGGAGCGTTACTCGAAGAGGCTCCTATGCTGTTTTGCGAAGGGAGACGATCTTGAGCGGGCGATGATATTAGTCATGGCGATGGTGGCCGGCCCCCAGGAATTTCTTCAGCAAGGTATCGAGGGAAAACAGACCCGGCCCAAACAGCAGGATGATGAGAGACGCGATGAGAAATGTGTACGGGGCGGCCGCATAGAATTTGTCCGGATCGGAGAAAATCGAAAACAGCGCTTCGCGATCCGCGGTGATGTAGGCCACGATCAAGTTGATGGTCATCGCCAGAGATGTGAGCCGCGAGAGAAGCCCGGCGGCCAGGAAAATTCCACCGAAGAATTCGAGGCAGGAGATGGCCAGCGCCGTTTGCGCAGGCATCGGCAATCCCAGACTTGTGAAGAAATCCGTGACGTTCGAAAGATTGTGGAGCTTGCCCCAGCCGCTTTGGGTGAGTTGCCAGCCCCAGTAGAGCCGCACGCAGAGAAGAAACGGCGATTGCAGGTAAGAGACCAGGTGGAAGAACCGGTCGTAAAGCTTCTGAATTTGCATGAGCATATTTTTCATGGCTGCGGGAAGAGCTCCTTAGGATTGCGGAATTAGGACTGCGAGGGCCCGGGATCGGTGCGGCAGAACCATCCGAGCGCCGCCCAGTTGTGGAACCATTGCTGGATATTGGCCGGGCGCTCGGCAATGGGGATCGCGGATTTGCGGAACGCCAGAGTGATGGCCGAAGCGAGGGACTTGCCGCCCTCGAGGGCGCGCAGAAGAAGGAACTCCTCGCGCTCGAGGCGGCGAAAATAAACGGAAAAATCCAGGCGGTACACGGCCAGATAAATGGGCGCGGGTTTCAAACGGGCGACGGCCAGGACGCGTTTTCGTTTGTGGCGCTCGGTGAAGGCATTGCTGGCGAAGTCGGTGTCCTCGTCTTTTTTGACTTCGAGGAGCAAATCATCCACGGGATAGCGAGATTCAAGAAGCCGGAAATGAGGCTGAAGGCGCAAGCGCAGCGAGGGGCCAGCATTTTCGCGCAAATCTTCCGGGCGCAGCGGCGGTTCCGATTTTCCGTCGAAAGCTTCGATATCAGCCCACTCGAGGCGGACCATATCGAGCGCCAGAGCCTGCCGCGAGCCGGCCCACCGGGGATGCTTCGTGAGCCAGGATTCCAGTCGCGCGCCGAGATCGCGCAGGGTGAAAGATCGCGAAGGCGAGTCTACGAGATAGGCCTTGGACATGGCCTCGAAGCGCCGGTCGCCGAGGATGGCGCGCAGGCCGGGAAAATCTTCAATCAGGCTTGAGAGTACGCGGAACCAATACTGGCGATTGTAAATCTCCAGGCGCTCGAAGGAAGTGAGGCGGTCGTTGGGCTTGATGAACTCAGCGGCGACGGCGCGCATGGGGCGGCCGTCGGGCGCGACGCGGCGCATGCGCTCGGAGGGCGTGAGGGGCGTCATCACGGCGCGAGCCATACGGCGCTGGAGATTCAGGAGTTTCATACGGCGGTGGCGAGCGAAGCGCTCGCCAGGAAGCGTTTGGCTTTCAAGGCTTCGTCGTGAACTTCCTGGAAGGAGGGAATGCTGTCGTCCCATTCGAGCAGGGTGGCCGTGTGGCCGGCGCGCTCGATGGCGCGGGCATAGAGTTTCCAGACGGGATCGATGACCGGATGATCGTGCGTGTCGAGGATATATTTGCGGTACTTCGAATGGCCGGCGATGTGGATCTGGGCGACGCGCTCGGCGGGAACGCTATTGACGTAAGTGAAGGGATCGAAGCTGTGATTCTGCGAGGAGACGTAGATATTGTTGACGTCGAGCAGGATGCCGCAATCGGCGCGCTCGACGACTTCGTTCAGGAATTCCCATTCGGTCATTTCGGAAACGTGGAATTCGGCGTAGCTGCTGACGTTTTCGACGGCGATGGGGACTTCGAGGAAATCGCGCACCTCGCGGACTTTTTGCGCGGTAATGCGGGCGGCCTCAAAGGTGTAGGGCATGGGCAGCAGGTCGTGGGTGTAGCGGCCGTCGACGCTGCCCCAGCAGAGGTGATCGGTGAGCCAGGGAGTCCTGGTGCGCTTGACGAGGTCCTTCAGGCGGCGGAGATGGGTGCGGTTCAAGCGCTCGGCAGAGCCGAAGTACATGGAGACGCCGTGCTGGACGACTTTGTACTGCTCGAGGATCTGATCGAGGACGTGCAGCGGGCGGCCACCGTCAATCATGAAATTTTCGGAGATGATTTCAAACCAGCCGACGACGGGCTTGCGGGTGAGGATATGTTGGTAGTGAGTGGCGCGCAGGCCGATGCCGATACCGTAGTCGGTGAATCCGTTGAACTGGTTCGCAGGCACGAAACACTCCGTCGGAACAAAAGGAAAGTGAAGGGCCGGTGAAGTCGGGTTGCGCCGGCCCCTCGATGGTAAGAGGTTGACTGAAAACTACTCCTTCGGCATCTTGGAGCCGTCGGTGGCGCAACCGCCCTTGCCCTTGCAAGAGTTCTTGCCCTTGCAACCGTTGTCGGACGACTTGCAACCGCCCTTGCCCTTGCAAGAGTTTTGGCCTTTACAGGCGTGTTTTTCTTTGACCTTGTCGGTCTTCTTGGTGTCGTCTTGTGTGCTGGTAAACGACTTCGCCCCAGAGAGAAGGTTGGAAGCCCGGACGGTAACGCCGGTACCGGCGAGCAAGCCCGCCAGCGCTGCACTTGCCATCAAGGCCTTCGTCGACTTTGTCATCTGTTTTAAAAACCTCCTGTTCGATCGAGTTGGGACTGCACCTGAATCTTCCTACAGTACGCTTTACAACCTGGTTTGGATTGGACTGGGAGTCTATTCAGCCTGAAACGGGTCTTCTTTTTTGCTTCTGCGGGAAAACCCGTTGGGCCGGGGAGTGAGGATAGACCAAAGCGGGGCCGGGAACAAGGAATAAGTGCCGGGGATCAGCGTGAGGGGGGGCTAGCAATTTCTGGGTGCGGGGTGGTATAAGCCTGTGCCTAAGAGGGGCAGCCGGCCTGGAAGGTACACGAGGAACGAGTAGTACTCGATGTCTTAAGATGGTCAACGACTGGTACTGCAATCCCATTGACCGGCTTGCAAGTTACTCGTAAGATTTTTGTTACGGCACGTTAGAGGGATCGAAGCCGGGCCCGCGAACGAGATCGAAAGAACTCGGCCCTGAATGTGCATGGAAGTACCGGAACGAAAATGAGGATGTTGAGGCTGAGCGGTACATTTTGGATGTTTGTGGCGGCAGGGACGCTGCTCCTGGCCGGGTGCGATGAGTCTGCCAAGAACCAGACCAAGGCGCAGCCTCCGGCGGCGGTGCCTGCGCCGGTGCCGGAATACGTGCGCGAGGCGCTGCCTGTATCGGGCGCGCCGGCCATGCTCGCGGCGCTCGATCCCGGCAAGCGGCCGGCGATGGACGTGCTGATTGAGCGAGTGCAGGCGAGCTTCGACGCCGGGCAGAAGAAATACAAGGCCGGGGACTTCGACAGCGCCCGCGTGGATTTCGATCGCGCCGTGGATCTGATCCTTGCCAGCGGCTTGCA
>Ga0187804_10000112_pt1 | contig 16847 bp, 22 predicted proteins | sample NC_wetland_sal_i_3_FD_132961 | JGI IMG/M metagenome (GOLD analysis project Ga0187804, IMG submission 132961) | Wetland sediment microbial communities from Neuse River Estuary, North Carolina, USA - Control_4 | ecosystem: Environmental > Aquatic > Freshwater > Wetlands > Sediment | place: USA...
CACGGCACATTCGGCGACGTCGGGATGCGACGCCAGCACTTCCTCCATGCCGCCGGTGGAGAGCCGGTGGCCGGCGACATTGATGATGTCATCGGTGCGGCCCATCACGAAAATGTAGCCGTCCTCGTCCTTAAATCCGGCATCGGCGGTTTTGTAATAGCCCGGAAATTCGTCAAGATAGCTCTCGCGCATGCGCGCGTCCGCCTGCCATAGCGTCGGCATGCAGGCCGGCGGCAGCGGCAGCTTGATCACGATCGATCCCATCTTGCGAGGCGGCAGTTCGTGGCAGCTTTCGTCGACGATGCGGATGTCGTAACCGGGCATCGCCACAGTCGGCGAGCCGTGTTTGACGGGCAGCATGCCGAGGCCCACCGGATTGCCGGCAATGGCCCAGCCGGTTTCGGTCTGCCACCAATGGTCGATCACCGGAACGTTGAGGAGCTTCTCTGCCCAGATCAGCGTATCGGGATCGGCGCGCTCGCCGGCGAGAAACAGGGTGCGAAATTTTTCAAGGTCGTATTGCGCCAACAGTTTGCCTTGCGGGTCTTCTTTCTTGATGGCGCGGAACGCCGTCGGCGCGGTGAACATCGCCGAGCAGCCGTGCTCCGCAATCACGCGCCAGAACGCGCCGGCATCCGGCGTGCCGACTGGCTTGCCCTCGTAGAGGATCGACGTGCAGCCATGAAGGAGCGGCGCATAGACGATGTAGGAATGTCCCACCACCCAACCTACGTCTGAGGCGGCCCAGTACACTTCGCCGGGCTCGACACCATAGAGATTTTTCATCGACCATTCGAGCGCGACCATGTGGCCGCCATTGTCACGCACTACGCCCTTCGGCCGGCCGGTCGTGCCGGATGTATAGAGAATGTAGAGCGGATCGGTCGCTTCCACCGGCACGCAATCGAACGCGGAGCGGGCATGGACGAGCGCGTGATCGCGCATTTGCGCCCAGTCGCGGTCGCGGCTTTCGATGAGTGTCGCTTGCGCCTGCACCCGCTGCAGGATCAGGCAGGTTTGCGGCTTGTGGGCGGCGAGCGTGATCGCCTCGTCGAGCAGCGGTTTGTATTGCACGACACGCCCCGGCTCGAGCCCGCAGCTGGCCGACAAGATGACTTTTGGCGTGCAGTCGTCGATGCGGGTGGCGAGTTCGCGCGCGGCAAAGCCGCCGAACACGACGGAGTGAATGGCGCCGATGCGCGCGCAAGCGAGCATCGCGATCACCGCCTCGGGCACCATCGGCATATAGATGATAACGCGGTCACCCTTGCCGACGCCGAGGTCGCGCAGCATGCCGCCGAGCACTTGCGTCTCGGTCAACAGCCGATGATAGGTCAGTGTGCGCTTTAAGCCGGCGAGCGGTGAATCGTAGATGATCGCGGGCTGTTCGCCGCGTCCGGCATTGACGTGGCGGTCGACCGCATTGAAGCAGGTATTGCAGACGCCGCCGACAAACCAGCGGCCGTAAACTCCGGCGCCAGGATCGAAAACTTTCTTCGGCTTCTCGAACCAGTCTATGTCGTCGGCCGCCTCGCCCCAAAATCCGAACGGGTCGCGCTGCCAGCGTGCATAAATTTCGTGGTAGCGACTTGTGCGAATGTCCATGGCGGTGCCTCCATGGCTATCATTTCTTTAGACTATACGCCTGCCAAGCCAGCGCGAACAGCAATCAGCGGGCGGGCGGCAAAAAGCGACTATTTGCCTTCGCCTTTGCCTATTCGCTCGGCGCGATCTTTTCGCTAGGCTCGGCTCGACAGCAAACAGTCGTCGGGGAGCGAAAACATGGCGAGTCCCTACGATACCGACCTCGATCGCAATCCGGCGAATTTCCAGCCGCTGACGCCGTTGTCGTTTCTCGCGCGCGCCGCCGCGGTCTATCCCGATCATCCCGCCGTCATGCACGGCTCGCGCAGTTTCACCTATCGTGAATTTTATGCGCGGGCGAGACGCCTCGCGTCGGCGCTGGCCCGCCGCGGCATCAAGCGCGGCGACACGGTGGCCGTCGTGCTGGCCAATACGCCGGCGATGCTGGAAGCGCATTACGCCGTCGCGATGGCCGGCGGCGTGCTCAACACCATCAACACGCGGCTCGATGCGACGATCATTGCTTTCACGCTCGACCATGGCGACGCCAAGGTGCTGATCACTGACCGAGAATTTTCGCGGGTGGTCAAAGAGGCCCTTGCCGCCTGCAAGAACAAGCCGCTGGTGATCGATTACGACGATCCGGAATTTATCGGCGCCGGCGAGCGCCTCGGCGAAATCGAATACGAAGATTTCCTGTGCGGCGGCGATCCGAATTTTGTCTGGCTGATGCCGGGAGACGAATGGGACGCGATCTCGCTCAACTATACTTCGGGCACCACCGGCGATCCCAAAGGCGTCGTCTACCATCACCGCGGCGCTTATCTGTTGGCGATGGCGAATGTCATCACCTGCGGCATGGGCAAGCATCCGGTTTATCTGTGGACGCTGCCGATGTTCCATTGCAACGGCTGGTGCTTCACCTGGACGCTGTCCGTGGTCGCCGGCACCCATGTCTGCCTGCGCGCGGTGCGCGCGCCGGCAATGTACGACGCCATTGTTACGCACAAGGTCACGCATCTGTGCGGCGCGCCGATCGTGATGTCGACGCTGCTCAATGCCCCGGCGCATGAGAAAAAGCCGCTGCCGCACGTCGTGCAATTCGCAACCGCCGCGGCGCCGCCGCCGGAGGCGGTGCTGGCGGCCATGAAGGTGGCCGGCTTCAACGTCACGCATCTTTACGGCTTGACCGAAACCTATGGACCTGCCGCCATCAACGATTGGCATCGCGAATGGGAGGCGTTGAATTCGTCCGATCAGGCCGCCAGGAAAGCGCGCCAGGGCGTCGCCTATCCGGTGCTGGAAGCGCTCGATGTGATCGATCCGGAGACCATGCGGGCGGTGCCGCGCGACGGCGAAACATTGGGCGAGGTGATGTTCCGCGGCAATGTGGTGATGAAAGGCTATTTAAAAAACAAATCGGCGAGCGCGGCGGCCTTTGCCGGCGGCTGGTTTCATTCCGGCGATCTCGGCGTCATGCATCCGGACGGCTATATCCAGCTCAAAGATCGTTCCAAGGACATCATCATTTCCGGCGGCGAAAACATCTCTTCCATCGAAGTCGAGGACGCGCTGTACAAACATCCGGCTGTCCAGGTGGTCGCGGTGGTCGCCAAGCCGGATGAAAAATGGGGCGAGACGCCATGCGCGGTCGTCGAGCTCAAGCCGGGCACCACCGCCAGCGCCGATGAGCTGATCGCCTGGTGCAAGAAAAATCTCGCCTCGTACAAATGCCCGCGTCACGTCTTGTTTGCCGAAATTCCGAAGACGAGCACCGGCAAGCTGCAAAAGTTCAAGCTGCGGGAGATGGTGAAGGCGATGTGAGGCGTGTTCGGCAAGTCGACTCACGCCATCGGCTTTTTACAATTCCGGTTAAAACGTGAATGCCCGGCGCGAAGCCGGGCATGACTACTACCTCGCCGCGCTAGCGCAGGCGGCGCAACGATTGTCTCTCACTCTAGGAAACTTAGTGGACGAGCGTGTCCTGTCTTAGTCGGGCGATCTCGTCTTTGACGTGCAATTTTTTACGTTTCAGTTCGGCAATGTGGAGGTCGTCGATCGAAGGGTGGGTGAGTGCTTCTGCGATTTCCTGTTCAAGCGCTTGGTGTCGTTTTTCAAGTTCCGCAAGATGCGATTCAATCGCCATGTGGCATGCCTCCTTGCAGATGGCCAGTTCCGATCGTTCCTACACCCTGACAATCGGCTTTAAGGATACTCCGATTTTGCCTTTTCGAAAATCCCCGCTGGCGTAGTTGCGGCGGACTTGTGGGCGATTGGCCAAAACGCGATAATCGCTCGTCACTTAGGTGCAGTCAGGTGCAAGACCCGGCGACTTGTCGGCCGAAAAACCGCGCTTGGTAGGCTCGGCGCGACCAAGGCAGCAATGACGCAAGAGGAAGAACGCGAGCTTCGGGCGCAGCTGGCGCGCCTGCAGCAGGAGCATCGCGACCTCGATGCCGCGATTGCGGCGCTGCAGGATTCGCCCGGATCAGACCTCATCCAGGTGCAGCGCCTGAAAAAGCGCAAATTACAGCTGCGCGACCGCATCACTTTTATCGAGGATCAGCTCACGCCCGACATCATTGCGTGAGTGCTGCTATCGGCATCGGTGCGGCAATTTCGCCTTTGCGAAATGCAAAATTGATCAGAGGCTAACCGATGGCTCGATTCGGTCACGAAAATGCGATCTGGCTTTGCGGGCCGTTATGACAAAGTTTTGATGTGGAACTGAAGATTGCGCACGGTCGAGCGCCGCTTGTGCAAAAAGTCGCATGGCGCCGCAATAAGCCTGATGGCGGGGCAGGATAGACGCCGCAGAAGGCGCCAAAGATGGCTGCATTCTGACCGGGCCATTCAGTGTGCATTCACCAATAAATGGGATTTTAGAGCCGACAGTCGCAATCTGGGATTGCGAGCGAAACGTGAGGTGAAGTCATGAAAAGAATACTGACCGCCCTCGTAGCTGCCGCTACCCTCGCCGGCGCAGCGCTGGCAACCTCGGCGCCTGCGGAAGCGCGTTGGGGCTGGGGCTGGGGCCTTGGCGGCTTTGCGCTCGGGGCCGCAGTCGGCAGTGCACTGGCGGCGCCGTACTACTACCCATACGGCTACTATGGCTATTACGCGCCCTATCCCTATCCGCCGCCCTGCGTGTGGCGCCGGGTATGGAACGGCTACGCTTGGGTTCGCGCCTGTGTCTGACCGACCAGTCGCGTAAGCCAAGCGGTGGAAAACAGTTGAGGCGTTTTCTTGGCGGAAACGCCTCGCACTTGCGAATGGTGGCGATTTTCGGCACCTAACTTCCGCCAAACCTAACTTCCGCCAAAGAGTGGCTCTTGAGTTTCGGCGGGTTTGACGCGAGTTCGGGGGTTTCGGGGACTTCCGCCTATCCACATTCGAGATCGGCACCCGGCCGATCACATGAGGAAAACACATGCATAAGTCGCTTGTGGGCCTCGCCGCGGCTGCGGCGTTGGGCTTCGCTGTGGTGGCCGCGCCGGCGCCAGCAAACGCGGGCTGCTACGGCTGCGCAGTCGGCGCTGGAATCATCGGTGGCGTTGCTGCGGGCGCGATTATCGGCAGCGCCATCGCCAATAGTCCGCCCCCGCCGCCGCCGGCCTACTATTATCCGCCGCCGCCGCCCGCAGCCGGCTATTATCCGGCTCCAGGCCCGGGCTATGCCGCGCTGGCGCCCGGTTGCTACTGGGGCAAGCGCCAGGTTTGGGTGGAAGGCTACGGCTACCGCTGGCGAACCGTGCAAATCTGCCAGTAACGAGGAAATCTGCCAGTAACAAGGCTGCGCCTGAGCGCGGTAGCGCTTTGAATTTGGACCGGCCGGCTTGAACCATCCGGCCGGTCTTTCCATGCGATGGACCTGTCGAATGTGGGCGTGCGGCTTTAGGGCGCCGACCGGATTCGTCAGTCCAGCTTGCCCCGTGCGACGATGCCGATAGACGCCACGACAAAGGTGAGTATGCCGCTACGTTGGCGCGTAACGGCGATGTCCAAGAGTTTGCTGGGGCGGCTCTGGCACAAGAAATCGCGCACACGATCCGGCTCGCGCACAATGCTGGCACTTGGTTGGACTGCCGTCATCGCGTTGTGTGTCTACGCGGCGCTGGCGACGATGATCTATCTCACGCAGCGCTCGTTGATGTATTTCCCCGACACCGTCCACGTGCTTCCCGCGGCGGCAGGGTTGCCCGAAGCCGAAGAAGTGCCGCTCACTGCGGCCGACGGCGTCCGCATCGCCGCCTGGCACGTGGCGCCGCGCGACGGTAAACCGGTGATCCTGTACTTCCACGGCAATGGCGGCGCGCTGCGCTTTCGCGTTGAGCGCTTCCGCAGGCTTATCGCTGACGGGATCGGGCTCCTCGCACTGGAATATCGCGGCTACGGTGGCTTGGCCGGCAGTCCGAGCGAAGAGGGGCTGATTGCCGACGCCCAAGCTGCCTATCGCTTTGCCGCCGCGCGTTACCCGGCGCAACAACTCGTCTTGTGGGGCGAGTCGCTCGGCTCAGGCATTGCGATTGCCATTGCCGCAGAGCGGCCGGTGGGCCGCGTCATTCTCGAAGCGCCGTTCACATCGGCGGTGGCGGTCGGCGCCCAGCATTACTGGTATCTGCCGGTGTCGCTGTTGATGAAGGATCAGTTCCGGTCCGATGCGCGCATCGGCAAAGTCACGGCGCCGGTGATGATCATGCACGGCGTGCACGACCGCGTCGTTCCTTACGCGATGGGCGAAAAATTATTTGATCTCGCCAACCAGCCAAAACACTTTGTGCGTTTTCTCGACGGCGGTCACGAAGATCTCGACGCCAACGGGGCGCTTGATGCGGTCGGGCGTTTTCTCGCGGGCGATCTCGATTAGAATCTCGCAGCGACGCAAACGTCACTGCGGGACTGTCATCAATTCCAGCACGTGCCCGTTCGGATCGCGAAAATAGAAGCCGCGGCCGCCGCCCCAATTGTTGAGCTTGCCGTCTTTGAGGCTCCACGGCGCGCTGCCGAACACGATCTTGGCCTTTTTGACCCGGCCAAGAATGGCGTCGAACTCGCGATCGGTGACCTGGAAAGCGAGATGATGGCTGTCGAAATCGGAGTCATCATCGAACAGTAAGGTCAGTTCCTTGTTCACCCGTACCGGCGCGAAGTGTCCGGTGCGCGCACGCTTTAACCCGAAAATCTGGGCGAAGAATTTTGCCGCGACCACCTTGTCACGCGCCGGCACGATGGTGTGGTTGAGCGTAATGGTCATGATGGCTCCTTCGGCGCCTCCTTTCGGTGCGTGATGCCTTAATGAAACGCTCAAAACGTCGGATAGGTCTGTCCGACCTTGCCGCCGACCCGGGCGAAGCCCTCCTTGGCGGGCTGGTACTTGTCGTTGATATTGAGCGCCTTGGCGTACGAACCTGCGGCCTTGTCCTTCTGTCCCAGCCGCTCATAGGCAAGCCCGCGGCTGGTCCAAGCGCGCAAATTCAGCGGATCTATCTGCACCGCCTCGTCGAGATCGCTGGCCGCCGATTTGGTATCGCCGAGCGCCAGATAGCTGAGCGCGCGCGCCACGTAGGGCTCGGTCTTTTTGTTGGCAAGCCCCACTGCACTCGAGAAATCATCGATCGCGAGAGCGTGCTGGCGCTGGCTCTGATACAGGAGCCCGCGATTGTAATAAGCCTCGGGATTTTCCGGCTGCAGCCCGATTGCTTTGTTGAAATCCTCAAGCGCCTGGTTGTTGCGTCCTTGCTCGCGGTAGACGATGCCGCGGCCGACATGGGCTGCCGCGTAAGAGGGATCGATCGCCAGCGCCTTGTTCTCATCCGCGAGCGCCTGATCGAGCTTGTTGATCCGGCGGTACACGAGCGCGCGATTGGCATAGGCCTGCGCGTAATTCGGATCGAGGCTGATTGCCTTATTGAAGTCGGCCAGCGCCTGCTCGGGCCGCCCGGATTCGCCATAGACCGAGCCGCGCATATTGTAGGCCTGTGGATCGTCCGGATGCGCGGCAATGACCTCGCTGAGCGAAGCGACATTGGATTGCGGTCCGGGATAAAGCGGCTTGTCCTGGTCGGAGGCGCCCGGACTGCCGGGAGTTGCGCAGCCGGCGAGCGCGAACAAAATGACGGGCAGCAGTACGAGCTGCACCGTCACGCGGGGTCTCGACTTCGCCGGTTTGCCGCCCATCACGGCGCAACGATAACAGCCCGCACCGGCAAAAACCCGCCACGGCGGGACGATCGTGCAGTCCGATTTTCCGCGGCCGAGCGAGGACATGGCGAGACAAACATGACAAAAAAGCCAGAGCCTTATCGATACTGAGTCAAATCAGGATCGATAAGGCTCTGCCGCAGGAAAAAGCAAAGTCCGTCGCTGGTTAGCCGAACCGCGGCGCCCGCGGTGGACCCGATCTGGCGCCTCCGGCGGTGGGGGCGGGCTTGGCCTTCATCGGCAGCAGGCCTTCGCGCTGCAATCGCTTGCGGGCCAGTTTGCGGGCCCGGCGGATCGCTTCGGCCTTCTCCCGCGCTTTCCTTTCCGATGGTTTCTCGTAATGGCCGCGCAGCTTCATTTCCCGGAAAATGCCCTCGCGCTGCATCTTCTTTTTCAGCGCCTTGAGGGCCTGATCGACGTTGTTGTCACGGACAAGAACCTGCACGCGTGCTCCTCTTGGATTCGGTTCTGGGATTGCTTGATGCCGCGCGGCCAAAGGCCTGCGTCACCTTGGCGCGGGCTGTAGCAGAACAGCGCCAAAAAGTCCACCGCAGGCGCACTAGTCGTCAAACACGCGCGTGACGTGGCCCATCTTGCGGCCGGGCCGGATCGCCGTTTTGCCGTAGAGATGCACGGCAACCCCGGGCAAATTGAGATAACGCCGGTAATCTTCGACCTCGCGGCCGATCAGGTTCGTCATCTCGACGCGACCGCGGCGAACCGGCTTGGCGAGCGGCCAGCCTGCTACCGCCCGGATATGCTGCTCGAATTGCGACACCGACGCCCCGTCGAGCGTCCAATGTCCGGAATTGTGCACCCGCGGTGCGATTTCATTGACCAAGAGCTCACCCTCGCGCAGCACGAACATTTCGACGGCAAGCACGCCGACATAGCCAAACTTCTGAGCGATGATTTCGGCAATGCGCCGTGCCTGCACCGCGCCCTGTTGCGAAAGCGTTGCCGGCACCCGCGATGTCTTCAAGATATGATCGCGGTGCTCATTCTCGGTCACGTCGAAACATTCCACGGCGCCGGCATGGCTGCGCGCTGCCACAACCGAGACTTCGCGCTGGAACGGTATGAATGCTTCCAGGATGCAGGGCTGGGCGCCGGCCTCGCGCCAGGCGGCCTCGGGATCGGTGCCGTTTTTGATTGTGACTTGGCCTTTGCCGTCATAGCCGAAGCGGCGGGTCTTAAGCACCGCGGGCCGACTGATGCGCTTGACCGCGGCCTTCAGTTCGGCGGGGGAGGAGACTTCGGCGAAGGCCGCGGTTGGGATGCCAAGGTTCGTGACGAAGTTCTTCTCGACGAGGCGGTCCTGCGTCGTCGCCAGGATCGCCGGGTCCGGTAGGACCGGAACGCGCGCGGCGAGAAAAGCAGCGGTCTCGGCGGGGACGTTTTCGAATTCGTAGGTAACGACATCGACGTCCGCCGCAAATCGATCCAGCGCCTCGGTATCGGTGTAATCCGCGCAGGTGACACGATGCACGACGTCAAAGGCCGGCGAGTCCGGACTCGGCGCGAAAACATGACATCTGAAACCGAGCCGCGCGGCGGCGAGCGCCAGCATGCGGCCAAGCTGTCCACCGCCGAGGATGCCGATGGTCGCCTCGGGCTCGAGCGCAGGCGCGGCTGCGGTCACGCGATATCCTTCGGCACCTCGGGTACACCCGCGGTCTGCGCCGCCCGCCAGGCTTCGAGCCGCCGCGCCAATGCCGCGTCGTTGAGCGCGAGCACGCTGGCGGCGAGCAGCGCCGCGTTGATCGCGCCGGCCTGGCCGATCGCGAGCGTGCCGACCGGCACGCCGGGGGGCATTTGCACGATCGAGTACAGCGAATCTTGTCCAGACAGCGCCTTGGACTCGATCGGCACGCCGAATACTGGCAAGCTGCTGAGCGAAGCGGTCATGCCCGGCAGATGCGCGGCGCCGCCGGCGCCGGCGATGATCACCTTGAAGCCTTCTGCTTTGGCGCCTTTGGCGAAGGCGTATAACCGCTCCGGCGTGCGATGGGCCGAAACAATGAGCGTCTGGTAGCCGATTTGCAGCGCGTCGAGGGTCTCGGCGGCGCGCTTCATCGTCTGCCAGTCAGACTGGCTGCCCATGATAATGGCGACGGATTTTGCTTCCGAAGGCGCCACGATTGAAAAACCCCTGCGCGAAGGAAGCGCCGGATTATAGGCCCGCGCGTTGGACTAGCAAGGCGGCCAACCTTATCTAATTTACAGAAACTGTGCGATTTCGGGCAGGGTTAACGTTTTGGCTGGACGCGATCCTGAACAGAGGACCCTGCGCCGATGGAGATAAGCCAATATCATTACCTACCGCTGGCGCCGAGCTTCTTTGCAATCCTGGTCGGCATCTTCATCGGCGTTCTGATCCTCCAATCGCTGCGCTACGCCTATGTCAGCCTCGGCATCAGTTCAGGGACGGCGCTGTTTCTCTTGTTTGCCTCGCTGATCGGCAGCGTTTTCAACATCCCAATCGTCCAGCTACCGCCGGAGCCGGTTGTGTCGGACCGCGTCGTCGATTTCTTCGGCATGCAATATGCGGTCCCGGTGGTCACCCATTGGCGCGGCACGGTGATCGCGGTCAATGTCGGCGGCGCGGTGATCCCGACTTTGTTATCGCTCTATCTGCTGTTCGTTCGAAATTTGTGGATCAAGGGCACGATCGCGACGGTGATCGTGGCGCTGGTTCTGCACTGGCTCGCCAATCCGGTCCCTGGGCTCGGCATCGCAGTGCCGGTCTTCGTGCCGGTCATCGCCACCGCCGCGGTCGCGCTGATATTGTCGCGCGAGGACGCCGCACCGCTCGCTTACATTGCCGGCGCGCTCGGCACGCTGATCGGCGCCGATCTGACCAATCTCGACAAAGTGAGCGGGCTCGGCGCGCCGGTAGCTTCGATTGGAGGCGCCGGCACTTTCGACGGCATTTTTCTAACCGGCATTCTGGCCGTCATTCTTGCCAACCTGTTCCCGCACCGGCACGCCCGCGACCCGCAGCCGTGGGCTACCTGACTGGGCCACCTGACCGGGTAACCTAAGCAAACCACTGGACCGACCTTGCCAATCATTTCGGAAGGGTGCGCAATAGCGCCCCGCATTCATAAGGTTCACCAAGCAAGCAATCCATGCAGCAACCGGCCATCGCGCAATTTCACGCCCATATCTATTACGATCCGGCGAACAGCCGCGGCCGCGCCGAGCGGCTGCGTCAACGGGTTGCCAAAGACTTTCCGAAAGCCAAGCTCGGCCGCTGGCACGACGAGCTGGTCGGACCGCATCCCCAATCGATGTTTCAGATCGCTTTTCCCGCCGAGCTGCTTGCGGCGTTTGTGCCGTGGTTGATGCTCAATCGCGATGGTCTTGTCGCGCTCCTACATCCGGAAACCGGCAACGATCTTGCCGACCACACCGCGCATGCCGTCTGGTTCGGCGCAGTCTTGCCGCTGCGGCTTGAGGCCTTCGCCGCACACAAATAAATCGTTATGGGTGATTGCGCGCGGCGATTGTCGAGACCCGCGCGGCCAGCGTACTTTGCCCTCGGAAATAACAGTGGAGGAAAAACCCATGAGAATAACTCTCGCTGCGTTAGGTTTTGCCGCCGGTCTCGGTGTCGTCGTCGTCTGCCAAAGCGCGGTAGCAATGCCAATTAGCACCGGCGCCATCCAACAGGCGGCCGCCGCCACTACCGTGCAGCAAGCCCAATATGCCGAACGCCGCCGCGGCGGCACCATTACCAAATGCTATCGTGAATTCGTGGTCGGCAATTACACCTGCCACACGTATCGGACCTGGTAAGACCGCCATCTGTCAGGACCCGAACGCATTGCCGTGGCGCAAGCCGCGGCAATGCGCTCCAGTATTGCGCCAGAACATTCTTCGTGGCCCGGCCGTTAGGCTGCAAACGAAGCCTGAATGTTCAGGCACGGTCATGCCCAGCCAGCGCGATATCGATCGACGCAACGACGCAAGACTTCTCACGCCGCTCTTGTTGATGGCGCTCGTGATCGCGGCGGGTGTTCTGTTCTACGCGCTGATCGGCCATGCCCTAGCCGCGGCCTGAGAAAGCGGATTGCGCACGCAGTTCCATTCCTGCTGTCGCAGAAACCACTGGGAATAGTGCTGTTCCGACGCCGGCAAGAGCGAACCGATCAGCGCGCGGATCGTTGCCTCTGAAAGTGAAAAACGGAGCCGGAACTATGAAAAAACTTCTCTTTGGCGCGGGCCTCGTGATCGCCGCGACATCGGCGGCTGCGGCGCAGGGCTACTATTACGCCACGCCATACGGCTACGGGGTGTACGACACGGGCAATTTCCCGGGCATCTACGCCTATGTAGGCGAGCCGTATGCGGCACCTCCGATCGCCTATGGTTACGACCCTGATGGTACCGCCGGCAATTGGCTGTACTACCGGTCCAGCGGGCCAGGGCGAGGCAACAACGAGGAGTCGACACGATGAACGCCGCAAAGATCATCCTGGCTTTGACTTTGTTCGCAGGGGTGGCGGCGACAAGCTTCGTGACGCCCACGCCAAGCTTCGCGCAGAGCCAGCCAAATTACGGACCGAACTCGCCGGGCGGCGGCGATACCTTCGGCGAGCCGTATAGCGGCACTGCTGCGGCACGACGGAAATCGGGTGGCTGGTAGGCTACCCTTCGAGATAGATTGACTGACCTCAATGTCGGACCAAACCCCCGGTCCTCTCGGATCGGGGGTTTTGTCGCCGGCCTTCCGGCGCGCAATATCGATTTTCTCCTGATCGGGTCGAGCAACCATGACAACGGGGGCGCAGGCGCGGCGGCTGAGCGTCGCAGTGGTCGGGCTTGGCAGCGTCGGCGGCGCCGCCGCCGGTACTCTCGCAGCCGCCGGGCAGCACGATATCGTGGCCTGCACGCGGCAGCCGATCGGGCGGTTTACGCTGGAGCGCGCGGAAGGACCGGTCGAAGCCCCCCTTCGCGTGTTGACCGATCCGGCGCAAGCCAAACCGGTCGATTGGGTGCTCGTTTGCACGAAAACGCATCAGACTGCGGCCGCCGGTCCCTGGCTTGCGCGGCTGTGCACGCCGGTCACGCGCGTCGCAGTTTTGCAGAACGGCATCGATCACGTCGCACGCGTGGCGCCGCTCGCGTGCGGCACCACCATCGTGCCGGTGCTGATTTATTATAACGGCGAGCGCTTAGCTCCGGACCGCGTGCGGATTCGCCATGCCGGCTCCTACGATGTGGTGGTTGCCGATGACGAGCCGGGCCGCGCTTTCGTCGATCTGTTCGAGGGCACGCCGCTTCGCATCATTCGCAGCGGCGATTTCGCAACGCTGGCTTGGCGCAAGCTTCTGATCAATGCGGTTGCCAATCCGATCACTGCCCTGACACTGCAGCGGCAGGCGGTGCTACGTCGTCCGGACGTTCAGGAACTGTGCCGGGGCATTCTCGACGAAGCGGTGGCGGCGGCGCGCGCGGAGGGTGTGAAGCTTGCCGAAGACGAAACCGCGCGCACGATCGCCACGCTCGAAAATTTTTCCGGCGAGCTCGGCACCTCGATGTATTTCGATCGCCTCGCCGGGCGCCGGCTTGAGGTCGAGGCGCTCACCGGCGCGATTGTTGCGGCTGGCGAGCGGCACGGCATGGCGATGCCACTCAATCGCGCGCTGCTCACGCTGTTGCGGGCGATCAATGATGCAACGAGCGCGTAGGCCGCCTTGCAACCTTCGGGCGTGACGCCCGGCACTGCTGACTTTGCATCGCGCCCTGCGGCGCGTCATTATCGGACAATGCCCCGAGACGATTCGAGAGACTCGCGAGACCGATCGAGAGATTGGCGGGATACGCCGAAGGCGCGGCGCGAGCCCGACGCGCGCGCCGCCGCCGAGAAAGCCTTCAAGGCGGTGACGACCAAGCCGGTCGAAGGCCCATCGAGGGCGGCGCCGGCCGCCTTACCGGGCGGGAAAGAGACAGTGACGCTGCGGATCGACCGCGACGTGCTCGACTTTTTCCAGCAAGACGGCCCTGGCTGGCAGGACCGCATCAGTGCGGCGCTGCGCAAGGCGGCAGGGAAGTAGTAGAAGCCGGTCATTTCTAAAGCGAATCGCTCTGGCTTGATTCATCCGCTCGTCCCCGCGTAAAGCGGGGACCCAGCGCGGATTATTGCAGATTTGACTGGCTTATCTGGATTCCCGCTTGCGCGGGAATGAGCGGAAAATTCACCGCGCGGCCGCGGCGACGGCGGCGTGCGGGTTTTCCATATGCGCGATGTTGTTCTTGACCGCCTTCTGCACTTTCTCGAAGGCGCGCACTTCGATCTGGCGCACGCGCTCGCGCGATACGCCGAACTCGTCGGCGAGTTCTTCCAGCGTGATCGGTTCGTCAGCGAGCCGGCGCGCTTCGAAAATCCGGCGCTCGCGGTCATTGAGCACGGTGAGCGCCTCGCCGAGCGCCTTGTGCCGGTTTTCCGACTGTTCGCTTTCGGCCAGCCGGCTTTCCTGGCTGACACCGTCGTCAACCAGCCAATCCATCCATTCACCGGAATCGCCGTCTTCGCGGATCGGCGCGTTGAGCGAAGCATCGCCGCCGAGCCGGCGATTCATGTCGATGACATCCTGCTCGGTCACGCCAAGCCGCTTGGCGATGAGCTTGACCTGATCCGGGCGCATGTCGCCTTCGTCCAGCGCCGAAATCCGGCTCTTGGCCTTGCGTAGGTTGAAGAACAGCTTCTTCTGATTGGCGGTAGTGCCCATCTTCACGAGAGACCACGAGCGCAGGATGTATTCCTGGATCGCGGCCTTGATCCACCACATCGCATAGGTGGCGAGTCGAAATCCCTTGTCGGGCTCGAAGCGCTTGACCGCCTGCATCAGTCCGACATTGCCTTCGGAGATGACTTCCGAGATCGGCAGGCCATAGCCGCGATAGCCCATGGCGATCTTGGCCACGAGCCGCAAATGGCTGGTGACGAGCTTATGCGCGGCGTCGCGGTCGCCGTGCTCGCGCCAGCGCTTGGCCAGCATGAATTCTTCCTGCGGTTCCAGCATCGGGAACCGCCGGATCTCTTCCAGGTACCGGGTGAGGCCGGTTTCGCCCGATAAGATCGGCAGTGCAGCAGTTTGGGCCATGACAGCGCCCTCCATATACAGGCCCCCGCGAAAGCGGCGGGCGGATGGAGCCGTCGCTCTTTGAGCCGACGGCTCCAGTTCCATCATCTCGCACCCGCAACATACACGGTCGAATCAGGCGAGCGGAAGGGAAACGGCATCACTTCGCCGCGATGCCAGCTTGATTTTCGCTCAAATGGCGCTGAAAACCCGCGGAAACCTTACCGACAGACTACTCAGCGCCCGTGCCGGCCCGACTCCCAGCCAGCGCATTATGCAAACGGGCAAGATCAAGCGGTAGTTCCGATCGGAACTCAAGGATTTCGCCGGTTAACGGGTGGTTGAGATGTAAAATATGTGCATGCAGCGCCTGCCTGCCAAGGTCGGCGAGCGCGGCTTGCGCCGCCTGCGGCAAAAGCGCCGCTTTGGTGCGAAAACCGGCCCCGTAGACCGGGTCGCCTAATAGCGGATGTCCGATCGCAGTCAAATGGACCCGAATCTGATGGGTCCGGCCAGTTTCGAGCCGGCAGGCCAAGAGGCTGGCCACCGCCTCCGGTTCATTCGGGCGTTTTTGCTTAACGTGGGCGCGCGCCGGCTTCGCGGCGCGATAGCGCTCCAGCACTTGCCAGAACGTTACGGCGGGGCGCCCGCTCTCGCGCACCGCCATGCGGTCGCGCGCCCGCGGATCGCGGTCGATCGGACGATCGACCCTGCCGTGCTGGCGGTCGGGCGCACCCCAGGCAAAGGCGAGATAGCCGCGCTCGAACGGCGCGCCGCTGCGGCCGTGATCGGCGAATTGCGCCGCCAACGCCGCATGCGCGCGATCGTTTTTCGCAACGACCATCAGGCCGGTCGTGTCCTTATCGAGCCGGTGGACGATGCCGGGCCGGCGCTCGCCACCAATCCCGGAAAGGCTGTCGCCGCAATGGGCGATCAAGGCATTCACCAGCGTTCCGGTCCAATTGCCGGCGGCCGGATGAACGACCACGCCGGCCGGCTTGTCGATCACGATCATGTCGTCATCTTCGTAAACGATCTTAAGCGGAATGGGCTCGGGCTCTGGGCGCGCCGGGCGCGGCGGCGGTACGTCAACCTTGATGGCGGCGCCGGAATTGACGCGATGGCTGGGATCGCGGATCGTATGGCCGTCGACCTCGACCGCGCCGGCCTCGATCAGGGTTTTAAGACGCGAGCGGGACAGTTCGACGAGATGGCGGGCCAGCACGCGATCTAATCTTTCGCCGGCCTCATCGGGGGCGACCAGGACGGATATCGGCGTGGGCGAAGACGATGCCGAGGGGGGTGTCATGAATGTTTCCGGCGCGCGGCGACACGCCAATCTATCAATCGCGGGCGAGCCCGCCGAGTCCGCGGCGGCGCAAGTGGTGGCCCGCGCGCGGGTCATCATGTTGATCTCGGCACTCACCACGGCGCTCGCGATCGCCGCGGTGGTCACCGTGATCGGCTATCGGATGTTTGGCGGGAGCGGCCCCATGGTCGCAACCGACGATATTATTTCGCTGCCTAAAGGCGCGCGCTTGATCTCGAGCTCGGCGTCGGCCGGCCGCCTTGCCGTGCTGATCGAAGTCGACGGCGTCAGCGAATTGCGAACCTTCGACATCAAGACGCTCAAGCAGACCGGCCGGCTACGCTTTACCCGCGAGCCTTAACCGCACTGAATGCGGCAAGCCTCTCGGCTTGCGCCGCCGCAGTATCGCGGCTATTTCGAATTGGTCGCTCCCTTCGTCTAGCGGCCCAGGACGTCGCCCTCTCACGGCGAAAACAGGGGTTCGAGTCCCCTAGGGAGCGCCACCTTTCAATTTCACGACTGATATCGCTGAGTTTTTCGTTCTAAAAGTCCCACTTTTGGAAAAGTGGGACACTCAACGTTCGTTATTTGAGCTTTGCAATCGCTGAATCTGCCAACTTCTTCTTGCGCGCGGCGCGTGTGTAGCGTTCGACCTCCTCCAG
>Ga0187804_10000113_pt1 | contig 16836 bp, 14 predicted proteins | sample NC_wetland_sal_i_3_FD_132961 | JGI IMG/M metagenome (GOLD analysis project Ga0187804, IMG submission 132961) | Wetland sediment microbial communities from Neuse River Estuary, North Carolina, USA - Control_4 | ecosystem: Environmental > Aquatic > Freshwater > Wetlands > Sediment | place: USA...
CAGTCGAGGGCGGTGCACTGGTGAGGAAAAAGAACTGAATGGGATTCGCTGTTGAGGGAGAGGATTCCTATGTTGGTCGCGTCCGAATTGAAGGCGGGAATGGTCATCCGAATGGAGGGCCAGATTTACAGAGTTCTTGAAGTGGAGAGCCGGGCAGGAGCGGCGAAGCTAGGCGGTGTCGTCAAGGCCAAGCTGAGTAACGTGCGCAGCGGCCGGATATGGGAGCCGCATCTCCGCCCGCAGGAACGAGTGGAAGAGCTGCAGGTGGAGCGGCAACTCATGGAATTCCTGTTTCGCCACGGCAGCACCTGTACCTTTATGAACCCCAACACCTACGAACAGATTGAAGTATCTGCCGAGATTCTGGGGCCAGCCGAACAGTTTCTCCAGGCCGGAATGCAAGTGCCGGTCGAGTTCTTCGAGGGCGTGCCCATCAGCGCCGTCCTGCCGGATATCATGGAGGCCCGGGTTGCGGACACGGCGCCAGCCGCGCGTTCACAACAGGACAGCGCCTGGAAGGAAGCCAGGCTCGACAATGGTCTCATGATCCGCGTTCCGCTCTTCATTGCTCCCGGGGAAAGCGTGCGGGTTGATGTGCGAACCGGCCACTACGTGGAACGGGCGCACCCGGACAGAAAACGGATCGCATAATACTTGCTCTGTCGAGCGGAGAAGAGGAGAACTATGCTCGAAATGAGGACCATTCGCATGGAGTTTCCGGCTGATGCCAACATTGTCGTCGGCCAGTCGCACTTTATCAAAACGGTGGAAGACCTCTATGAAGCGGTCGCGACCACGGTGCCGCAGGCCAGGTTTGGTCTGGCGTTCAATGAAAGCTCCGGGGCATGCCTGACGCGGTCGGAAGGAAATGATCAGGCGCTGCAAGAGATTGCCGTATGCAATGCCCAGGCACTCGGTTCGGGTCACACGTTTGTGCTCGTGATCCAGAACGCCTATCCCATCAATATACTGAGTGCAATCCGAAACGTGCCCGAGGTTTGCACGATCTTTTGTGCCACCGCCAACCCGGTTGAGATCGTCGTGGCCCGGAGCGAACAGGGTCAGGGGGTGCTGGGGGTGATTGACGGCAGTTCCCCGAAAGGCGTGGAGGGACCCGCAGACGCCGCCTGGCGGCACGACCTGCTGCGCAAGATCGGTTACAAACGGTAGGACCGCACGACCAGTTACGGCCTCCCTACTGCAGTCTTCAGATCGATTGTGTCTTAGGCGCGGTACCAGTCTTCGCGGGTCAGCGGCAAACCACTCTGCCCGTGCAACGGCTTGGCAAGCAGGGTTTGGTACACGTTCAGACGACCGCTCTGGAATCCATGTGCCGCGCCCGCCATGTAGAGGCGCCATATCCGGTAGGTTGTATCATCCGTGATGCGACGCGCCTCCTCCGCATGGGTCTCCAGTCGTTGCACCCAGTTGTGAAGCGTTAAGGCATAGTGCTCACGCAGGCTTTCTAGATCCCTGACCTCGAAGCCACTCAGTTCCGCCGCTCGAAGGGTCGTACTGATCGGTACCATCTCGCTATCGGGAAAGACGTAACGGTCAGTAAAGGATGGCACTCGCCTGCGATAAGTGGCAGAGTAGGCAATCCCGTGGTTCAGAAATACCCCGCCCGGCCGCAATAGCTCGTACGCTCGGTTGAAGTATTCCGGCAGGAACGCTTCGCCCACGTGCTCGAACATACCCACACTGACAATCTTGTCATACTGCTGGTCATGATCAATGTCGCGGTAGTCCGACACCTCCACACGGCATCGATCGCTCAGGCCTGATTCGCGCAGCCTTTGTCGGGCCAGTTCCCCCTGCGGCACGCTCAGCGTGATTCCCACCGCTTCCACGCCATAGTGAGCGGCGGCGTACATGATCAATCCACCCCAGCCACAACCAATGTCGAGGAGACGCTCGCCACGGCGGAGCCGCAGCTTCTTGCAGATGTAATCCAGCTTGCGCTGCTGTGCGGAATCCAGATCTTCTTCTGGGGTGGCGAAGTAAGCACACGAGTAGACCATGCGCTGATCCAGCCAGAGCGCGTAGAACTCGGCTGGATGGTCGTAGTGATAGGTGACGGCTTGTTGGTCCCGATCCTTGGAATGAACTGAACCCGACAACTTGATGGGGTGGAGGCCTGCTCGTGGGCGATCGTTCGCGGGCAACTTCTGCAGTCGCTTAGCGAGATCAAACTTCGTCCCGGCGCTGCGTTGCTGTTCTAGCAGATAATCCGCCAATTCGAAGGCGGCTTCGATGTCGCCCTCAATGTCGAAGTCGTCGTAAATGTAGGCTTCTCCCAGCTTGAGTTCGCTGGGCGAAAGAACCATCGCGCGCAGTGCTCCCGCGTGCTTGAGAACCAGTGTGAAGCGCGGCTGCTTTTCCATTCCCCAAGTAGTGCCGTCCCACAACCGAACCTGAAAATCGCGCCTGGGGTAATCTGCCAGGAGCGTCTCCAGCGACGCGGCGCTAATCAGGGAATGCGGCTCCCCGAATAGAGACTTCGCCAATAGTCCCATATCCTCCTCCATTGCGCTGCTGCGGTGGCGCATACCCAGCGAGGGAGCGTGGGTGGTCAATCAATCCGATGAAGCTGCAGTTTCGACCTTGTTGAGCAGCTTTGGAGAGACTCGCATTTCAGTAGTCCAGCCTGCAATTCTACAACTGCGCACCTCCGTTGTGAGGTCGATGAACTGCCCCTTTCTACTCTTCGAAGCAGGCGCCGCCACCGTGACCATGCTTCTGGTGTTCCTTGATGGTGCGGCTCAACCGGGAATAAGCTTCCTGCAGCGATTGTTTCTCTCGCTCCGTGAGGTCCGGATTCTCAAGCGCGGTCACAACGTCATCGAATTCTGCTTCCAGATGCTCAAGTTCTGCACAGAGCATGGCGACCTCCACTTCCTTCCGCCAGCGTTACGGAAGTTGCCTTAAGTTGATCCGGCGAGAGCGTTCATCTGCCCTCGCCCCGAGTTGACAGACGCCTATGCAGCGCACCTCGCCATGAGTTCTTTTCTTCCCAGGCCCAGGATGCCGTGTTTCTTTCCGACCTTCTTGAACGCTTCAATAGCGGTGTCCAGGTGATGTTTCTCGTGCGCCGCGGACAGTTGGGTGCGAATGCGGGCCTGCCCTTTAGGCACGACCGGAAAGAAGAACCCAATCGCGTAAACGCCCTCGTCAAAGAGATCGCGGGCAATATCCTGCGCCAGTTTGGCGTCGTAGAGCATGACCGGCACAATCGGCGTGTCTCCTTCCTTTACGTCGAAACCGGCCTGCTTGAGCAGACCTCGCCAGTACCCGGCGTTCCACTCCAGTTTGTCGCGGCGTTCGGTTGAGGCACTGATCAAATCAAGCACCTTCAGAGCACCCGCCACAATCACCGGCGCCACGGCATTGGAAAACAGATAAGGACGTGCTCGCTGCCGGCACATCTCCACCAGTTCGCGGCGGCCGCTGACGCAGCCTCCCGAAGCGCCGCCCAACGCTTTTCCCAGCGTCGTAGTGATCACATCGATCTTGCCGAACACGCCGCAGTGCTCATGCGTGCCACGCCCGGTCTTGCCGATGAACCCGGTGGCGTGCGAGTCATCCAAGAAAACCATCGCGTTGTACTTTTCCGCCAGCGCGACAATGTCGGCCAGCTTTGCGGTATCGCCGTCCATCGAGAAGACCCCGTCGGTGATGATCATGCGGAAGCGCTTGTCCTGATGTTCCTGGAGCTTCTCTTCGAGGTGCTCCATGTCGGAGTGCTTGTAAGTGTCCTGCATGGCCTTGCACAGACGCATTCCGTCGACCATGGAGGCGTGAACCAGGCGGTCGGCAATCATCACGTCGCGCTCATTCAGGCAGGCCTCGAAAAATCCGGCGTTCGCGTCCATGCAAGAAGGAAAGAGCAAGGTATCTTCGGTGCCGAGAAACTGGGTCAAACGGTTCTCGAGTTCCCGGTGCATGTCCTGCGTGCCGCAAATGAAGCGCACGGAGGACATTCCGTAGCCCCGTGAGTCCAGTCCGGCGTGCGCGGCAGCGATCACCTCCGGATGACTGGAGAGTCCAAGGTAGTTGTTGGCGCATATGTTAATGCACTTCCTGACCGTAGAGCCTGCCGGGAACTCCACTTCAATTTCGGAAGATTGGGGCGAATGGATGTAGCGCTCCTGCTTGAACAAGCCAGCGGTTTTGATTCCCTCAATCTCCGTCTGATACGAATGGCGAAATGAATCGGAAAAGGCCATGATGTGCCTCGCGTATTGAGATTCAAACTCGTGCTGTGCCCCTGGCATAACAAAGGATGGACAGCGCCTGGCACGCTCTAGACGCTGCCCACTTCCGCCTTCTGGAATCGTCGCACCAGCGCGGCGATGCGCTCGACCGTATCGAAGGCCTCGGGCGTGGCCGCCTCGTCAGGTATGTGGATCGAGTACTTCTTTTCCAAAAACCGCAGGAGAGACACCATAGAAAAAGAATCCACAATGCCGCTTGAGATGATTGGGGTCTTCTCGGTGATCTGCCGGTCGTCTCCTTCTTGCAGATATTCCCGAATGATGTAATCGCGGACTACGGTGGTGATTTCGTCCATAGCTGGCCTCTGTTTAGTCGTCCATGATGGTGGAGAGGTCCCCCACCGGTTCATGGAATTCCTTGCAGCGCAGGACACGGCGGACGATCTTGCCGCTGCGCGTCTTGGGCAGAGAATCAACAAACTCAATTTCCTGGGGCATTGCCAGCGGCGACAACCGCTTGCGAATGTTGTTCATGATTTCCAGTTCGAGGTCATCGGATACCTGGAAACCTCGTTTCAGGGTGACGTAGGCTTTTACGACTTCCATGTTGATGGGGTCCGGCTTGGCGACGGCGGCGGACTCGGCCACGGCGGGGCATCCCAGCAGAGCCGACTCGATTTCAAAGGGACCGACTAGGTGCCCGCCGGTGTTGATGACGTCGTCGTCCCGGCCCATAAACCAGAAGTAGCCATCGGGGTCGATCGAGGCACGGTCGCCACACAGATACCAGCCATTCTTAAATCGTGCCTGGAATCCGGCCTCGTTGTTCCAGTAGCCGCGAATCTGCGACGGCCACCCCGGCCGCAATGCAATCAGGCCCGCTACGCCCGGACGATTCACAGGCTCGTAGGTCTCCGGATTCAGCACGGTTGCGGTGATTCCTGGAAACGGTTTTCCCATCGAGCCAGGCTTGATCGGCATCCCGGGAAGGTTGGTAATGACGATGCACCCGGTTTCGGTCTGCCAGAAGGTGTCGTGAAACGGCTTCCCAAACACCTCTTGCGACCAGATTACCGCCTCGGGATTCAGCGGCTCCCCGACGCTGGCCAGGTGTCGCAAGCTGGACAAGTCATGCTGCCGGACGATCTCCGCTCCCTCCTTCATGAGCAGACGGATTGCGGTCGGCGCCGAGTACCAGACCGTTACCCGGTGCTTCTCGATGAATTCGTACCAGTGGTCGGCGTTGAAACCGGAGTCCAGAACCACCTGCGTAATCCCGTTCGCCCACGGCCCGATGATGCCGTAGGACGTGCCGGTGACCCAGCCGGGATCGGCGTTGCACCAATAAATGTCATCGGGCCGAAGATCGAGGACCCATTTGGCCGTGAGGTACTGCGCGATGATCGAATAGTGGACGTGCTGTGCACCCTTGGGCTGCCCAGTCGTGCCGGAGGTGTAGTGCAGGATCGAGGGCGACTCCGCAGTGGTGGGGTGGACGGCGAAGTCCTCGATGCGCGGAGTCCGCTCCATCTGGAAGGCAATCTCGTCTGGCTGCAACGAGGCCTGATCCGCGTCCACTACGATGACGTGCCGCAGACTTGGAAGCTGGCGGCGGATCTTGCGCACTTTGTAGAGATGCTTCCTTTGGGTGATGATGGCCGAAGTTTGGGCATCGGCGAGCCGCACGAAAAGAGATTCATCCCCGAACGCGGAAAACAGCGGCTGGGCCACCGCTCCGGTCTTCAGAATCCCGAGAAACCCGATGTACAGCTCGGGCACGCGGTCCATAAACAGGCAAATCCGTTCCGCAGGCCGGAGATCCAGTCCGGAGAGGAAGTGGGCAATGGTGTTGGAGAGAATTCGGACGTCGTCATAAGTGAAGCGCTTCTGGTTGCCCTGATAATCTTCCCAAAGCAGGGCCCACTTGTCGGCCAGGCCCAGTTGGCAGATCCGATCGCTGCACATCCATCCGATGTTGATCGTATCTCCCGGTTCGTAACCCAACTCCTCCTCGGCGACGTGCCACTCGAACTTTGCGGTGGGTTCCTCGTAGGAAAGCGGGGCGCTCATTGTTTGTCCCTCCTGGCGCACGCTGTTTAAGTTCCAGGATGACTCTGACGCCACTTTGCATGGCAGCAGGAACGAGTGAGAGCCCGATGTGCCGTCTCCGACTCGCGACCCCTCTGCTACCAGCTTTGTTGGCCCGCCCGTTTGCGGGGGCGAACCCAAACTCAGTTTACCGACCTTTCGCCATGGCTTGCAGTGACCGCCGTCAATCGACGCTGTGATATCGCCAACCAGCTGCGGTCCCAGGCGCGGCGCGAACGCCCGGCCGTAGCTCGTCGCAACGTGGCAATAGCCTCCAGCATGGCTTTCAGTTCAGCCTTCGTCGCTGGTTTCTTTCCAAGTCCCGCAAAACGCCTTTCAAACGCGCGTTCGAACAGAGGAAGCGCTTTGCCATCGCTGCAATGTAGAGTTCCGCCAATCCAGATGTCGCCCGACGATGTGGCAGTGACAGGCCTTTCGAAGTGTTGCCTTGCAAAATGTAATTACCGGGAAGACAATTCTAGGCGGAGGTAATCCCCCATGAGTCCCAAGACTCCTATCCCAATCAGACACAAACCACCCGATGCCGAAGTCGAAGAACAAATCCGCCAACGTGCGTATCAGCTGTATGAAAAGCGTGGCCGCGTGGATGGAAACGCAGTGGAAGACTGGCTGATAGCCGAAGAAGAAGTGTTGGGTTCCAGACAAGCCAAAGCAGCCACGGCATCGCCCTAACCGGTTTCCCGAGTTCTTCTCGCCGCCCGCCCAGCCCGGGCGTTTTCCTTTGTAGTCCGCGAAGACGGGAAACGCCTTAGCGCACTTCTCCTGGAAATCGACTCACGAGGCCCTGCCCCAGCAAGGTTCTTCTCAGACCCCCGCCGCTGGAAGTGGACCTTTGGAAGTCGCAGAACGTTTACTATCAGCTGGTCGAGGCGCTTTCCGGAGCCAACCAAACGCGCATGAATGGATCGTGGTTGGACCACTTCCGCGGCTTGGGAAAATGGCTGCGCGTGGTCGTTCCTCAACGGTCCCCAGAATTACCCTGCAGGCCGCAAGACAAAATCGCGCGACCGCATGCTGGCCAACGGATGGCCACTCGGCGAGGTCATTGGCATCCGCATGATGCGCAGGGTTGATGGCTTCCTGTAGATACCGAAGTGTGTCATCGAGGTGGTCGGCAGCCACTGCCACGCAGGCGAACGAATACCGGACCGACCAGTGGTTCCTCGCCCCTGGGAATCCCTTTCTTTTCGATCACGTCGCAAAACAGTTTGCTGGCCTCGGCATAGGGATGGTTGTAGGCCATCGCGGTCCCGAGTTGCTGTAGTGTAGCTAACGTTTACGTTGAATATGCTGCTCGCGAGGTGCGAAGGGCAAGGCCCATCGCGGGAACTGAAAGTGCTGACCATCCAGCCGAGGAGATGCCGGAGCGACACCATCATGGCAGGAAATCTTGTCGGAACAGTCCGAATCGAGCCTTTCGCCAAGCCATTCCTTTTGCTGGTGTACGACGTTCTGGCGAGACACAGCGCTTTCCAGGTGTCACGGCTTCGGAATCACAGCCTGAACCTGGTTTGAATAGCCGCTTTCGACGCCACTCCCATCGACGGCGGTCGCTACGTAGTAATAAGTCTGGCCCGCGACGACCTGGTTATCCGTGTAGTTCGTATTCGCATCGAGCGACGTGTTGATCTGCGAATACGGCCCGCCCGAAACGCCTCCGCGGTAGACGTTATAGCCCACCACTCCCTGCGAATTACTGGCATTCCAGGATAGGCCGACGCTGTGTTGAGGCGCGGGGAGGCCGTTACCCGTCGCGGTTTGCTGGGTTGGCGAGTTGGAGGCGTTGCTGACGTAAGTCAAGGTTGCAGTGGCGGTGCCGGTCGCCTGTGGCGTGAACGTCACACTGTAGGGTAGGCTCTGTCCGGCGGCGATAACGGCTGGGAGAGATAGACCGCTGATCGTGAACTCCGGATTGGTACTGTTCGCGGACGATACGGTGACCGCCGCTCCGGTCGCACTCAGAGACGAACTCAGGGTTGAACTCGTACCCACCACGACGTAGCCAAAACTCAAGCTGGCTGGCGAGACTCCCAGTTGTCCGGGCGCTGTGCCGGTTCCGGACAAGCCGATGATGAGCGGTGAGTTGTTTGCGTTCGAGACGAGAGTCAGGTTTGCCGTAACGGAACCTGCGGCGCTGGGCGCAAAGGTTACGGTGAACGTCACGCTCTGCCCAGCCGACAAGTTCGTCGGTAGCGTCAGCCCGCTGATCGAAAAGGCGGCATTGCCAACGCTCGCGGAGGAGATCGTGACGGTGCTCCCGCCGGTATTCTTCACCGTCTCCGACAGGCTTGCATTACTGCCGACTTGAACGTTGCCGAATGCCAGGCTTGTTGGACTGGACGTGAGGGAACCGCTATTTCCGCTATTTCCACCGCCGGGATTTCCACTAACCCCCTGGCAACCCGCGAACAGCAGAAGCAGCAGAACGACGGGTATGACATTGGCCCATTTGCATTGACGCCCAATAATGACCACGTCGTGAAACCTCAACACGGCCGTGAGCTCGTTCCACGGCGCGGGATACATCGCGCTGGGGCAGCGTGAAAGCTCCAGTGGTGGTCTGTAGTTTAGGGGCGTTAGAAGAGAGTGTCACATCTCGGAAGGGCAAACAAGGTACCGGAATCCGGCCTATGCGCCTCACTGTTGCAAAATTCATCAGGCGGCGGAGTCGGCACTCGGAGCCTCTGTGCCCCGCGACAAGGCGCTCAAGGCCGCAAAAATGGATGTGACTTCCGTTCATAATAAATGACTTGTTGGCTTCGTTTAGCAAGATTGGTGTTTTGTCACGGAACTTCGAGGCGCTCGTGTACAAGAGACTGCACTCGCCGATTCCGGTTGGGAACCCCCCTGCAAATATAGGTATCAGTTTGAAGCGCTTACTGGCACCGAAAGGCCATGTTCTTCCGGTCGCTGAGTTGCGATAGTAGTAATGCGGCTGGCCGATCTCCAGCCGTCACCAAAGTCATGAAGACAACCTGGCTTCCCGCGGTGATCAAGCTCGGAGCAGCGACCTCGCTGCTGGTCGCGGGTTTGTGCCTGCCGGCCTTCTCGCAGCAGGTGTCTTTCGCACTGCGGCAGCCGATGGTGATCGAGCCTGGCGTCGCAGTGCATCCTGTCCCGGCCGAACCGCTGCCAACAGCACCAAGCCATCGTTTTTGGGATCGGGAGAATCGAATCCTGTTCGCGACGGTGGCGGCCTCAAGCGCCGCTGACTTCGCTGTGACTCGTGCGAATCTTCGCAACGGCGGTAGAGAACTGAACCCAGTCACTCGCGTTTTCAGCGGCAGCACTGCGGGACTCACACTGAACTTTGCCGGCGAAACCGCGGGTGGAATCGGACTCAGCTACTTCTTCCACAAGACCGGCCACCACAAGCTGGAGCGGATCGTCTCCATGACCAACATTGGCGCGTCCGGTGTAGCGATCGCTTATGGGCTAGCGCACCGCTGAAGTCATTCGCTTCGCGGTTCATTACGCAGCATCTTCCAAGGAAAAGAAAATAGTGATTCTCTACATCTCTCAGGCCTTGCTGAAAACGGTTGAACGACCCATGTTCAGTCTTTACACGAATGGTAATGACTGGACGGGCTTGACCAAAGTATTCGCGAGGGCAGGTGTCCGCATTCTGCCAAAGCACACCGTTCAGCCGTCACAAATTTAGTGATTTTCGGTAGCTTCCCGCACGATCCGGGCAGGGGCTTGGCTGATGTCCTCGCGGGTCATTCTCTTCGGTACTTGTGCTGGACGGCGCTCCAGTTTGCTTTCCAGTTCCTCATCCTGCCGCTGTGCCTTATCTGATTTTGTAAGCTTCTTTGCCATATCCACAGCTTGCCACAACCCCGGCTTCCCCGGCTAGGGCCTTTGGATTTCAAACTGCACCGCTACCGTCCTTCCAACGGCACCACTACCGACGAGTACAACTGATTGACTGCTGCCAGCGTACCCCATTACAGTGATACGCCCAGTACCCGCGAACACATTTCACCGATCTTGTGTCGTACAGTGGAAGCCTGAGAAGACGTTAACGAAGTCGTCGTTGCAGTATCGGTATGGGTGTCTCCTCATGCCCCGTTGCACATGCCCATCACGAGGAGCAATCCGATCGCAGCGATCAGGTACTCCCCTCAGCTGCGCTAGACGCTGTGGCGGTTGAGCAGTTAAGGACGCGGGCGGATAGGGCTTTGAATTCACTGCAGTAAATGGTGCGCACATGAAGCAACTAACTGCTCTTTGTTTGTGTTTGGTCCTGTTCGGTGTCGTGGGTTTTGCGCAGGGATCGGCCCAAAACAGTGAAGGATCCGATCCGTTCAAGACGACCCTCGATCGCCTCGTGTCCCTAGTGGCCGAGCCACTCCTGGATTGGCGCTTCCATGCGGATGTGCCTCACCCCGAAGATCCATCGCTCGATGACTCTTACTGGCAGGTCATGACAATCAAGGACGCGGGCAGTAGCGATGCCAAGGAGAACCACTGGAAGGGCGCACGCGTATTTCGCCGCTGGATTGAAATTCCAGAAAAGATCAACGGCTATGCAACCGCTGGGGCTCGGGTCACCCTCGACCTCCAATTCGGGAGCGATGCCAATGCTCTCATCACCGTTTTTTCGAATGGGTCGATTCTGTTCCACGGCGATGAAAACACGCAGCAACCGATGCGGCTGACCGAAAACGCGCAGCCCGGTCAGAAATACCTGGTTGCTGCGCGCGTGGATGCCGGCGAAGTGGATACTGCCTTTATTCATAGTGAACTGACGATTGAGCCACCAGCCGGCCGGCCGGACCCGCGCTTGTTGCGGGAGGAAATTCTTTCCGCGCGCCCATTGATCGCGACCTATGCCGATGGCAAGAGTGATCGCGAAGAGGAACTCTTGGCAGCCCTCAAAGCGGTTGATTTCTCACCGCTCGACAAAGGGGACCAGGAGGCATTCGACGCCTCGCTGCGGCAGGCTCAGAGCAAGCTGCGGGTGCTGGACCCCTGGCTGAAGCAATTCACGATCCGGGCAGCGGGCAACGCCCATATCGACATGGCCTGGCTGTGGCCATGGACCGAAACGGTGGAGGTGGTACGGAACACCTTTCGCAGCGCGCTCGATCTGATGCGCGAGTATCCGGATTTTAGGTTTACGATGTCTTCCGCGCGAACTTACGAGTGGATGGAAGAAAAGTATCCCGATCTGTTCAAGGAAATCGAACAGCGTGTGAAAGAAGGCCGCTGGGAAGTGATCGGCGGAATGTGGGTCGAGCCCGACCTCAACATGCCGGACGGCGAATCGCTGGTCCGGCAGATTCTCGTGGGAAAGACCTACTTTCAGCAAAAGTTCGGCGTGGACGTAAGAATTGGTTGGAACCCAGACTCATTCGGCTACAACTGGCAGCTCCCGCAGATTTACAAGAAGTCGGGAATGGATTATTTCGTCACGCAGAAGCTGCTATGGGCGCACGAGTTCACGACGTTTCCCTACAAGTTGTTCTGGTGGGAGTCCCCCGACGGCAGCCGTCTGCTCACATACTTTCCTCACGATTATGCCGCCAGCATCGAGGCCGAGGCGATGGCGAAAGATCTCTCCCAGTGGATTCCCTCGATGTATGGCCCGCAACTCAGCGACACGCCGGAAATGCTGCACCTTTATGGGGTGGGCGATCACGGCGGCGGTCCAACACGGGCCATGCTGGATAACGCCGAGCGCCTGATGTCGCCGCAGACGGTCTATCCGAAATTTCAGTTCAGCACGGCTGCCGGCTTTTTTGACGACCTCGAAAAGAAGCTGCCGGGCATGAACGTGCCTACGTGGAAAGACGAACTCTATTTTCAGTATCACCGCGGCGTGTTCACAACGCAGGCGGAGACTAAGCGTCGGATCAGGCGCAGCGAAGAAGCCATGCTGAACGCGGAGGAATTTTCATCTCTGGCGTCGCTCTACGGTCGTCCCTACCCTCGCGAGGAACTGCAGTTGGCGTGGAAGAATCTACTCTTCGACCACTTTCACGACATCATGCCGGGCTCCGGGATCGCAGTGAACTATCTTGATGCCAAGCGCAATCTCGAAGATGTGCAGCGGATGAGCCGCGAGATCAGCAGCGGTGCGCTCCATGAACTCTCCGCTCACGTCAATACCGTGGGCAACGGCATACCGGTGATCGTCTTCAACTCGCTGTCGTGGCTACGGACGGATGTTGTCGAAGTCGAGGTCCAACTCCCGGAACCGGCCCGGTACATCGATGTCGTCGATGGCGCCGGAAAGCGCGTGGAATCACAACTACTGGCGATGGATCCTGATACGCATCGCGCGCGATTGCTGCTCCTGGCCAGCGTACCAGCTTCCGGTTACAACACATACTTTGTGCATGCAGTGACGAATCCTGTTCCTGATCCCTCGGCGTTGAAGGCTTCCGCGAGTACGTTGGAGAACGAATTCACTCGCCTCAAGGTTGATCCCAAGAGCGGCTGCATGCTCAGCCTCTTCGACAAACGCAGCCAGACCGAAGCGCTGGCGCCGGCGGAAACGGCCTCCGGAGGCCCCAAAGACAGAGTGTGCGGCAACCTGTTGCAGGCCTTCGTGGATAAACCGAAGCGTTGGGATGCCTGGAATATTGATGCCGATTTCGAGAAGCAGCACTGGGATCTCGACAGCGCCGATGAAGTGAAGCTGGTCGAGAGCGGCCCCTTGCGGGCGGTGATCCGCGTGACCAACCACTTCCAGAATTCGACGTTTGTGCGCGACATCACCATGTATGCCGGAATTCCCCGCGTTGACGTGAAGATGCAGGCGGACTGGCATGGAAAGCACATCTTGCTGAAAGTGGCCTTTCCTCTCACCGCACATAACGAGAAGGCTACGTATGAGATACCGTTTGGCTCCATCGCGCGGCCGACCACGCGCAATACGCCGGCCGAGCAAGCCCAGTTTGAAGTTCCGGCACAGCGATGGGCGGATATTTCCGACGGCAAGCACGGATTCAGCCTGCTGAACGACTGCAAGTATGGTTACGACGCAAAAGGAAACGTCTTGCGGCTGTCGCTCTTGCGGTCACCGGAGTGGCCCGATCCGCACGCCGATGAGGGCCATCACGAGTTCACCTACTCCCTTTATCCTCATGGCGGGAACTGGCGCGACGGCTTAACGGTGCGCCGGGGATACGAACTCAATTACAAGTTGGTCTCCCTGCCAACCGAAAAACATCAAGGCCGGTTCCCAGCCGAAGACTCCTTCGTCCAGGTGCAACCGGAAGACCTGGTGCTGACTGCGATGAAGGGGGCCGAGGATGGTGCCGGCCTGGTTTTCCGGTTCTACGAATGGGCGGGCAAAGAGGTTGATGCGAAGCTTGTGCTTCCGGGCGGAGCAGAATCGGCATCCGAAACGGATTTGATGGAAAGGTTGACGGGACCGCTACCGATGAAGAACGGCGCTGTTATCGTCCACACTAAACCATACGAGATTAAGACGATCAAAGTACAATTCGCGCCGCTGCGGGGCGGGGAAACACAGTAGCGCGAAGCTGTTGAATTGCAGATCCGATTCTGGAGCTTTCATGACGCTCAATGCACACCTGGCAAAGAGCACCGTAATCGCTGCTCTCGGTGGCCTTCTTTTTGGATTCGACACAGCGGTGATCTCCGGCACCACCGCCGCCCTCACACAGAATTACCAGCTTTCCCCGAAACTGTTGGGCATCACCGTGGCCAGCGCGCTGTGGGGAACGGTGATCGGATCCATGCTGGCCGGATTTCCGGGTGAACGGATCGGCCGGCGCGACAGTTTGCGCGTCATGGCCATTTTGTACCTGATTTCGGGCCTGGGCTGTGCCATGGCGTGGAGCTGGCCCTCGCTGGTCGCATTCCGTTTTCTGGGCGGGCTCGGCATTGGAGGCTCCTCAGTTCTGGGCCCAATGTATATCGCAGAAATTGCACCGGCGCGATTGCGCGGCCGGCTCGTGGGCGTTTTTCAGTTCAACATCGTATTTGGAATTCTCCTGGCATTCTTCTCAAATTATGTGATTGGACTTCAAGGTTTTGGGAGCACGGAGTGGCGTTGGGAACTCGGAGTCACCGCCATTCCCGCGGCTCTGTTCTTTGCCCTGTTGTTTGCGATTCCGCGGAGTCCGCGCTGGCTGGCCAAGAAAGCGCGGCTGGCCGAAGCGAGAAGCGTGCTCCAGATGACCGGAGAGCCCGACGTCGACCAGGAACTTCAGAACATCGTCGAATCGCTCCGGGTCGAACAGCAACATGCGGGAGAAGCGCTGTTCACGCGGACCCACCTTTTCCCCATCTTCCTGGCCGTCAGCATTGCCATGTTCAACCAGCTTTCCGGGATCAACGCCGTTCTCTACTACCTCAACGACATTTTTGCCCACGCCGGTTTCAGCAAAGTTTCAGGCAGCCTTCAAGCGGTGGCAGTTGGCGCAACCAACTTGCTCTTCACCGTGCTCGCTATGTCCGTGATTGACAAGATCGGACGCAAGACCCTCCTTCTAATAGGCTCAATCGGCACCGCCCTTTCTTTGGCCGGAGTGGCAACGATCTTCTTCACGGCCCGCCACGAGAGCTGGCTGCTGTGGCTTCTGGTTGGCTACATCGCTTGTTTCGCCTTTTCACAAGGCGCGGTCATCTGGGTCTATCTCAGCGAAGTATTCCCGAACAACGTTCGGGCCAAAGGACAGAGTCTGGGCAGCTTCACTCACTGGATCATGAACGCGCTGATCTCCGGAACATTCCCTTTGTTTGCGGCCTCCTCCGGAGGCTATCCATTTGTTGTCTTCTCTCTGATGATGGTTCTGCAATTTTTCGTCGTATTGTTTGTGTACCCGGAAACCAAAGGAGTGACTCTGGAAGAAATGCAGAAGAAGCTGGCTGCCAGCCATGCCTCCTAAAAGGTCATTGCACCGATGAGACTACCTTGCGAGGTGCGGGCGGGACAGTTATGGAGGCTAGAGAACCTGAAGTCGTTTGGCGAATTCCTGGCGAGGCACCGAGCACAACCTCATTACACTCTGCCAGGCTTGCCACGGCAGCATTCACAATTCGAAAGCTCTTTCCGCACACGAGATTGGCAAAGGAGGAGATCGTGGAAAGCTGTCCAGCTATGGGTATTAACACCAACAATCTAGGGCTCTCAAGCACATCGACGAAGCAGTTAGAGCGGATGATCGATGATGCCGCGTGCCTCACGTAACGACCCTTTTGCGCCCCCGACTAATCATTAGGTTTGAAGCAGGCAGCGTAGGCGCGTCGTTTCAGAACAGGTGGACAAAGGCTGGCTCGTGGTCGAGCCGAGAGAGCCCAGCCGAGCGAAATGCATCAACCGCATGCTCGAGTTCGCTCGGGCTAATACAGCGGTTGATCTCGGGATATTGCTTTTCAGTGACGCGGCAGGCGGGACGGTATTGCGCCATCAGATTGACATAGGTTTCGGGACCGAGTTCGCGGCTGATCCAGTTCATGATTTCCGGTGTTCCGGCCACACCGCCGGGCATGATCAGGTGGCGCAGAAGAACGCCGCGCAGCGCCAGCCCTTGCGCATCGATAACGAGCGTACCGACCTGGCGGTGCATCTCCTTGATGGCACGGCGTGCCGCTTCGGGGTAATCCGGAGCCTTCGCATAGCGGCGCGCGCTCTCGGGACCCCAGAACTTGAAATCAGGCATGTAGATGTCCACCACGCCGTCCATCAGAGCAAGTGAGTCCAGCGAGTCGTAGGCGCTGGTGTTGTAGACGAGCGGCAGACGCAGGCCGCTCTCCACTGCCAGCAGGAGCGCTTCCAGAATCTGTGGTACGACGTGTTCCGGAGTCACCAGGTTGATGTTGTGGCAACCCTGTTCCTGCAAGCGCAACATCATCTCCGCCAATTCTTCCGGCTCGGCGGGGCGGCCTTCTCCCTGCCAGCTGATTTCGTAATTCTGGCAGAACATGCAGCGCAGGTTGCACCAGCTGAAGAAAATCGTCCCCGAACCTCGGCTTCCGCGCAGGCAGCGCTCCTCGCCGAAGTGGGCGAAATGGCTGCTGACGATCGCGTAACGTCCCGTCCTGCAGACTTTCGTCTTGTTCTCGATGCGATTCACGTGGCAGTCGCGTGGGCACAGGACACAGTCGGCCAGCTTCTCCAAGCCACGCTTGACGCGACGCACCAATTCGCCGGATTGCCACAGCTCGAGATATGCGGGCTGGAAATTCCTTCGGTTGACGACAATGGGACAATCCAGCATTTGCCTTCCCGTGGCCCCAGGACTGCTACGCCGTCCGTTTGCGCTCGACCCGAGCGCGCTCCACGTAGCGACCGTCCCTCACATCCACACGCACGACTTGCCCTGGAGCGATAAACAAAGGCACGCGAATGTGAAGGCCGTTGTCAAGGGTTGCGTCTTTCCAGGCGCTATCCTGTTGCGAGTGCACCGGTGGTGCGGTGTTGGCCACTCGGGCCTCGAGAATGTCCGGGAAGACAACACTGAGGGCCCGGCCTTCAAAAAACTCCACCGGCAGTTCCATTCCAGACTGGAGGAATGCGTATGCCGACCCCAGG
>Ga0187804_10000115_pt1 | contig 16658 bp, 16 predicted proteins | sample NC_wetland_sal_i_3_FD_132961 | JGI IMG/M metagenome (GOLD analysis project Ga0187804, IMG submission 132961) | Wetland sediment microbial communities from Neuse River Estuary, North Carolina, USA - Control_4 | ecosystem: Environmental > Aquatic > Freshwater > Wetlands > Sediment | place: USA...
CTCTTCCCCGCGCCGGCGTCGCGTGGTCCTTCCCGCGATGGGTGGAGCTTGGCGACGGCGATTCACCGTTCGCACGCGAGGCCGCCGCGGGCCCGCCCGAGTGCCCTGCGCCAGGCGCCGAGCGCCCGCCCAACGTGGTTGCGTTGGCCGGTGTGCACGCGGTTCGCGACGGCCGGGTCCGTCGCGCGGGCGAGGCCGCGGGAGCCGTGGCCAGCGGCCTCAACCACGTCGTCCTGCCGGCCGCGGGACGGGGCGCGTCGGCTCACTGTCACTCCCAGGAGGAGGAGCTGTTCGCGGTGCTCGACGGCGGCGGGGTCCTCGAGCTGTGGGCACGCGGCGCGGAGAGCCCCGACGAGCACGCGCTGCGCGCGGGCGACGTGATCTCGCGTCCGGCCGGGACCGGTGTCGCGCACGCCTTTCGCGCGGGCCCCGATGGACTCACCTACCTGGCCTACGGCACGCGCGAGCCGAACGACATGTGCTTCTACCCGCAGTCCGGGCGTGTGTCGCTGCGCGGCCTCGGCATCGCGCTGCGCGCACCCGAGATCGAATACCTGCCCGATCGATGAGCGCCAGGTGGTGGCACACAATAGCGCTTTTCCTGGATAGCGGATCTGTTCCAAGACTCGCGCTCTGCGACACGAGATTCTTCGAGCAGCAACGGTTCCGACTGCCGAGGGCTGGGCAGTTCGCTTCTCGTTTGCTCGCGCTCAAGTCGCGATCGCAACATGTCAGATAGCCGCAAGCGCGGGAGCGAGGTCCTCGGCGGTGGTCTCAACCGTCTCGGGAACCGTGACGGCGAGGTGCCCGTCGCGCTCCAGGATGCGCCTGGCGCCGAGCACGGTCAGGCCGACGACACGGTTGGTATCCGGCGCGTAGCGCACGACATGCCCCTCCGGAGTCTCCTCCCCCTCGCCCTCCTGGGGCTCGCCGACGTGCAGGTAGAGTACGTCGTTGTCGGCGTCGTAGTCGGCATGATCGAAGCTCAGCGGCCCGATAGTGATGTTTACGCGCTCCATGACTTGGGGTCCTTCCGGTTGGCGAACACGGACACGATCCGCGCTGGCGTCTGTTCATAGCTTACGACGACCAGCAGCCAGCGACTCGCATCGTCAAGAACGACCCGTACGCCCGTTGGGTCGGTAGTCTCGGATGTGTCGGGCTGATCCTCCACAGCCGTGCAGCATGGCCGTCCGTCCGGATGCGATGCAAGCTTTATGTGGTTACCGAACACACCTGAAGTGGACCGCTGAGCGGATCCCCGACCAGCATGGTCGCACGGCGATCGTCACGGGCGCCAACAGCGGCCTCGGGCTGGTCACCGCCCGCGAGCTGGCGCGCCACGGCGCGAGCGTGGTGCTCGCGTGCCGCGACATCGAGAAGGGCGCCCAGGCGCTGCGAGCGATCGAGGCGGCCGCGCCGGAAGCGCAGCTCGAGCTGGCCGAGCTCGACCTCGCCAGCCTCGCGTCGGTCGAGTCCTTCGCCGAGCGCTTCCGCGCCAGCCGTGACGGTCTCGATCTGCTGATCAACAACGCCGGCGTAATGGCGCCTCCGCGGCGGCAGACCGAGGACGGCTTCGAGCTGCAGCTGGGCACCAATCATCTCGGCCATTTCGCGCTCACCGGACGCCTGCTCGGCGTGATGGAGGGCCGTCGCGACGCTCGCGTGGTGATCGTCTCCAGCGGCGCGCACAAGATGGGGCGCATCAACTTCGAGGATCTCCAATCAGAGCGCCACTACCGGCGCTGGGGCGCCTACGGCCAGTCGAAGCTCGCCGGCCTGATGTTCGCGCTGGAGCTCGACCGCCGCCTGCGGGCCAGCGGCTCGACCGTGAGGAGCCTCGCTGCCCATCCGGGCTATGCAGCCACCAATCTCCAGAGCGCCGCTCCGCCCGCGCTCGATCGCCTGGTGATGACGTTCACCAACATGATCGTCGCTCAGAGCGCCGACATGGGCGCGCTGCCCTTGCTGTATGCCGCCACCTACCCCGGCCTCGAGGGCGGCAGCTATGTCGGACCGGACGGGATCGGCGAGTTCCGAGGCCACCCCCATAGCGTCTCGCCGAGTCGCGCCGCCCAGGACGAGCACGTGGCCGCGCGGCTGTGGGCGGTCTCCGAGAAGCTCACCGGCGTGCGCTTCGACCTGGGCGCCGGCGCGAGCGCATGACGACGAAGCGATGAGCCGAACCGGCAGGCGTGCCCCGCGCGTGCGGGTGCTGCGCGTGTTCACGGATGCAGCCGGCGAGTCGGGCAACCCGCTCGGCGTGGTCCGCGCCGCCGGCGGCGTCGAGCACGCGCGCCGCCAGGCGCTCGCCGCCGAGCTGGGCTACAGCGAGACGGTGTTCATCGACGACGACGCGCGTGTGCAGATCTTCACGCCGCTTGCCGAGCTGCCGTTCGCCGGGCATCCGCTGGTCGGGAGCGCGTGGCTGCTGCGCCAGCCGGTCCTTCAGACGCCCGCGGGCGCCGTGAGAACACGGGTGGAGGGCGAGCGCGCGTGGATCGTCGCGCGAGCAGAGTGGTCGCCCGAATTCGAGCGTCGCCAGCTGGACTCGCCCGCCGCGGTCGACGCGTTCGAGCCGCCCGCCACCGGCAGCCTGCAGGTGTGGGCGTGGCAGAGCGAGCCGCAGGGCAGGGTCCGCGCGCGCGTGTTCGCCCCCGACCTCGGAATCGTCGAGGACCCGGCCACCGGATCCGCCGCGATCGCGCTCTGCGCAGCGCTCGGGCGGCCGCTCGCGATCGAGCAGGGACCGGGGTGCCGGATCGAGGTGCGGCCGCTCGCCGGCGGATTCGTCGAGCTCGGCGGGCGTGTCGCCGATGACGGTGAGCGCGAGCTGTAGTCAGCCCTCGTCCAGCTCCCGTCGCGTGAGCTGTCGCCCGTAGGGTCCCCGGCCCGTGAGGCACACCGCGCCGGCGCGAGCCGCCAGCGCCAGCGCGGCCGGCAGGGCGATGCCTGCGCCCAGGCCATAGGTGAGTCCCGCCGCAAACGAGTCCCCGCAGCCGTAGGAGTCCACGATCTCCGCTGGAGCTGGGGCGGCGGCCCACGTCCCCGATCCGCCGGCGCGCTCCCGGTAGCTGCCGCCATGCTTCCCGTCGGTTGACAGCACCAGCTCGGCGTCGGCCCGTGCACGGGCCGCCTCGCGGCGCTCGATCGCGTCCTCCCCGCTGAGGACGAGCGCGTTCAGCGTCACGCCGTGCCCGAGCGCGTGTCGCGCACGCGGGCTGGCCACCAGCACCCGCGCCGCCCGCGCTGCGCGCAGCGCGCCCAGGTCGCCGGCGGTGAAGTAGACGGCGTCCATCTCCCCGAGCTCGCTCCACGGCAGCTCCCGGTCATCTGCGGCGGGCTCCAGACGGGGTCCGAAGGTGGTGATCGTGCGCTCGCCCGCATCGTCCACGAGCGTCACCGCCCGCCTGGTCGCGCCGGCGCGGCGGGCCGCCCACACGTGGACGCCGAGCTCACGCAGCCGCGCGACCGACCGGCGGCCGAGCTCGTCCTCGGCAAGCGCGGTGAACAGCACCGACTCGCCCGCCAGGCGGGCGAGCTGCACAGCCGCGACCGCTCCGCCTCCGGCGGGCTCCTCGAACGGGTCGCGCGCGTGAATCACCTCGCCGGCGCATGGCACGTGGGGCACGCGCGCGAACTGCACCCACTCGACGTGACCCACCACCGCGACCCTCGGCCGGCTCACCCGCATGGCGGCAGTCTCACACAGGCCCGAGCGGCTTCGCCGGTAGCACGTCCCGAGCGGCTTCGCCGCGAGCGCGGCCTGAGCGGCGTCGCCGGTAGCGGCCCGAGAGGCGGACGGCCCGGCTACGCGTCGAGGATCGCTGCCGCGACCCGTTCGGGCGCTTCCAGGGCGGGCCAGTGGCTGACGTCCTCGAGCGCGAGAAAGCGTGCGTCCGGGAGGCGTTCGCGGATCCGCTCGGCCATGTGCGCGCCGGAGACCGGGTCGAGCATCCCCCACACGAACGCGAGCGGAACGTCGGTGCTCTCCAGGGCGGTGACCCAGCGCTTGCCGTTGCGCGCGCGGTCCTCGATGTAGCGGATCAGGCGATGGGCGATCAGCTGACCGCCGTCGCGGCTCGTTGCGCGCCAGATGTCCGTGCTGTCGGCGAGCGCATCGAAGTCCTCGGCGAAGGTCGGTCGCAGGGCGCCCACGAACAGCTCCTCGGTGAGCAGCGCGCTGAGCTGCGGGCCGCGGACCGGATCGAGCATGGCCGTCTGGGTCGGCTGCGGACGGTGCAGGTCGGGGTAGAGGCCGCCGTTGAGCAGGTGCGCGGCGAGCGGCTTCACCGCGAGCGCGCCTTCGGCGTGGCGTGCGAGCAGCTCCTGGGTGACCGACACCGCGTAGTCGTGCGCGACGATCACCGTCGCGGCGATGTCCTCCAGCGCCCACAGCGCCTCGACGAGATCGGCCTGCTCATGGATCGAGTACTCGTGCTCGCGCGGCTTCTCCGAGGCGCCGAACCCGAGGAAGTCGCAGAGCAGCAGCGAGTGGCGCTCGCCGAGGCTGGGCGCGATCTTCGCCCAGTCGTAAGAGGAGCTCGGGAACCCGTGCAGCATCGTCATCGACGGGCCGGCGCCCAGCCGCCGCACGAAGATGTCCCGGTCGGCGCCGGCGAGCCCGACCGTCACCCGCTCGCCCGCAGACCACCACTCGTCGATCCCGGACACCGCCACGACTACCCGATCGCCGCCGGCGTCGCGCGCAGACCGTCCGCGTAGAGCTCCTGCACCGCCACGTCGAGCAGCTCCCCGGCCTTCGCGGCGCCCGCCGGCAGGTAGCAGCGGGTGTAGTCGGCGGTGTAGCCCGAGCACTGCGTCTCGGCGACCTTGTCGACGAGCACGCGCTCGGGCTGCGCGAGCTTGCGCGCGCGGTGCATGCGCGAGCAGACCTCCGAGAGGCCGCGCAGCACGCGCGAGCGGCGCTTCTTCTCCTGCGGCTGCACGCGGTCGCCGAGCGCCGCGGCGGCGGTACCGGGGCGCGAGGAGTAGGAGAAGGTGTGAACGCGGTTGATGCCCGAAGCCTCCACCAGCTCGAGCGTCCTTTCAAACGCGCGCTCGTCCTCGTTCGGGAAGCCCACGATCACATCCGCTGTGACGTTGACGCTGGGCACGGCGGCGCGCAGGGAGCGGATCGTCTGCAGATACTGCTCAGCCGTGTAGTGGCGGCCCATCGCCGCGAGCACCGCGTCGTCGCCGGACTGCATCGGAACGTGCAGGTGGGGGCAGACCTTGGGCTCCTCGCGCAGCGCCTCGATAAGCGAGTCCTTGACGTGGATCACCTCGACCGATGACAGGCGCACGCGCTCGACGCCCGGCACGCGGGCGGTCTGCACCAGCAGTTCGCCGAGATCCAGCCCGCGCTCGGGGTCGCGGTAGTCGCCGACGCTGATGCCCGTGATGACCATCTCGGGCTGGCCGTGCGCGACGCGGCGCTCCACCTCCCTGAGCACCGCCGAAGCGGGACGCGAGCGGGCGCTGCCGCGGACGGTCGGGATGATGCAGTAGGCGCAGCTGCAGTCGCAGCCGTCCTGCACCTTCACGAAGCCGCGCGTGCGACCGCCGGACCACACGCCCGGCGGGCCGTCCGCGGACTCGCGCGCGAGCACGTCGTGCTCGACGTCCGCGCAGGCGCCGAGCGTGCCCGCCATCGCCCGAGCGACTTCGTCGGCGGTGCCCGCGAAGGTCGTCACAGCGGGGTCGATCGCGGCGAACTGCGTAGCGTTCAGGTTGACCGCGCAGCCGCCCACGAACACCTGGCGCGCGGTCTGAAGCGAGCGGCGCACCGACTGGCGCGACTTCGCCTCCGCCTCGCCGGTGATGCAGCAGGTGTTGATGACGTGCAGCTCCGCCTCTGCCTCGGGCGCCTCCTCGTGCCCGGCCGCGAGCAGCCGCCTGCGCGCGAGCATGACGTCCGCTTGAGAGACCTTGCAGCCCAGGAACTTGACCGCGAAGCGCATCTCGCCGGAGCCTAGCGAGCGGGCGTCCCGCCGGGTCCGCCAGCGTCTCGGCGAGTCCGCGCGCGTTGCTGCCGCGCCGGTTTGCGGCGGTGCACGCGCCTGCGGGCGATCTCCAGCGATTCGAGGTCGACCAGGTCTTGCGGCCGACCGGAGGCACGCTTCATGGCGATCATGTCGTCGATCGAGGCGATGAGCACAGTGACGCCATCGAGATCAACCCGACTGGCGTTGCGTCTCAGCGCCGCGTAGCCCGGGGATCCGTCGGGATCGACGAGCAGGTCGATGTCCCCATCGGGCGTAGTGAGCGTGAGCATCTGGACGTGCCTGAGCGTCAGCCGATCGGGCACGAAGGGCAGATCCTCCTCGACTCCGCGCAATCGGGCGCCAAGCTGGATGAGGACCGCGCCGAGACGGTCTAGATTTGCCTCCCCCAGGGCGTAGCAGATGTCGAGGTCCTTGGTGAAGCGCGGGCTGGCCTGAACGATCACCGCCACGCCGCCCACCACCACGAAGTCCACATCCGCCTCCACCAGGCGGCCCAGCAATCGGCTCAAAGAGAACTCAGGTCTGTTCACCACGGCTCCGTGCGCCGGCCTGGGCAAGGGTCTGCATCTCGGCGTACATCGATTCGATGCCCCGGATACGCTCGGCCGGTGACAGTTCCAGCTGCCGACGGATGAGACTCTCGTCGACTCCGGGGCCGCGCGCTGGGGCGTCCAGCGTCAGGCGATGTCCGGTCGCCCACAGCGCTTTGTCGAGGGTGTCCACGGTGGGGTTGGCGCGGGGACTCTCGAGCTTCGCCACGGCGGCTTGGCTGATCCCCAGACGCCCGGCGAGGTCCGCCTGGGTGAGGCCGGCGCGGCGGCGGGCGTCTCTGAGCAGGGAGGGCGGATCTGTCATCTCCCCCAAACTATAACTTATAGGTTATCGAACGATTTATAAGTTACTCGACTTTCGCGGTTCATAGTCCGGCGGCGGCCCCTCGTGTCTTGGACTTGAATCCTCGGGTCGAGCTGACTAACATCCTGATTCGAGATGGCTGACAGTACATTGATAGATGCGCGGATGGCCGATGAGCTGCTCAGCGCAGTGGGCGAGCAGCTTGCCCTCCGCGGCGAGCGGTACACGATCGCAGTCGTCGGCGGCTCCGCTTTGATCGCGCTCGGGCTCGTCTCCCGCGCCACCCGGGATGTCGATGTCGTGGCTGTGCTTCAGGACGAGGAGCTTGTTTCCGCCGAGCCGCTACCGGCGGGCCTGATCGACGCCGCAAATGTCGTCGCCCGTGACTTCGGGCTCCCCTCCAGGTGGTTGAACGCGGGGCCCGCCTCGCTGTTCGATCTTGGTCTCCCCGACGGGTTCGTCGGGCGCGTCGAGCAGCGCAGCTATGGGGAGTCACTGTAGGTGCTGTTCGCGTCGCGACTGGACCAGATCCACTTCAAGCTGTACGCCGCCGTCGATCAGGGCGCTGGCAGACACCTCACCGACCTGCAAGCGCTCACGCCGAGCGATGAGGAGCTGATCCAGGCGGCCCGCTGGAGCGAAACGCACGACACCTCAGAGAGTTACCGCGCGATGCTCGCCAACGCTCTGAAACATTTTGGAGTGACATATGGACCCGACAGCGCTTAGAGAGCAGCTCGAGCAGCGGCTCGTGGAGTTCGCGTGGGAGGAGTGGGCTCAGATGGGCGTGCTCGCCGCTCCCCACCGTCGCAGTCCGTGGGCGCAGGATCCCGAGGCGCTGATCGTCTTCACGCTCGAGGTCGCCCGTTCCGAGCCACGCCTATTTGACGAGCTGCTCGACTGGATGCTCGCCAACGAAGCGCTGCTCAGCGTGCGTCGGCTACGCGCGATGTGCATCGACGAGAACGATCGCGCGCTCCTCGCCGGAGCGATCGGGTGGCTCGCACGGCGGCGGCCACGCGCGCGCCTACGCGTCGCGTCGCTCGACAGCGCCCCAGAGGTTCTCCTGCCCCTGTTCCACGACCGCGGACCCGTCCCCGAGTCCGACCCGGACTTCGCGGCCGCCGGCCTGCTGCGTCCACCGCTCGTGCCTTCCGGAAAGTCGCTGCAGCCCGACCTCGCCAGGCCGATCAACCTCGGCTTTCGGCTGCGCGCGATCCTTGGTGTTGGTATCCGCGCCGAGGTCCTCCGAATCATGCTCACCGTCCAGGCGCCCTGGATGACCGCGCAGGCGCTCGCCCGCGCGAGCGGTTACGCCAAGCGCAACGTTCATGAGGCCCTCGCGGGCCTCAGCGCCGCGCGGGTCCTCTCGGCATCCAGCGTTGGCGGCGAGCAGCGCTACATGATCGACAAGTCCGCATGGGCCGCTCTGCTGCTGAGCGTCCCTGCAGAGCTGCCCGCCCACCGCGACTGGCCCCAGCTGCTCGGCGTGCTGCGGGCGATACTGCGCTGGTCACAAGAGGAAGCGCTCCAGAGCGCCTCGGACTATCTACGCGCGAGCAGCACCCGGCAGTTGCTCGAGCGCATCCGGCCCGAGCTCGCGTTCGCGGGCATCGCGATCGATCCGCACCCCACCGCCGAATCCGCGCCACGCCAGCTGCAGAGCGCCATCGAGCGAGCACTCGCCGCGCTCGACCCCGAGCCCCGCGAACTGGCCTCAGCCACACCGCTGATGGCGTCGCAACAGGGCCACAGTCAGCACCAATGAGCTCGCACCAGCTGGGCCGGATCGGGATTGGAAGAGCGACAGCGCTTGGCGGCCGGGCGGGTCACGCAGTCGCCACGGGCGACGGCCGGTGCTCGCGCCACGGCCTGGCCTCTTCCAGCTGCGTGGCGAGGCGGATCAGCGTCGCCTCATCCCACGGTCCGCCGACGAGCTGGACGCCGATCGGAAGGCCCTCCTCGGTCCAGTGCAGCGGGAGGCTGGCCGCGGGCAGGCCGGTGACGTTGCCGAAGGCCGTGAACGAGACGCTCGCCACGACGTCCGCGAGCGGCTGGTCGGGGGCGGCGTGCTGCGCCTTCAGAATCGCGCCCGCCTGCGGGGGCTCGATCGCGGAGGTCGGCGTCAGCAGCAGGTCGAAGTCGCGGCCCCAGCGCGCGAGCTCGTGGCGGCTGAGCAGCTCGAGCGTGCGCCCGGCGAGGACATAGTCCCCCGCGCCGAGCTCTTCGCTCACGCGGCGCTGGTAGGCGATATGCGGCTCGACCGCGGACCAGTCGATGCCCTCGTACTCGGCCAGGCCCGCCTGCGTCAGGGCGATGAACGAGGGGACCATCTGCTCGGAGATCGTCGCCACCTCGACCTCCTCGACGCTGTGGCCGAGCTCTCCCAGCGCCGCGCCCGCGGCCCGCGCCGCGGCGGTGCAGGACGGCGCGGTCGGGATGCCCAGCGGCGCCTGCGCCATCAGCCCGATCCGCAGGCGCCCGGGCGATGTGCCCGCCTCCTGCGCGAAGGCCTGCGCGGGCGCAGGCGCGTTGTACCAGGCGAGGAGATCCGGGCCTGAGATCGTGTCGAGCACCGCGGCGGAGTCCGCGACGGTGCGCGCGAGCACCCCCTCCACGACCGCGCCCAGCCAGCTCTGTGCCAGGCGCGGCACGCGACCGCGGCTCGGCTTGAGCCCCACCAGCCCGCAGTAGGAGGCCGGGATGCGGATGGAGCCGCCGCCGTCGTTGGCGTGCGCGATCGGGAACATGCCCGCTGCGACAGCCGCCGCCGCGCCGCCGCTGGAGCCGCCCGGCGAGCGCGCGGGATCCCACGGGTTGCGGGTCACGCCGTAGCGGCTGTTCTCCGCGACGGTGAGTACGCCGAACTCGGGGGTGTTGGTGCGTCCGCACAACACGAATCCCGCGCGCGCGAGCGCATCGACGACGAGCTCGCTCTCCTCGCTCGGACCGTCAGGAGCGCCGCGCGAGCCGTATGTCACCGGCCATCCCGCGACCGGCGTGAGATCCTTGATCGGGATCGGGACGCCGAGAAACGGGGCCGGATCGCCGCCCGCCAGACGCCGGTCGGCCTCCTCGGCCGCGCTCCGCGCGTCCTCGTCGTTGCGCCAGATCACTGCGCCCAGCTCGGGATTGCGCTCGTCGACCGCCCGCAGGCAGGCGTCGAGCAGCTCGACCGCGGAGAGCTCGCGCCGGCGCAGTGCGCCTGCAAGCTCGAGCGCCGAGGACGATGGACCGAGGCGATCCATCAGGCGACATTACACGTTCACGGCTGCATACGGCTGGCCAAGTTCACGTCTGCATACGGCTGGCGATGTCGTACGGGTACACGTACATCGTCAGCTCGTTCACGTGGTAGACGGCGCTCGGCGTGCCCAGGACGGGCACGGCCGGGGCGGGGACCGGCTGCGTCGGGTCTGAGATCAGGAACGTGCGGATGCCCGGCCTCGGCGTGTACCAGCTGCTCATGTAGTGGAGGTAGAAGGGGCACAGCCGGGCGCCGCAGGCATCGACGGGGTAGACCTTCACCGCGAAGCGCGTGGCCCAGGTGATCGGAGCGGCGTCCCAGTAGCCCGCATAGCCGATCGTGATGTGTTCGAGGCGGGCGATCCGCGCGACCTGCGCGGAGACGCTGTAGGACGGGAAGTGCCCGGGATTCCCGGCCACCGTGCCCTGCACGAGGGAGACGAGGCCGGTGAACGCGAACACGACCGCGCCCGCCGTCACCGCGGCGCGCCGCAGCGCGCTCCGTCCCGCCAGCAGCGGCACGAGCGCGGCCGCCGCGTAGATGAGGCCGACGAGGTAGCGGTCCGAGAAGATGTCCACGGGCGTGGAGCTGACGACGAAGCCGACCGACAGGAGGATCGCCGAGGAGCCCCAGAAGACGCACCAGGCGATCCGCGGCGCCCGCTCGCCGAGGGTGCTCGGCGGTCCCGCCTGGCCGGCGCTGGCCCCGCGCTCGTACGGGACGTCATGGCGGCTCGTACGGAACGCTCCCGCCAGCTCGCGCCAGGCGACGCGCGGCACGAGCACCGCCACCGCGAAGATCGACAGTCCCGCGCAGGCCAGCTGAAGCGTCGAGGTGAAGCCCAGCGACTGGCCGAAGAATTCGCCGTTGCCGAGAACCGCGATCGACTGCCACCAGAGCTTGAAGTTGTGCGCCAGCTCTTCCGCGGTGGCCAGCCCGGTGTGGCTGATGTTGGCGGGGGTCGTGACGTTCTCGTGACGCATGAGCAGGAGGGTGAACGCGTCGCTCGCGGCGGCGACGGCGACCGTGGCGAGGGCGAGCCCCAGCGGGCGCAGGCGCGCACGGACGGGCGCCAGCGCAAACGCCCCGGCTGCGGCGAGCACGAACGGCAGGACGCCCGCGCCGATCAGCAGCGTGTCCGAGGCCATGTTCGCGCCGACGACCGCGCCGACGAGCACGACCACGAGGAGCATCCAGGCAGTACGCGGCGTGCCGGCGGGGCGCTCCAGCAGCATGAGCAGCGCCGCCAGCAGCGCCAGCGAGAACCACGTGGGCGAATGGTCGTCGAGCGAGAACAGCAGGTGCAGCGTGTGCGGCGCCGCGCAGACCACGAGCGTGGCGCCGACGGCCGCTGCCCAACGTCCCGCGACCCGCCACAGCCCCCACGCGATCAGCGCGGCCGACGCGAGCGCCATCGCGTACGGCGCCGCCTCCCAGATCTGGCGGTGCAGCGGCAGCCAGCGCGTGGCGAGCTCGAACATGAGCGTCGAGAACCAGCCCATCTGCCCGAGCACCACGTCGCGATGCAGCGGCGAGCCGCCGTAGAGCTGCCCGATCACCGGTGCGGACGCGGCGTCTGCGTCCAGGTAGGTGGCTCCGACGATCTGGCCGAACTGGATGGCCACGGCGATGAGGTATGCGCCCGCCAGCGCGAGCGGCACCCAGATGAGAGCCGGTGCGATCCGGGCGTTCGGCGACCATCGCGTGGTGATCTCTTCGGCCTGGTCCACGACCACGAGCCCAGAACATACCCTGTGAGCCTGTGACCATGACGCTGCCCCGTCGTGTGGGAATCAATGCGGTGTTCCTCGAGCCGCGCATGGGAGGTATGGACACCTATGTGCGCGCGCTCGTCCCGGAGCTGGTCCGCCTCGCGCCGGAGGTCCGCTTCAGCGTCTTCTGCAACCCGAGGGGCCGTGCGTACCTGGAACGCGAGGCGTGGGTGGACCGCGAGGCGTGGCCCGGGCGGGTCGAGCTCGTCACCCATCCCCTGCTGGGCCGGCGCGGGCTGAAGGCCGCCAGCGAGCTCACTCTTCTCGGCGCGCTGGCGGGAGGGCGCGTCGAATTGCTGCACAGCCTTGCCATGACCGCGCCGCTTCGCACCCGCGCGGTCAACGTCGTGACGGTGCCGGACGTCACCTGGATCGTCGCGTCCGGCCCCGGCGAGCGGTGGACCGCGCGTCTGTGGCGCGTGATCGTGCCGCCTGTGGCTCGCAGAGCGGATCGCGTGATCGCCTTCTCACGAGCCGGGGCGGAGCACGTGACCGAATACCTGCGCGTCCCCGCCGATCGCATCGACGTGGTCCCGCTCGCCGCGGGGACGAACGAGCTTGTCGCGGCCACGCCGCCGGCCGAGCTGCGCGCGCGTCTCGGGCTGGGCGAGGGACCGGTGATCCTGACGGTGTCGGCGAAGAAGGTCCACAAGAACCTCGAGCGGCTCGTGCGTGCGATGGTCCCGGTGTCCGAGCGCTGGCCCGACGCGATGCTCGTCATGCCCGGCAACCCGACGGAGCACGAGCGCGAGCTGCGCGGGCTCGCCGCCGAGCTCGGCATCGGCGCCAACGTCGCCTTCCCGGACTACGTCGATGCCGCCGACCTGGAGGGCCTGTACGCGCTCTCGCGCTGCTTCGTGTTCGCCTCGATCAACGAGGGCTTCGGGATCCCGATCCTGGAGGCGATGCGCCGCGGCGTGCCGGTGGCCTGCTCGCGCGCGTCGTCGCTGCCCGAGGTGGCCGGCGACGCGGCGCGCTACTTCGATCCGCTCAGCGTGGATGACATCGGCGCTGCCGTGAACGAGCTGCTCGCCGACCGCAGGCTTGCCGCCGATCTGGCCGCCAGGGGTCGGGAGCGGGAGAGCGCGTTCACCTGGCAGGCCACCGCCGAGGGCACGCTCGAGAGCTACGCTCGAGCATGGCGCGGGCGGCGATGAGCGCCACGGAGCGACCGTTCGCGGAGACCTCCGCCGAGGTCGGCGACGTGCTGGACAGCACCGAGGCCGGCGGGCTCATCGTCCGCGGCGGTGCCCTGCGCTTCGGCACCTACGTGCTGATGGTCGTGCTTTCGGTGCTCTCGGCGGCGGTGCTCACCCGTCATCTGGGCGTCGTGCGCTTCGGCCAGTACACGACCGTGATCTCGCTCGTGACAGTCGTCTCCGCGATCACCGATGCCGGCATGTCGACGATCGGCGCCCGCGAGTTCGCCGTGCGCGACGGTGCCGAGCGCGATGCGCTGATGCGCGATCTGCTCGGCCTGCGGATGATGCTGACGACCATCGGGGTGCTGCTGGTCGCCGGCTTCGCCCTCGCCGCCGGATACGACGAGGCGCTGCTCGTGGGAGCGATTCTTGCGAGCCTCGGCACGATCGCGCTGGTCGTTCAGCACACCCACACGATTCCGCTCGCCGCCGCGCTGCGCCTCGGCACGCTGTCTTCGCTCGACCTGGCGCGTCAGGTCCTGACGGTGGCCGCGATCGTCGCGCTGGTGGTGATCGGCGCGGGTGTGCTGCCGTTGCTCGCGGTCGCGCTGGCGGTCAACCTGGTGCTCATACCGCCCACGGCCGCGCTTGCGCACCATCAGATCTCGCTGCACATGGGGCTGCGCCCGCGCCGCTGGCTCTCGCTGCTGCGGCTCACCGTGGCGTACTCGCTGGCCGGGGCGGTCGGGACGCTGTACATCTTCACCGCGCAGATCCTCACGAGCCTGGTATCCAGCGCCCACCAGAGCGGGCTGTTCGCGGCATCGTTCCGCATCTTCATAGTGATCGGAACGGTGCCTGGACTGCTGGTCGGCGGTGCGCTGCCGCTGCTGGCGCGCGCCGCGCGCGACGATCGCGAGCGCCTGGCCTACGCGCTGCAGCGGATATTCGAGGTGTCGCTGATCCTGGGGGTGGCCGCGGCCCTGGGAACGCTCGCCGGCGCCCAGTTCATGATCCATGTCGTCGCCGGGGCGAAATACGCCGCCTCCGCGGGGGTGCTGCGGATCCAGGGGATCGCGCTCACCGCATCGTTCGTTCTCGCCGGCTGGAGCTACGCCCTGCTGTCGCTCAGGCGCTATAAGAACGTGCTCCTCGCAAACCTGGCGGCCTTCCTGGTCAGCTGCTCGTTGACCGTAGTGCTCGCCGCCAGCCACGGCGCGACCGGGGCCGCCGTCGCCACGCTGTGCGGGGAGAGCGTGCTCGTGCTCGGCTCGCTGCTGGCCCTCCTGCACAGCCATCCCGAGCTTCGCCCGAAACTGGGGATCGTCCTCAAGGTGGCGCTCGCGACGGCTCCGGCGGTTGCGCTGGCGCTGCTGCCGGATGTCCCCTCGCTCGTCCGGACCCTGCTCGCACTCGCCGTGTACGGATTGCTGATCGTGCTCACGCGGGCGGTGCCGGCCGAGGTGCTCGAGCTGCTGCCGGCGCGCCTGCGCTGGCGCGCCCTCGGATAGCCTCACCGCCCGTGCGCGGTGACCTCGATGCGACCGCTCGGCCCCTGCGGGTCGGCCTGAACCTCCTGTTCCTGGGCGCGCGCGCGGGCGGGGCTGGGCGTTACGCGATGGAGCTTCCGGGCGCTCTGCTCGCGGCCGAGCCCGAGACCGATGTGCACCTGTTCGTCTCACGCGACGCCCCGGCGGAGCTGCGTGAGCAGGCGTGGGCTCAGAGCGTGCGCTGGGTGCGCTGCCCTGTCGGGATCCGGGGCCCGCGCGCTCGGCGGGCGTTCGAGTTCGCGGCGCTCCCGCCGCTGGCGGCTGCCCGCGGGCTCGATGTCCTGCACAGCCTCGCCAACGTTGGACCTGTGATCGTCCCCGGAGTCGCGAGCGTGGTCTCGCTGCTGGATCTCATATGGATGCGCCCGCCGCAGGAATGGGGTGGCAGCGTGGGTGTGCAGCGCTCGCTGCGGCTCATCGTGGAGCACGACATGCGCCATGCCGATCGAGTGTTCGCGATCTCACAGGCCGAGGCCCGGGAGATCTCGCGCTCGCTGAGCGTGTCCCCTGAGCGCATCCATGTCACGCCGCTCGGCGTGCGGACGCCGACCGCGGTGCCGGCGAGCGAGGACGCGGTGCGCGCCGAGCTTGCGCTCGACGAGGCTCGCGTCGTGCTCTCGGTCGCCCAGAAGCACCCCTACAAGAACCTGCATCGGCTGGTGCGGGCGCTCCCCGAGCTTGATGACGATGTCGTCCTGGTACTGCCGGGATTTCCAACATCGCACGAGCGGGAGCTGGGGGCGCTGGCGCAGGAGCTGAGGGTCGCGGACCGCGTGCGGCTGCCGGAATGGCTGTCAGAGGGCTCGCTTGCGGGCTTGTACGCACTGAGCAGCGCCTTCGCGCTGCCTTCGCTCGCCGAGGGCTTCGGGCTGCCGGTACTGGAGGCGATGCTGCGCGACGTGCCCGTCGCCTGCTCGAACATCTCCTCGCTGGCCGAGGTCGCGGGCGACGCGGCGCTGCTGTTCGATCCCGAGTGCCAGGAGGAGGTCACCGGCGCCATCCGGCGGCTGCTGGAGGATCGTGCTCTGGCCGAGCGCCTGGTCGTGCGCGGCCGTGAGCGTGCCGCGAGCTTTACGTGGGCGCGCACAGGAGCCGCAAGCCTCGCCGGCTACCGCCGGGCGATCGCCGATCGCCTGGCGAGTCGGTGGCTCAGGTCGTCGGCTGGTTCCCGCTAGCCTGCGCCGTCGTGCCTCGTGTCCTGATGCTGGTCGCCTGAAGCACCTCGAGCGTCGTCTGCGCGAAGCTCGCCCACGAGAACCGTCGCGCCCGCTCTGGGCCCTCGCGGCTGAGCTGCGTCCGGCGAGCCTCGTCGCAGAGCACGCGCCGCAGACCGTCTGCGATGCTCGCGACATCGTGGGGGTCGACGTACTCGGCGGCGCTGCCGCCGACCTCCGGCAGCGAGGACAGATTGGACGTGATCACGGGCGCCCCGGCGGCCATCGCCTCGAGCACCGGGAGGCCGAATCCCTCGCCCAGCGACGGGTAGCAGAACACCGCGCAACGGCGGTAGAGCTCGGCCAGTGCGGCGTCGGAGACGAACCCGAGCGTCGTGCATCGCTCACCGAGCGAGCGCAGCGCGGTGAGCGTCGGGCCGGTCTCCCATCCGAGCGCGCCGACCACGACCAGCGGATGACGGCTCTGCAGCTCCGTATCGAGGGAGCGGTAGGCGTCCACGAGCCGCGGCAGGTTCTTGCGAGGCTCGAGCGTCCCGACCGCGAGGACGAAGCCGGGCGCGGGCAGCGCCGTGGCCTCGGCCGGGGTGAGATCGCCGGTCTGCGTCGGCATCGCTCCGAGATGCGCGACGACCGTGCGCGTCACGGTCGCTGGAAAGCGCGCGGCGAGAGCGTCAGCGGTGGCCTGCGAGATGGCCAGCAGCGCGGCCGAGCGGCGCACCGCGGGCCCGAGCGTCAGGCGCTCGATGACGGTCGAGCGCCTGTTCGGGCGCATCGTCGACTCGAAGGCCACGAGGTCATAGACGATCGGCACGGCGGGGATGCGCAGGAACCAGATGGTCAGGTAGGAGTTGGAGGAGAGGAAGACGTCGCACTCGCGGTTGGCCGCGCGCGCAGCCAGCAGGTGCCACC
>Ga0187804_10000116_pt1 | contig 16591 bp, 14 predicted proteins | sample NC_wetland_sal_i_3_FD_132961 | JGI IMG/M metagenome (GOLD analysis project Ga0187804, IMG submission 132961) | Wetland sediment microbial communities from Neuse River Estuary, North Carolina, USA - Control_4 | ecosystem: Environmental > Aquatic > Freshwater > Wetlands > Sediment | place: USA...
CGGATCTGTTTTCCTTTGGTTTGGTGTTCTATGAAATGGGGACGGGCAAGCAGGCATTCAGCGGGGACACGGCGGCTGCGCTTCACGAAGCGATTCTGAATCGTACACCCGTGCCGGCGCGGGAGTTGAATCCTGCACTTCCACCCAGGCTGGAAGAGATCATCAACAAGGCGCTGGAAAAAGACCGCGACGTCCGCTGCCAGTCCGCCGCCGAGCTTCGGGCTGATCTGAAGCGGCTGAAGGGGGATATAGAAACGGGGCGAGTTGCGGCTGCGAGTTCAGAGACGGCGGCTGTGCTAGAAGGCTCTGCGCCTAGCTTTGCGAATCTCTGGAAAATTGCAGTTCCCGCCCTGCTCGTCGCCTTGCTTGTAGCAGGCGGGCTTTACTATCGTTCGCAACAAGAAAAGCGCCTAACCGAAAAGGACACGATCGTTCTCGCCGATTTTGCCAACGGCACAGGCGATGCAATCTTCGACGATACGCTGAAGACGGCGCTCAACGTTTCCCTGCGGCAATCGCCCTTTCTCAACGTGCTCCCCGACAGCCAAGTCGCGAAGAGCCTGCAACTGATGACCCGCCCCGCTAGTACTAAACTCACGCCCGAAGTGGCTCGCGAGCTTTGCCAGCGGGCGGGCAGCAAGGCCTACATTGGTGGAGCGATTGGCAGTTTGGGTAGTAAATATGTGCTGGAATTGAAGGCGGTGAATTGCCCGAGCGGAGACACGCTAGCCGAGGAGCAGGTGACGGCTGTATCCAAGGAGAAGGTGCTGGACGCTCTGGGCGAAGCGGCGTCCAAGCTGCGCGGCGAACTGGGCGAATCGCTGGCGACGGTGCAGAGGTTTGATGTTCCGCTCCAACAGGCCACCACGTCTTCGCTGGAAGCTCTGAAATCGTACAGCCTTGGTTCAAAAGCCGGTCGGGAGAAAGGGCCTGCCGCAGCTGTGCCGTACATGCAACGTGCCATCGAACTTGATCCGAATTTTGCCCGGGGATACTGGGCATTGGGTGTTGAATACACCTCTATCGGCCAGCTAGGGCGGGCCAGCGAGTATTTCACCAAGGCGTTCCAGTTGCGGGACCATACCAGCGAGTGGGAAAAACTCCAGATCGCCGCCGACTACTATTCAAATGTAACCGGAGAACTGGATAAAGCGGCCCTGACATATCAGCAGGAGATTGAGAGCTATCCGCGGGAAAGCCTCGGGTACGGCGCTTTGGGCACTGTGTACGCCGAACAAGGGGAGTATGAGAAAGCGGCCGAGATCACGAGGCAAGCCGTGCCCCTTGCACCGGATTATGTAGGTTGGTACGGGAATCTCGCCAACTACGCCCTCGTGTTGCAGCGGTTCGACGAGGTGCGGCAGACCGTCCACGAGGTGCAGGCGCGAAAAATGGATGATGCGCTCTTGCACAACGCGCTCTATGCTCTTGCCTTTCTCGGTGCGGACCCTGTTGCGATGGCGGAACAGCAACAGTGGTATGCGGGCAAGCCCGATTTCGACAACACTGGATTTGCACTTGCATCCGACACCGAAGCGTATGCCGGCCATCTGCGCAAGGCGCGGGAGTTGACCAAGCGGGCTGTGGACTCCGCTATACGGGCTGACAGCAGGGAAAATGGGGCAATATGGCAGGCGATTGCTGCTCAGCGGGAGGCAGCATATGGCAATGCCTCAGCGTCCCGGCAGTCAGCGGCAGAGGCTTTAAAGCTTGCTCCCGCGAGTCCGGGCGCGGAAGTCGAAGCGGCACTTGCGTTTGCCATGGCAGGCGATACGGCACGCGCGGAGTCCGTGGCCAAACTCTTAAGGAAACGCTTCCCGCTGGACACCCAGATGCAATCACTTTGGCTGCCAACCCTTCAGGGGCAATTAGCGCTGGATAGAAAGGACCCAGCGTCTGCGCTGCATGCCCTACAAGGTGGGTCAGGCATCGAGTTCGGGCAAATTGACTTCGTCCTCAATATGTCCTGCCTCTATCCGGTGTATGTACGCGGAGAGGCATACTTGGCAGCCCGACAGGGCAACGCCGCCGCCGCCGAGTTTCAGAAGATTCTCGACCACAGCGGTATCGTCTGGAACTGCTGGACGGGAGCGTTGGCGCATTTGGGCGTGGCTCGGGCCAATGCCTTGCAGGCGAAGACCTCTCAGGGCGCAGATGCCGATGCTGCCCGCGTCCGGGCACTCGCCGCCTACAAAGACTTCCTCACCCTCTGGAAAGACGCCGACCCAGACATCCCCATCCTGAAGCAAGCCAAAGCGGAGTACGCGAAGCTGCAGTAGCTCCTTCGCTACCGAGTATTTCCGAAGGTTTAATCCAATGCAACGGCTCACCGAGCGGCAGTTCTTTACGCTCTCCGCCGACAGATGCGGATCAAGATGGAACTCGTCCAGGAGAGGCTTAGCTCTTTCCTGACGTAGAGCGTGACGCCCAGTGAGACCAATTACTCTGCGGCGAGCTTCTGCGTCGACGGCAAACAGCTCGTCCATACGCGCCACAATCGGAGTTGCAACCGGGTCTCGGGGATTTAGCTGCACCGCCTCGAAAAACTGTCTTCTAGCATGAGCCCAACACGCAGCATGTACCATTTTCGTCCCGCCGATCTGATCGTAGGCCGTATAGCCGTCCGTTTGGAGAATGCCTTCGAACTGTCCCAAGAACTGCTTCGGCCCTTCGCGTCCACGGCCGAGACGGAAGTCGAACACCACGCTTCCTCCGGGTCGGCCGTACTGCCACAAATAGGCTTGATGATTCTTTCCTCGGCCCTCGCGCATCTGCACATCAACTGGGGTTTCATCCGCCTGAATGTAACTTCCGCTGATCAATTCTCGCCTCATTGCCGCGACCATCGGGATCAGCAACTCGCCCACTTTGAGGACCCAGCCGTCCAGCGTTGCGCAGCTGATTTCCAAGCGGCGGTCTCTTTCCAGAATCATGCTCTGCCGATGCAGGGGCGAGCGAGTCGCGCGGAGGAATCTCACCTCCACGCGCTCCCAGAACCGTACGTGAGCCTCTCAGCTCATACGGCTCCCAGTGTTCGGCCCTTGACCATACAGAAGCGGCCAGTGTGCAAAGAGATCCGGCGATGTCCGAATCACCCCTGCCAGCCAGTTCCGTGCGCCCTGCGGTCGTTGCCGTAGACGCTTGAACTTGCGGCGTGCCCACCGAACCAGAAAGACATCAATCCGACGAAGGGTCGGATAGAGTTCTGACTTGTAAAGGTGACTGTAGTAGTTGATCCAACCACGGATGTACGGGTTGAACATTCGGGCCAAGTCGTCCAACGCCTTGTCGCTCCGGGTCTGAAGGGACCAGCCCCGGATCGCCTTACGAATCGCCTTCAAAGCCTTGGGGCTGGCTGCCGGGAGAAACGACAGCCCGTACAGTTCGCCCCGCCATTTCGCTCGCCGCGGCCGAAACGCATAGCCCAGAAAGTCAAATTGGCAGATTGAATATTCACCCTTGCGATTGGTGTCCTTGCAGTAGACGATTTTCGTCTTCTGCGGATGGAGCACTAATCTGCAATCGGGCAAACCGTTGATCCAAGACCCGGCGTAGAGCCAGTGCCTCGCGTTCACTGCGGCAGTGGCAGATGATGTCGTCAGCGTACCGCTCAAACGGCACGCCCGAAAATCTCCGCCCGACCCAGACATCGAACACGTAATGCAGGAACAGGTTGGCCAGAAGCGGGCTGATTACCCCGCCCTGCGGCGTGCCCCGTTCCCGTGGCACCAGCGTACCGTCCTCCAACATCCCAGGCGCCTTGAGCCAACGCTCGATAGAGAGCAACACCCACCGACACGGCGTGTGCTTGCGCACCGCTCTGAGCAGGAGTTCCCAATCGATGTTGTCAAAGAAGCCTTGAATGTCGAGATCGAGTATCCAATCGTAGCGCCAGCATCGCTGACGCGTTGTCCGGACCGCTTCGATCGCGGAGCGCTCAGGTCGATACCCATAGGAGTCCTTATGGAACACCGGTTCCTGTAACGGCTCCAGGTATCGCCGGACTACCTCCTGCGCAATCCGGTCGGCGACCGTTGGTATGCCTAACGGTCGCCTCCCACCATCCGCTTTCGGAATGTCCACCCGGCGCACCGGTGGAGGCAGATAACTGCCCGACGACAGCCGATTCCAGAGCTTATAAAGGTTGTCGGCGAGCCGAACCTCAAAGTCCGCAATGGACTGCCCATCTACCCCAGCCGCTCCCTGGTTGGCCTTCACTCTTTTGAAAGCCTCCCAGACCTCCCGCTTCGGAATGTCAAACGGCTTTGCCTGGCTCAAGCAGCTCCTCCCATTGCTGGTTGGCTGCCTGCCCAGACGGAAACACCACAGCCCCTTCGGTCCAGCACCATTACGGTGCCTTCGTCCCTACTGCGAGCTGTTCTGCCCCTGTGTCCCGCATCGGTACTCAGAGCCTGACAGGGATCTCCTGCTCGGCTCGCTCCCTTCACATCAGGACGACAGGTTCCCACGTTCCGTGTAAGAGCCCGATCCAGATTCACGCCGCCTCCGAGCCGGATGCCGCAAGAACCGGTCTTCAGGTCTCCGTTCTTGCTTGTCCCGGAGCAACCACCAACCCCGGTTTCGACATCGACTGTACTATTTCGGCATTTCATCGACGGTTTGCTTGCGCTCGTCTCCCTGGACCTTACCTGACGGAATCTCGTCCCGTCTTTTCCGCGACGCTCACCACCATCGCTCTTAACGACAGCAGCTCGCGGTGGTTTGAAGCCGGCTCCTGATCGCAGGCTCCGAGGGGCCATCCCTCATCTCTCACACAGCTTCACACCTCCATTGCTGTCGGTGTGTTCGTGGCACACTGTGATTGCAATATTTGCCGACGACTGTCTCGATGACGATCCGGTCACTCGCCAGGCATTTCTCGATGATCCTTGGTGGCAGGGGCGCTGAGACGACGCCGAGATCCTCACACGACCGGCAAGCCCGTTTCTCTCGTTTCGTGACCAGCACAAAGTACTTCGCGGCTCTACATCCAACTGGGAACTCTCCTCGTAGCCGATCACCACTGTTTCTTTGCCGCAGCGTTTGCACATGCGCGGATCCGGCGTGCAAGGCAGAACTCGCTCGACGCGAGGAAGATTCGAAGGCAATTCCTGGCGGCCCGGATGCTTGCAGGATCTGTTCGTCGAGCGCCGCACTGGTTCGGGTTTGCTCTCTGCCCCAAGGATTGTTTCACCGTTCGGCAAGTGAACTCACGTTGGGACGGGCCGCCGCACCAACGCATTCTTCAATGCCTAAAGGCCGTTAGTGTCCCTTAATTCCCACATCGAATGGACCGACGCCACCTGGAACCCCGTCCGTGGCTGCGTCAAGATCAGCCCTGAGTGCAAGCACTGCTATGCCGAAACGTTTGCCGAACGGTTTCGCGGGGTCAAGGGGCATCCCTACGAACAGGGGTTTGATCTGCGCCTGGTGCCGGAGAAGCTGACCGAGCCTTTTGCGTGGCGCTCTCCCAAGTTGGTGTTCGTCAACTCGATGAGCGATCTGTTCCAGGCGGGAGTGCCGCATGACTACGCGGAGGCCGTCGCGCGCGTGATGGCAACGGCGAATTGGCACACCTATCAGGTACTGACGAAGCGGTCGGAGAGGCTGCTGCAGTTGCTCAAGGGCAGGTTACGTTTTGCGGCAGAGCAGGAAAACATCTGGTGGGGCGTCAGCGTTGAGGATCGGAAACATGGTTTGCCGCGAGTGGATCATCTCCGGCAATCTCCCGCGAAGGTTCGCTTCCTCTCGATTGAGCCGCTGCTGGAAGACCTCGGTGAAATCGATCTGTCAGGCATCACCTGGGTGATTGTCGGGGGAGAGAGTGGGCCCGGTGCGCGTCCAATGGAGCGGGAGTGGGTCATCTCCATTCGGAAGCAGTGCCGGATGCAAGGTGTTCCCTTCTTCTTCAAGCAATGGGGCGGCGTGAGAAAAGCGAAAAACGGAAGATTGCTCGACGGCCGCACCTACGATGAGTATCCACAAAGAATGGCCCTACCAGTCCCGGATAGGGCGACGTGCTTATCGTTTGCGGAAAGTGTCAGGACAACTCTGCAAGACTGGATGGGTCATCGGGAACTCGTGCAGCTCACTGCGTGACCGAGAGCCCAGAGCCGAGAGCCCAGAGCCCCAAGAATAGAGAGTCCCGAGGTGATGTTGAACTCATTCCTCTCGGCCAGTAGCTCGCGTTTAGACCCTCGCTGACCCTCTCGGAAAGCTCCCTTGCGGGTTTGCTTCCCGGCGATCTCGCTCGGGCTCCGGGCTCACCGCCAACCGGATAAATCAGTCCAACGCCTCGGGACTCTATCCTGCCTTTGACATTAGCTCCTGTTCTCCTCAACCAGCGCTTAGCTATAGACCCTCGCCGCCCCTCTCCGACTCACCTCGCGGCTATCGGAGTGACCTAAGCTCGAGCCCCGGACGCTGCACCAACCGGGAAAACTTCAGAACGTGTCAAAGAACGATTATGTTTCTACTCCTCTTGTTTTCTAACGTCAATCAAATTCATCAACCTTTAACTTCTTATTCCTCAATCAGGTGCAGCCCGTCCACAGGCGGGTGAAACGAAAATGGTGCAGCCGCCTGCGCTCAAGTCGATATTCACTGCGTCTATGCTGGAATTTCGCGTTTTCGCGGATGTCGATTGTTTTTGCCACAAAACCAACCCATGCAATCCATGCTGTGAAAATCATCGCGATCCCCGCATGAATGGCTGCGTCGCGACCTCGCGACCGCGTGTGCTCCGCCAGTTACTTACTTTCCGCCCACCCGTTGTCTAAAATCTGCAGCAGGGAGCATGCGATGACCATCTTCGATCCTTCTCAGCGCCGCGTGGTGGACGTGCACGGCGGAACTGCCCTGCGCCTTCTCGGATTAGGTTTCCTCGGTTTGCTGATCGTGATCCTTCTGTTCTCTGCCGTCACCCGGGTCGATTCCGGCGCGGTCGGCGTCTTGACCCTCTTCGGCCGAGTCACAGGCGAGGCCCTGCCCGAGGGAATGCACCTCATCAACCCGCTCAAGACCAACCACGAGCTCTCGATCCGCACCCAGGAGATCAAGGAAACCGCCAGCGTCCCTTCCAGTGAAGGCCTGGTGATGGCTCTGGATACGTCGCTCATCTTCCATCTCAATCCTGAGAAGGCCGCCGACGTCTTCCAGAAGCTCGGACCCGGGTACGCCGAGGTATTGATCGAGCCCAACCTGCGCGCGGCCATCCGGGAAGCGACGGCGTCGCACACGGCGAACGCTCTTTATACCGGCGAGCGCGAGATGGTCGCCAAACAGATCTTCGACCAGCTCTTCAACCTTCTGGGCCCGCGCGGTTTCATCGTGGAAAGCGTCCTGCTCCGCGACATCCAGCTGCCGGCCACGCTCAAAGCCTCCATTGAATCCAAGCAGCAGGCGGAGCAGGAAGCCCTCGCCATGAGTTTCCGCCTGCAGAAAGAAAAACAGGAAGCGGAGCGGAAACGGATCGAGGCGGCGGGGATCCGTGACTTCCAGCAGATCGTCGCCCAGGGCATCAGCGCGCAATTGCTGGAATGGAAAGGCATTGAAGCCACGGAGAATCTGGCCAAGAGTCCGAACGCCAAGGTTGTCGTCATCGGCAGCGGCAAGAACGGATTGCCGTTGATCCTGGGGCAGTAGCGGTGAGTCTCACGTAGGGACAGCCGCCCTCGGCTGTCCCGTCGCGCGAAAGCGACAGCCGGTCCTTAAGATCGTAGAGCCCGGAGTCCCCATCCTCCTCCGCGTCTCGCTGATACCATACCTTCCGTGCTCCCACTTCTCGACGTCCGTAACCTGACCATTCAGTTCCCCCGGGCAGGTGTGGGGCAGGGTGGTGTGGGGCGGGCATTCCCTTCGACTCCCCCTCGCCCGGCTCGGGGTCGCTCAGGGCAGGCTCGGCCCGCCCATCCGTCAGATTCCCAAATGACATTCGCCGCGGTTCGCGACCTGAGCTTCGCCATCGTCCCCGGAGAGGTTCTCGGCCTAGTCGGCGAATCCGGCTCCGGAAAATCCCTCACCGCGCTGGCCATCATGGGCCTGCTTCCGCCCGCAGCCTCGGTAAAAGGCGAGATCGCCTTTCAGCACGGCAGTGGCGTCTCGAGTCTGCTTGAGCTTCCACCGGACGCGACGCGCGGTCTCCGCGGCTCCCGCATCGCCATGATTTTCCAGGAACCGATGACCGCACTCAACCCGGTCATGCGTGTCGGCGATCAGATCGCCGAGGCGGTGCTGGCGCACAACCGAGTCTCGAGCGCGGACGCGTGGCGCCGCGCGGTCGAAGGCATGCGCGACGTCGCCATCCCCGACCCCGAGCAACGCGCCCGCAGCTATCCCCATCAGCTTTCCGGAGGCATGCGCCAGCGCGTCATGATCGCCATGGCCATCGTCAACCGTCCGCAGCTGCTGATCGCCGACGAGCCCACCACCGCGCTCGACGTCACCATCCAGCAGCAAATCCTCGACCTGCTCAACGATCTCCGCCACAAGTTCGCGCTCGCCATGCTGTTCATCTCGCACGACTTGGCGGTGGTGTCGCACGTCGCCGACCGGGTCGCGGTGATGTATGCCGGCAGTCTCGTCGAACTCGGCACCAAAGCCGATATCTTCAACGCCCCCGCCCATCCCTACACGCAGGGCCTGCTGCGCGCGATTCCGACCCTCGCTACCGACCGCTCCCAGCCGCTATCGACGATCGAAGGCACGGTGCCGACGATCGTCGCTCTCCCCCCGGGATGCCCATTTGAACCGCGCTGCCCGCTCCGCATCGCAGCTTGTGCCCGCGAACTTCCGGCCCTCGTAGAAATCGCCGCCGGACATTGGGCCCGCTGCCCGGTGGTGAATGGGTAGGTCAGAGGAGAACTTCTGAGGAAGAATCTGCGAGTCTGGTGCTGCTTCCGGTTCGTCCGGTAAGGTAGTCATACCGATTATACGTACATAAATGTACGTATCGCAACCGCCGGGCTCGTACAATCAACGACTTAGCGGCAATATCTTGTAGTTACGGAGAGTCGCGAGAGCTGCAGGACTTTCCCCGGCCGCCAAACCTGGCTGGGGCCGGCGTGTAGAATGCCCCTAGAACGCGTTTCCCGGCCCCTAGGACGACGACCGACGCTGGGGACGACCCCAACGGCCTCGGAAAGGCCGCCGGCGATCCCGGAGCCTCCCAGGGCCGTCTGCGTTAGCTATGAGATATCGTAGCTTGCGGTATGATATTCCATATATGCAATAGCTTCTAGATATGTAGTCGGCCGGAGCCAGAAATTTCGTTGATAAATTCTGCAGGCCCGGATGAGTGAAGATCGGTAACCTCAGGGGCTAAAGCCCCTCTTTTGAAGAACGTGCTTTCGGCGGGGCTGAAAGCCGCGCCCCTTCAAAGCCTCTGACTTAACCAACGAATTGCTGATTCAGGACGCTAGCCGCCCGCCGTGAGAGAGTAATTTCATAGTTCAGCGATGGAAGGCGGCCCTCAGGGGTCCCTCGGGTCCACCATCCGCCGAACTGCCCGATGCCCCGTTGCGGGCGGGCGAAAAACGCTATAATCCTCGGTTTGCCGTGCTTATCCTTCTACTCAGCGACATTCACAGCAACCTGGAAGCGCTCGAGGCCTGTCTGGCCGCCGCTCCGGCGCACGACCTCGTCGTCAATCTCGGCGACACCGTTGGCTATGGCGCCAACCCCAACGAGGTCATCGCCCGCTCTCGCGCTCTGGGGCGCGTCTTCGTTCGCGGAAACCACGACAAGGCGGTCGGCGGACTGATGGACCTGGGCGAGTTCAACCCTGCCGCCGGCCTCGCCACGCTCTGGACCCGTGAGCAGCTCACGCCCGACAACCTCGGCTGGCTCCGTTCGCTCCCCCAGGGCCCCGTGCACGTAGAGGAAATCCCGGGGGTGCAGTTTGTCCACGGCTCCCCACTCGACGAAGACGAATACCTGGTCAGCCTGCGCGACGCCATCCCGCCCTTGATGACCGATTCCGTCGCGGTCACGTTCTTCGGCCACACCCATCTGCAGGGCGGGTTCCTGGCGCAGGGCGAAGTCAGCGAAGGTTACCGTCCCGCCTATCGCACGGTGGGCCAGTCGGAGAGTTCCGATTGGCCCCTGCGCCGGGACCAGCACTATCTGGTCAATCCCGGCTCCGTCGGCCAGCCCCGCGATGGCGACTGGCGCGCCGGATTCGCCACCTTCGATAGCGAAGCCTGGATCGTGAGCTTCTATCGCGTCCCGTACAATCTGCGCGTCGCGCAGGAGAAGATTCTCGCCGCCAACCTGCCGCAGCGGCTGGCCACAAGGCTCGCGACAGGAAGATAGGAAATTGCAGAAGTCAGAAGTCACACGATTATACCGTTCATTAAGGGTTTGTGCTATGATCCGTTTGGGGGTGTACGATGAGGCCCCCGAAGCGGCTCCTGCAAGCTAACGGGGACAGACGCATGACCTACATATCGGCCTTCCAGTGCATAGGCGGTATTGTGATGGTTGCTGACACACAGGAAACGCATGGGGCCGGAAGCGGAATGCGCGATGAGAAAGAATACGTCGAAAAGTTGTACGTTCCAGAGAACCTTTCTTATCCAATCGCTGTAGGGGGAGCAGGACTTGATGAGCCAATTGAGGCATTCTCGTTGGAACTCTTTGAGCGTGTTGAGAAGCATCCCCCTGCTACCATCAACGAGCTACGCACCACAATCCGAGCGGCAATCGAAGAAGTCCATAGCAGTGATGCAAAACTCTCAGCGTGGCCGCGTATGTATCGGACAACGAAATGCATTGTCGCAGCCAAGCCAATGAATGACGACTTTGCAATTTTTGTGACTACTGGAAAGCGTGTATCGTATCGCAAGCGAGAGCCCGTCATCGTCGGGTACGACACACCAGCTAATAAGGCGCTACTGACCCGCATGTATCGCCCCACGATACCCGTTGCTGAAGGGATAATCTTGGGAGCTTACCTTGTTGCTCAATCAAAACGTCTGGACAAAGGCGTAGGCGGTGATACCAGGATTGCCACAGTCGCATCGCACGGCGCATTTATTGAGGATGAGAAATACATTGAACTTCTAGAACAGAGAGCCGAGGAATTATTGACAGCATTCAACGATCTTTTTCTAGTTGCAGCAGATGTAGCTGTGCATGATTTCGAATTTGACAAAATTCTTGAAGAGTTTAAGACATCAGTTAAGGAGAATCGGCGGAAGTATCACGTAGCAACATCGCTGTCTATGTTCGAAAAGATGATGGACCCAAAGTGGAAAGGGGATGCATACGCCAAAATGCCAGATGGGGCATCAATGACAGCGGCTGCCAGTAACAGGTGTATCGTATTCCGCGATAAGAAGCCGTGGCTGGTTCTTCCTGACGGATACACGGATGATGGCAGAGCAAAAATTAGACTTGTTTCCATGAATAGTCCAGAGGCCCAAGGGAAAGTCTCATTCGAGCAGCCAATTAAATTGATTGGCGTTCCTCTTGATCAGCTTGCAACACCTGAAGGTCGCCAAGTAAACCAGAAGGCTCTTTCTGACAATGCGGACAAGTTGCGGAGTATTGTTCGTTCGGATAGACATACAGCTCAAGGTTGGACACAATTGAAAGTGCAAAATCCTTCGCACAGTCAGCGTTTTGGCAATGAACAATCAGGTAGAAAGGCATAGCAGAACTCATGCTGTCAATTTTTCAAAGGTCAAAGGGTCGGCAGTGACCATATGACGCAGGGTGTCAATCCACAAATCGGGATTCTTCCGGCGGTTGAAGCGGAAGGTCATCTCGTCCAAGTATGCTGCGAGATGCTTTGCACTGACCTTGTGCCAGCTCCCTATGATGCCGCGCTTCAAGAGCGAGAAGGCGGATTCTACGGTGTTCGTGTGAATATCGCCCACAACGTAGACTTTCTTGCTGTGGTTGATGGTCTCGTGATTATTCCTTCCGGCCTTCTTCATAGCGACAGGATGCGAGGCATAATCGTCGGTGACGATTACATCTACATCTTCGCTGATATTGTCGCGGATGTACTGCGCGAGTGTGCCGGATTTGGCATCTTGGGCATGAAAGAACCGCAGATCACCACCGCGCTGCCGGATACCAACTACCACGTTCTTGTTGTCCCAGCGCGCAATTTTCCCCTTCCCGCGATTGATTCCTCCCACATAGGTTTCGTCCATTTCGACAGTACCGTCCAGCATTGGCCGTTCGCTGACCTCGTTCATGGCAGCGCGGATTCGATGACACAGATACCATGCGGTCTTATACGAGCCTTTGTGCAATCCCCAAATAGTACGCTTGAGTTGGTGAGCACTCATGCCCTTCTTGGCTTCGCAGAGCAACAGGACGGCGAGGAACCAAATCGGCAGCGGCAGATGGGAATCGTGGAAGATCGTGCCGCTGGTGGCGGTGAACTGGTATTCACAGCCGACACATTCATAGCGGGCATATTCTTTGAGGCGGGAAATTCGCGTATCCTTGCAGCGCGGACAGACCACGCCTTCAGGCCAGCGCAGCCGTTCCAAGAGTTCCCGGCAGCGGTCGTCAGTCGAGTAGAAGGTGTTAACTTCAGGGAGAGTCATGGCAGCACCCCGTAAACCGAAATCGCCCTTGCAGCGAATCCCGACCCGAAAGCTACTTGCAGGGATAAAGCGAGACTTGCGTCAGATGCTTCGCTCGCAACCAGTAGTAAAACCGAAGAAAGGAAAGGCGTAACGGCAACCATGCGAATATATTGCCATAACCGTTACCCTTTGTCAAGGGAATAATCGTGAGAAGTCAAATTGAAGAAGTAAAGGCTATCGATTCTATGTGTCGCGTGCAGCGAGGGTTTTACTTCTGCAATTTGACTTCTGATTTCTGCAATCGCCTGTAAACTCCATGCCTCGTAAGTTTTCACGCTCCGGGGATCTTTTCGCCGCGTCGCCGAAGCCGATTGCCGCCGCCCACACCGCCCACATTGACGGCGGAGCCCGCGGCAATCCCGGCCCGGCCGGCTACGGCGTGGTGATCCATGACGCCTCCGGACGCAAGATTGCCGAGCTCAGCGAATACGTTGGACATCAGACCAACAATTACGCCGAATATCGGGGCCTTCTCGCCGCCCTCGGCTACGCGCACGCGAACGGGATCAAGGCGCTCAAGATCGTCAGCGATTCCGAACTCATGGTCCGGCAGATGAAAGGCATCTACAAGGTGCGCCATCCGGAGCTGCGCAAGCTCTACGATGAGGCGCAGCAACTGGTGCGCAAGCTGGAGCACTTCGAGATCCGCCACGCCCGGCGTGAGCACAACCGCGACGCCGACCGGCTGGCCAACCAAGCCATGGACCGCGGGAAATGAAGAACCGATTGCAGAAGTAAGAAGTCAGATTGCAGAAGTGGAACTCCCGCTGCACGCGGCACATCTAAAATCTACAGCTTTTACTTCTGCAATCTGACTTCTGACTTCTGCAATTGCTTTCCAAAGTTGTCCCTTCCCAAGATCTGCCGCCGGGATTACCATTGCGGCCCAACAACCACATCGGGAGGCGAATCTCATGCCCATCGGACCGAACACCTTCAACGGAATCAAACCTTTGGCGGTGCTGGTGGCAGCCATCGCCACCATGGTCGTCGGCTTCCTCTGGTATTCGCCCATCCTTTTCGCGCGCCCCTGGATGCGCCTGATGGGTTACGACCCCGACGACAAAGCGAAGCGCGCCGAGATGCAAGAGGGCGCGGGCAAACTCTACGGCCTCTCGTTCGTCGCCAGTATCGTCTCGGCCGTGGTGCTGGCCAAGATTATTGACATAACCAGCGTCAACACGGTTCTCTACGGGATGAAAGTCGGCTTCGCCGTCTGGCTTGGATTCGTGACCACAGTCCAACTGACGGGAGCCCTGTTCGGCAAGCAACCGACGAAACTCTACCTGATCAACACCGGATACCAGCTCGTCTGCTACCTGGCGATGGGAGCGATCCTGGCCGTGTGGCCGCACTGAAAAGTCAGAAGTCAAATTGAAGAAGTGGAAGAGCATTGCAGAAGTCAGAAGTAAGATTGCAGAAGTGAAAAACTCACAGGCGAGCGGCACAGCCCGGTTTCTGGGCGTTCCCACTTCTTCAATTTGACTTCTGACTTTTGACTTTGAATTCACTCTCCTGCCGAGTGGTCGTGCACGATTTTCCAGCCCTCAGGAAATTTGCGGAAGATCAGCGTGAACAACCCGTGCGGCGTCTTGCCATCGGACATCGTCAGATGGAATTCGCCGCGCACGAATGCCGAGTCGGGCCCGAGCATCTCAATCCTCAGGTTCGAGAACTCCAGCTTGCCCATCTCGTGGCCTGCGCCCTGATAGGTCTTCTGGTAGCGATCGAGCGCCGCCTGCCAACCCCTCGATTCATGCGCCCCGGAGAAGAACGTCAGCTCAGGCGACTTCCAGTATCCGGCCATGAAGCCCTCCAGGTCGCGGCGGTTCCAGGCGTTGGTTTGCTCCTGCAAAACACTTGCGATGGCGGACTTCGCTCCTTGGGCACGACCTCCGCCCACAGATTCCGAGACCAAGGTCAAGACTAGAAAGAGCACTGCGAACCAGACGCGCATAGTCAACCTCCGCACCGACATAGTGTCACACGATTTCCCCGCGCGCCGCTGGTGGTGCGTGAAAGCGAGCTGAACGACGGAAACGGGAGAGTACGATCCCAGCCGACGGCTGGCAACCGCTAGTGAAACTAGAGCGCTCAAATCCAGCGCCTAAAGGCGCATTCATGAGGCAGCACTTCCGGCATGCCTGAAGGCATGCCCTGATACGAATCGCACTACAACACGGGCCGCTGGCTTTCAAGATCGCACGAGTGTTTGGCGTGACTATCGAGGAGATATTCTCAGCCGCGAGTGGCAAACCAGCAATCAGAAAACAGCAACCGGCGACTGTGCTTTCTACGCCCGGCTCTTCTTCGACGCCGACGCCGCTTTGGCCTTGCCCGCTGTTTCCCATGGGCGCTTGGGCCGCTCGACTTCGGGCTGGTCGCGATCCTTGATGCGGTCGTAGTGGTAGGACTCGCTCACCGTGCCCAGCGACTCGTTGTACAGGCTGGGCAGGGCGAGCGCTTCTTTCATTTCCTCGGAGAACTGGTGCAGCGCCTTCAGGTGGTCGGAGGTCGCCGGCACTTCGGTTTTCGCCGTTTTCAGAAACTGCTGGTAGCCCCGGTTGATCAGCTTCGAGATCTCGCTTCCAATCAGGCATCCCGGGTAGGCAAAAATCTTCACGCCGCCGTCGCCGGTCTTCTGGATCGCGGCCGAGCAAGTGTATTTCTTCAGAAACATGCGCGATTGCGTAGCCGGAGCTTCAATCAGGTCAAATCCGTGGTCGCGCAGCCAGCTGACTGCGTCTTCGTAGGTGCGTGGTTCGACTTTTGCTGCCATCGTGTTTGCTCAATTCCGTTCCGTCGGATTAGATGCGGCCATTCCGCCCAGCGCCGGCACTCGTTTCTTCCGGAATCGAATGTTCCCGCCGCGAATCTAAAGAACCTAGTATAGATATACCTTTTTCGGACGCCCGGCACATTACTCTGGTCATAAGGGCTTTATCCGCCGTGACTGCAGCCAGTTCGAGTTCGGCGCCGCGGCGGGCGGCTTCCCCAGCCGAGCGCTAGCAGCGAAAGCGCATTCTACAGGCATGCGGCGCAAATATCATCTACACCGCCCCCGGCGAAGGCTCCGACGGCACCCCCGAAACCGCGCACCAGCTCGCCGAACGGAGCGGCTAAGATCAAAATCCACCACGGAGGCACGGAGACACAGAGAAAATCAAGAATCGGGAAATCAACCATATCAAGAAAGGTTTCCTCTGTGTCTCTGTGTTTCCGTGGTGAAATAGTTCTGCAATTTAACTTCTGATGCTCAAGCTCTCTCAGTCTGACTACGGTTCTCTTCGCCAACACGGAGAGGAAACCTATCCGCGCGAGTGCTGCGGGGCGCTGCTCGGGCGCTTCGAAGACGACGGCTCGAAGACCGTGACCCGCATCGCGCGCTGCGGCAACACGCGCGCGGACTCGCCCCACAACCGCTACGATATCGATCCCAAGGAACTCATCCGCATCCAGCGCGAGGGCCGCGAGCGCGGCGAGGACATCGTCGGCTTCTACCATTCCCATCCCGACCATCCCGCACAATGGTCGCCTACCGACCTCGCGGAAGCCCACTGGTTGGGCTGTTCCTACGTGATCACCAGCGTGGAGAAGGGGAAGGCCACGATTACGAATTCGTTCGAGTTGGCGGGCACAGATGAGGATGAGAAGAAACTAATGGATGAGCCCATCCGCCTAACATAGCCATATCTCACTTCTCGCGGCGGCGCAACACAAGCGGGTATATCTCCACCGCCGGTACGGATCGCGTACCGATTGGGTGCATTTCTGATGAAAATCATTTCACATTGGCGAGTAAGCGTGATACCGGTAGAATAAAGCTCCGTTATGTAAGCGCGAACGGAATCTCGGGGTGGGGGTGCTTTGTGCAGATGTCCAGGCTACGTTTCCTGCAGGTTTGGGGGGTGATCTTCATGATGGCTGCGCTCGCGCTGTCCGCGCAGGCTGCGGGCTTCAATAAGGCGAGCTTGAAAGGTAGCTAC
>Ga0187804_10000117_pt1 | contig 16587 bp, 12 predicted proteins | sample NC_wetland_sal_i_3_FD_132961 | JGI IMG/M metagenome (GOLD analysis project Ga0187804, IMG submission 132961) | Wetland sediment microbial communities from Neuse River Estuary, North Carolina, USA - Control_4 | ecosystem: Environmental > Aquatic > Freshwater > Wetlands > Sediment | place: USA...
ATCGCTGACTGGCTGTACTCGCGGCTACCGTGGGAAAAGGGCTATGGCGATCCCTTCGCCGCCTTGCTCGACGCAATGGGTGTCATACGTGCGCCGTCGCCCCCCGAAGATGCGGACGCGAGACCAGTTGCGCGGCCGGGGGCGACGTATGGTGTTCCGGGCGATCAGCGCCGCGTATTCGATCTGCCGATCGAGCAGCTGGCCGCCCAGGTCGGAGCGGCAGCCGATATCGCGCTAGATCCCTCGGAGCGGATGCGGTACGCGAGTTTGACCGCGAGCCTCGTAGGAGCGCCACTCTCGAAGCGATGGCTTGATGCCAAAGCGGAACTTCAGAGCGACAAGGATCCACTCGCGGAAGGCGAATCTCTCGCGTATGCACAGCGCATCCGCATCGGCGTCGATCAGATGCAGATCTCCATTGGAGGCAGGTGGCGCCGTTACCTTCAGGGAGCCGCGATCTGGATCGCCGGAGCGTTCGGTATTGGCTTGACGCACGCCGCGAACTTTTCTGCACGCGCAGAACCGCGGTACATACTCGCCGCCGTAGTGCTTGGCGGTTTGATCGCCTGGACCGCGCGCGACATCGCGGCCGTCCTCGAGCGGGCGCGTCGACCCCCGGTGTGAGATGTCAAGCACCCTGACGGTGCGACAACCGACGAGTAGTCGCCGTCTCGACCGATCAGGGCCCCAAGCGCGGAGCGACGCGGAAGCGAAGCACATCGTGCTTCTCGTCCACGGCTACAACAACACGCCAAAGATCGCCGAGCGCTCCTACAGGAATATTCTCGAGAAGCTCGGCTTGCCACCCCACTACGCGGTATGGCAGCTCCTATGGCCGTCGACCCACCCCCTGGGTGCGATCTCGCTAGCCACATACCCGGCCCGGGTTCCGGCGGCTGAGAATTGCGGCTGGTTGGTCGCCGAGAAGTTCATTAGCACGCTCGGCCGCGAAAGAACCGTCTACATAGTCGCGCACTCGCTCGGCTGTCGTCTCGTGCTCGACGCGATAAAGTGGATACGCGAACATCCATCGCCAGACCTCCCGCACATTGCTGGGGTGTTTCTGCTCGCGGCCGCGGTCCCAGTGCGGATGTGTGTGCTCCATGGGGAAGCGCCGTTTCGCCGCCCGCTGCCCAACTCCAAGGAGTACGTGTTCTACTCCGGGCGTGACTTCGCCCTTTCAGTCGGGTTCAGACCGGGCCAGTACCTGCTGGGCGATCCCAACGAGCGTGGACCTGCGGTTGGCCGCCATGGGCACCCGTCCGTTGGCCGCTGGAACGGTCGCAAGGGAACCAAACTCGGACATAGCAGTTACTGGAGGTCAGAGACCGTCGCTGGCGAGATCAAGACGATCCTCGGGATACGAACGACAACCGTCCTCGAATCGTCAGAGCTAGCGAGTCATGAACTCGACGAAGCATCCGGCCCAGCCGCGCGCGCCCTCCCGGAAAGACATATCGGCTCTTAGAGTCCTAACAACAGTGGGCTCTGCTCCTCTGCGTGAGAAGCGAGCGCCTCAGTCTGGACGCTCGAGACGCGCGCAAGGGACGATTCCCGAGTGAGACAGAGGGCGGACCCTGGAACGGGGCCCACTCACGTGTGTTCGGTCTGTCAGCATCAGTGAGATGTCTCGATCCCGAGGACTCTGCCTCGTAGTCGCAGTGCTCATGCTCTGCAGTGCAGCGGTTGTACTTGGTGCCAGTCAGAGTCGTTCGGCGCTGGCAGCGTCAGTGCTCGACCTCCACAAAGTTGACTGGGCCAATGCCACGCTCCCTGGAGCAGTCTGCGGCGCGCCCCATCCGATCCACCTGCACCAGAACAAAGGATTCGTCAGCCCGATCCCACACCGATTCTCCCATGACGACTTCTACAGCCAGCGAGGCGTTGACGTCGGAAGTGGCCCGGTCGTCTACGGCGATCTAGCCGGGAACCACCATGACAACGCAGGCCTGCAGGTTGTCTGCACCAACGGAGGAGGCACGGCCGATGGTCAGCTGCTGTGGTCCTGGGTGATCTTCAGCGGTCGCGGCGCCAGGCTCTCAGTTCTCGCCGTTGTGTTTCCCCGAGTGCAACTACCCAAAGAGATGCCGACGCTGCTACAGATTGCCATGCGACCCGGGAAGCTCACGGCGCATGAATACTTCTACGGACCCTACGACGGGACATGCTGCTCAACCGGTCGCGCCACAACGATCTGGACCTACACGCACGGCACCCTGGTGCCCGGAGTCCCCGTAATCACCAAAGAGCCCCGAGCATCGCCGATGTTCGCCCATCATCGCGCAACGCGCTTTATTGCGGACACCGACTGGGTGTTTACGACGTCTCGCGGCACACCCCACAGCCAGCGCAACATCAATCGGCGCGGCCTACAGCGTGCGGCCGAGATCGCCGGCCTTGGTCGAGACGGCTGGCCGCCGCTTCGCTTTCATGATCTACGCCACACGTTCGCGAGCCACCTGATTCTCGATCTCGGATTGGATGTTGCGCAGGTGAGCCGCATCCTCGGACACGCGAGCATCACCGTCACGCTCGACGTATACACGCACCTCTTCGACGAGGCACGCCACACCCGCGAAATACGCACGCTCATGGCTTCGAGCGAGTTCGCCGCGTGCTTGACCGCAGGGCGGAAGTCTCCATCCGGGCGCGTATGTAGCTTGAATGGTCATGCAGCCTGAGTCCGAGATTCATGATCAGGGGGTGATGAGCGGGCCAGTGGATGGTGAGCTTGTCCTCGCGGCCGGCCGGGTGCGGCCGGCCGAGCAGGTACGGTCATTCCTCGGATGGGTGGGAGAGGGACGGGCGCTCACGCAGACAGGAAGAGTGCGCCTCGCGGATGTCCGCGAGCTGGTGGTCCTGCTCGACACCGGCGATCTGCCCGACCTGCAGATCGCGAGCGCACGGATAACGAGCAGCGCGGAGTTGCCCGGGCTCACGGCGGTCGTGGAGTGGGCGAAGGCGTGCCGCCTGGTGCGCGTGAACAGGGGGCGGCTGGTCCCGGTGAAGAAGAACTTGGCGCTGCTCGGTCGCCCGCTTGAGTTGTGGGCGGCGATGCTCGAGGCGTTCCCCCGGCTTGGCGAGGCATTGTGTCCGCCCGGGTGGGCCGAGTCGTTGATGCGCCGCCACTTCCGGGAGGCGATGGACGCCATGTTCGAGGAGCTGCACCGGCGGGGCGGGAGCATCGATGTCGCGCGGGCTTGCGAGCTGGCCTGGGAGGCGGTGACGGTGCTCTATTTCCTGGAGGACGCGCCCGAGCAGCAACGGACGTTGTGGCGCAGGCTGAATGATCGCGACGTGCTCCACGCGCTGGGTGTGCTCGAGCGTTTTGGCGCGCTGCGGCTGAGCGAGGAGCGCGCGACGTTGACCGAGCTCGGGTCGTGGTGGATGCGTCGCGTCGCGGGCGAGTCGAGCCAGGGAGATCCCGTCTTGCAGGTGAAGATCAGCCTCCTTGGAGTGTCAAAGCCGCCGGTCTGGCGGCGGCTGCTGGTCCCGGCCGACATCCGGCTGGACCGGCTGCATGGCGTGATCCAGGCGGCGATGGGCTGGGAGGACTACCACATGCACACCTTCTCCGACGGCTCTCGCGAGTACGGGCTGGCGGATCCGGAGTTGGGGCGCAGCGACGAGCGCAGGGCGATACTCGGCCGGCTGCTCAAGCGAGAGGACGAGCGGATTCGCTACACCTACGACTTCGGCGATGACTGGGAGCACGAGATCGTCCTCGAGCGGGTGCTCGTCGCCGAGCCGGGTGTGCGCTACCCGCTGTGTCTGGCCGGTAAGGGCGCCTGCCCGCCTGAGGATTGCGGTGGTGTGTGGGGGTATGAGGAGCTGCGCGAGGCGCTCGCCGATCCCGCCCATGAGCGGCACGAGGAAATGCTGGAGTGGCTGGGCCTTCAGACGGCCGCGGAGTTCGACCCGGCTCGCTTCGACGTGGAGGAGGTCAACGGGGCGCTCGTCGGCGGCGAGGATGTCCAGGGATGGTCGGCGAGCAGCTACGAGGATCGGCCAGCAACAGCCGTCAGGCGGGCGGCGTAGATGAGCGAGCGTGAGGGGCGAGCCGGGGTGATGGTCGACAAGCTCGCGAAGGCCAGGGTTGAGGTACCGCCTGAGCGGCTTGGTCCCCTCGCGCCTGAGTGGGAGACTTCGCTCACCAGCCGCAAGGCATTGAGCGCATGATCGGCAGGCGTCAACGAGGCGGTGTCGAGGCGCCCACGAGCGACATCCGGGTCGAAGATCGACGTGTCTCCGCCGGCGAGCCGCAAGACTCCCGGAGGGTTGCGCGGCTCGTGGTGGATTACGCCGACGACACCGATCGCTGCATGCGTGTGATCGCAGAGCTGGCCGAGGAGTACGAGCGCTACGTTGAGAGCGAGCACGCCATCTGTCCGAGCTGCCCGGTCGTACGCTCAGGCCCCTTCGTCGTGCACTCGATGCTGGAATGGAAGGCGATCTACGGAGATGGGCGCCTCGATCATTGGACCGTGGGAGATATCCACACGTACCTGCTCGATCACTTCCCGCGCAAGGTGTCAGCCGACCGTGGGCTGCTGGCAGACACGCCGGCGTGCGTGCGCGACTTCGTCTACTTCATGTCCGATCGCGGTACCCCGGCCTGCGAGGACAGCGGCGTGCTGGCGGACGCGGCAGAGGAAGTGTTCGATGAGTTCCTCGCCGCCAACCGCGACCGGCGCAACTGGGGACTCGCCAAGCGAACGCTGCACGGCGGCGCCGCGATCCTGGATGAGGAGGTCGACGACGACCGCTACATGCACTTGGCCACGTTTCCAGGCGTTGGCGTGGAGTCACCCCGCGTCGCTGCGAGCAGCAATGGCCAGCGCGCTGTGGCGCGCCGCAAGCGCAAGGCCGTCCGTGCGGCGCGCAGGCGCAACCGCCACTGAGCGGCTTCGTCTATCCCAACACTGCAGCATCCGCCCGCCAAGCTTCGAGCGCGCGCTCAACGTCGTTGTGCACGCGTTTCCGCGCCTCGGCGCGGTCGACGCCCGCCATCAGCAACTCGTCATAACCGGTGTCCTCATGCCGAATCCACGCGATCACCGCGAGCTGGACAGCCTCAGCACGTACGGCTCGCCCCGCTGCGGTGCGTCCCACTCGCCCGCTGCCACGCGCGGCGGAATGGCGAGCGATCGTCTGTGCGCGGCGGGCGGGACAGCCGGGGAACAGCGCCTCGATCTGCGCGACGAAGCGCCTCACGAGATCCGCGTCTTCATTGGCTCGTCTGAGCCGGTCGCGCTCGCGGCGGCGGCTGCGCGCGTCCTCGTCGGCCAGGCACTGCCGCTCAGCGGCGGCAAGCGCGTTCTCCTCCACCAGGATGCCCTGACGCTCGTAGCGCTTGCGCGCACGGCTGAAACGCACGACAACCGCCGAGAGCGTGCTCGCCGCCTTCGCCCGCCGCGTCAGAGCGGCGTCGCCGGCCGCGAGAAAGACGAGGTGGTCCATGTCCGCGCAGGCCATGCACAGCGGACCTGGCTCCTCCATGATCAAAAGCTCGCCGGTTCCCTCGCAGGCGGTGCACGTCCAGTCGCGGATCGGGGAGATCACCACGAGCTCCGGCGGCTTGTCCTGGCGCTTGGCGAGCCTCTCGCGCTTGCGCTCCGACAACGCTGGCGAGACCCAGTGCGTGCGGTAGGCACGCTCGATGCTCTCCTTGCCGCTCTTGCTGAACCGCAGCCTCGCGCGTCCCCGTGAGCGGGCCACATAGGCCGTCTCGGAGGGCTTCAGGCCCCGCTGGCGAGCCCACGCCTGCAAGCACCGCATCGCCGTTGAGATCTTGCTCAGGTTGGCCGTCACCACCCGCTCCAGATAGGGGGTGCGGCCCTGGCGCCACGCCTGCTCATTCGACTGCGCCAGCCAGCCCAGGCCGAGGAAGACGTCGATCGCCGTTACGAACCCGCGCTCTGCGAGCGTGGCCTCGGCGACCGTCCTCACACGCTGCTCCAATCGTTTGTCGTTCATCGACCCGGACGCACGCTAGCGTCTGGCGCACTGAACGGCAAAGCCCCGGCCGCATAACTCCGAGGAGTCCTAGGCGGGACCGGGGCGTCACGAGGTAGCGTAGCGCAACGATGGACGAACACCAAGCACGCAACTGGCTGTCCGAGCCGCGGTATGAACGGTTTCTTGAGACCGCCCGAGGCAGCCACGAGCGGGCTGTGGCGCTGTACGAGTGGCACGTCGAGCTCACCGTCGCATCGTTTGGACTCATCCACCGCTTCGAGGTGCTGCTGCGCAACGCAATCGACGGCGCCCTCGGCGCCGGCCAGCCGCAGATGCGGATCAAGGACACCTGGCTGCTTGATTTCGAGATCCTCCAGCCCGACGGGATCAAGCAAGTCATCACAGCGATTGAGCGGCTCGAGAAAGGCAAGCTTGTCACGCGCGGACGAGTAGTCGCCGGCCTGCACTTCGGATTCTGGGCGGGTCTATTCGGCCGTCGCTACGAGGAGCTGTGGCGGCACCGGCTAAGCGCCGTATTTCCGCACGGACACACTCCGCGCTTGAGCTGAGGAGGTCCCTACACAACCAGTCAGACAGACTGCTCATGACATCTTTTGGAGCTTCTCGAGCTCGGTCTCGAGCTCCGGCGCAACCTTGCTGGGCAGGTTCTCGCAGCGGAGCTCTGTCTCATGATCCAGGCGCCAGAAGATTGCCAGACACATCGCAGACACCGCGCCGACTGAACATTCGTCCACTTCGGGGTTCGGCGACCGAGGCTCCCCATGCCAGGCGCCAATCTGTCCAGTGTGAGTGTCTCTGGCCGGACCGGAGCAAAGAGTGATGTCGCAGTCTGCGAAGGGGTGCCGGCAGCGGTCGCCGTGCTGAGTGAGGCCGGGTCGCTCGAGCGTGCGACGAGAGCCTTCGTGGACCGGTTCGACGTGCGCGGCGGTTCATTGGCCTCGTGTTCACACGAGGTCGAGCTGATCACCGCGGGCCAGGCTGACCGCCTGACGGTGCTGCTCGACGGTCTCGAGGCGGACCTTGTCGCGGTAGTCGACAGAGACGGCCGGCGCATGGCTGTACTCACGATCCCCACCGCGCGCGATGCGGCGGACTCCGAGCCGGTAAGTCCGGTGCTCGAGGAGCCGCTAGATGAGAGCGCCGCGATCGTCTGGCTGAAGGACCTGGATGGCCGCTACCTGCGCGTGAACCGCCGTTACGTCGAGCAGCTCGGGACCGATGCCGAGCGCGTGTGCGGCCGGACCGATGCCGAACTCACCGCCGCAGGGTCGATGGAGGGACTGCGACTGGAGGAAACGGACACCGCTGGGCGGGAGCCGCTGGAGCTCGAGTACCGGATCGGCGCGTTTGAAGAGCGCCCCGCGTTTGCTGCTCTGCGCTTTGCGCTGCGCGACGGCGACGGACAGCCGACGGCCACTTGCAGTGTGGCGGCACCGCTCGCAGAGGTGTCGCTGGCCCGTTCAGAGTGCGAGCGGCTGATGAGGATCGATCGCTGGGGACGGCTCGACGCGTTCGCGATCCGTCAGGAGCTGCTCGACGAGTGGGGGCTCACGCTGGCCGACGGAAGCTCCGGTCCACCTCTCGACCGTGACGACCGCGTCGCGGCGGCCCTCGTTGAGCGAGACGAGGCGCTCGCGACAGCCGCGCGGCTGGAGGAGGAGCTGTTGAAGGAGCGCGAGCAGCGGGGCAGCCTCCGCGCCGAGTCGGAACGCTCTGCCCGGCGCGCAGACGAGCTCGATGGCGCCGTTGCGGCCGAGCAGGCGCGATCCGACGAGCTCGAGCAGTCGCTCGTTCGCGCCGAGGCCCGTTTGAGTGAGCTGGAAGCCGAGCTGACGGCCGTCCGAGCGGAGCTCAAGGAGCACCTGCTGCGTGCGGAGGCGCTCGAGGCTGCCGCGTCCGCGCCGGAGAGCAATGGCCTCAAGTGGGGTACAGGCTCACAGCGCGCCCTCTCGGCCGCGCTCATGGGCCTCACGGAGTGGCGATCGGTGCTCAAGCACGCGGTTGGCACGCTCGGCTCAGAGGGAGGATGGGATGCGACCATCGCGTGGTGCCCCGCCGAGCCGCGCGGGTCGATGAGGTGCGGCGCGATCTGGATGCGCGACCCCACAGGCCTGGCTACGCTCGAGACCCGGACCTGGCAGCACCGACGGGATACGTCGACCGCAGAGTTCGGTCGTGCTCGCAACCGGATGGCGGCGACTTGCCTGATCGAGTTGCAGTCGGCCGAGGACCCGCTGCTAAGAGCCGCCGCGGAGGAGGGCATGGGCTCAGCGCTACTGGTGCCCATCAGCAACGGCGGCGAGACGATCGCGATGCTCGAGTTGTTGTCTCGGACGGCCACCGCGCCGAACGCGGAGCTGATGGTCTCGCTCGAAGCGATCGCTCTGCAACTCGGCGCAATCGCACAGCTCCTCAAGCTTGCGGACATGCCCCGGTGGCGGATGGGGCGTCTGTGAGCGTCCGCGCCTGCGGCGCGTTCATGTAAAGGCAGACCCGCCGCAAGCCATCGAAGAGCGCCCTGGAAGCCCACTCGCGTGCACGCCGAAGTCGCGTCCTGCATCGAAGCCGAGAGCGCTCGTCATGCGCTCCAAGACTTGACCGACCGCGGGCGCCCTTTCCTCTCCGTATGCGTCGAGATTGCGCAGGAAGCTGAGAAGAGTATTAGGCCGGCTACCATACAAACATCCGCGACGTTGCACTCTGTTCCGTACTCACCTGTGAGCCAAATAGGCACGGGAAGGTAGTCCGCAACCGGCCCTACGTAAGCGTTCACTATAAAATCAGCGAAGATTCCGCCGAGTGTGACGGAGAGCGCAATAGTTGCCAGGAACTTGCTCTGCTTCCAAGTGATGGCTACCCAAGTGAGGAGCAGAATAACGACTACGCCTAAGATGATAAAGAAGTTTGGGGCAGGTCTGTAGTCGTAGATTGTGTGTGCGAAGTAGGCCCTGGAGCAGACTTGGAAAAACAAGTCCGTGATGATGATCGTAGGCACAATCAGGAAAACAGGCCAAGTATTCGACAAGGCAAAATAAGACAAAATCTCTTGCAGAACGCCTCTTGGCTTAGCGGGCGGTGACGTTTGGTTCGGGGCATAGCTGTTCTCATTAGCGGTGAGGCCTGCTCTTGAGGGGTGCGGATGTGGCCTCGCGTCCGCGTCGCGCACCAGCTCGGCGGCACCGGGCTTGCCGTCGCCAAGGGCAATGCCGATGCTCGCTGACCACGTGCTCATAGCCATCGAGCACGACCGCCACTCGCATCGCCAAGCCGTGACCACGGCACAGTCGCAGCCGCAAGCCGGATTCGACAGCCCTCCGGCAGCCGCGCCAGATGCGGCAGATTACGTGCCACGCCCGCCCCAAGAGCAAGATGCCCACCGCCCACGACCCCTACCCTCCGAGGAAAGCTCCGCACGCGACCCTAATCGACCCGCGGGCGTACAGCTTAAGCGCAACCGATTCGATTCAGCGCATGTGCAGCCGATTCGGATCCGCTCGACATAGGCGCCAGGTGGGCCTTCGAGAAGGCCGTCATGCGCCCGCTCGGGACATCTTTGCCGCATGGCGGCGGCCAGGGTCGCGCGGCGGCGACGTCGTTTCCAGGTGTGTAGTTCGTGCCTTTGCTGTCGCGCCCGCCGCCGGAGCACGTCGTCGACAGGTAGGCGCCGCCGCCGGGCGAGCGGAGGGCGCAGCGGCGCCGCTACCGTACGCCCGGTGCGAATAGCTACCTGGAACGTGAACTCGGTCAAGCAGCGGGTGCCGCGATTGCTGCCCTGGCTCGACCAGCGCCAGCCGGATGTCGTCTGCCTACAGGAGACGAAGCTCGCCGACGACGCGTTCGACCGGCTGCTCGGCGAGGAGCTCGCTCGTCGTGGCTACGCGGTCGCCCGCCACGGCGAGGTGCAGTGGAACGGGGTGGCGATCCTCTCGCGGATGGGCCTCGACGACGTTGTGGCCGGAGTCGCCGGCGCGCCCGGCTTCCCGCATCCGGAGGCGCGCGCGGTGTCCGCCACCTGCGGCGGGGTTCGGGTGCACTCGGTCTATGTCCCCAACGGCCGCGTGCCGGATTCCGAGCACTACCGCTACAAGCTCGCCTGGCTGGCCGCGCTGCAGGAGCTGGTCCGCAGCGGCCCGCAAGACGCGATGGTATGTGGCGACATGAACATCGCGCCGGCCGACATCGACGTGTTCGATCCGGGCGCCTTCGTCGGGCACACCCACGTCACGCCGCCGGAGCGGGCGGCGCTGGCCAGGCTGCAGGCGCTGGGCCTGCACGACGTCGTGCGCGATCGCTGGCCGAGCGCGCGCGTGTTCACTTACTGGGACTACCGCGCCGGCATGTTCCATCAAGACCTCGGGATGCGCATCGACCTGGTGCTGGCCAGCGCCACGGTCGCCGGCAGGGTTCACGCGGCGTGGGTCGACCGGCAGGCGCGCAAGGGCACCGGCCCGAGCGATCACGCCCCGGTGATCGTCGATCTGGACGAAGCACCGGACGGGGACATCGGACCGGTCGTGCCGCCGCCCTCGGCGCCGGCCGTCAAGCGGTCCTCAGCGAGACTGACCCAGGCACCGTGACCGCGCGCCGGGCGCGAGATACGAAGCGCTCACGGCCGACAAGCGCTCACGGCCGACCTGTGGCCAGGCGATCCCAGTGACATCCGCCCGCCAAAGACCAGCGCGGAGCGGTTCGCATTGACATCGTCCCTGACGTCACTTCTTGTGCTTGGGCTTGAAGGCGGTGATCGTAATGTTCCGCGTCGTCAACTCCGCGCCGCCCGCGGTCTTCTCGGAGACGCGAACCGTCGCCTTGAGGTGGCCGTGTTCGCGGGCAAGCAACCGCTTGCCTGCCTTCGTCAGGTGAAGCGCGAGCTGCTTCGACCCCTTTCCGGGAATCGTGAACTTGCCGGTCGCGAGTGTGACGGTCCTGGTGCGCCGGACCTTCCTGCGCGCGGCGCGGGCGATCACGATCGTCACTTCGGTCGCGGTGATCGTGACCGTCACCGTGCACGGTTCCGATGTCGCGCATTTGACGGTGATCGTCACGGTCGCGCCGCTGCTCGAGCCGCTGCCTTCGATCGAAACGGCTTGGGTGTCGGTCGCCACGAACGGCTGCGCGATGATGGAGCCGCCATCCTTCCAGGCCGCCCATCCCTGCCCGCTCGAGCCGACGGAGCTGGTCAGGCTGTTTGCGCTCCCATCCTTGTTCGGGTTGATCGTCGCGGGCCCGCTCCAGGTCGCGCCGCCGTTCGAGCTGTAAGCGAGGCGGATCGGTCCGCCGGCGCCGCCGAGATAGGTCGCGTAGATACCGCCGGCTCCGTCCTGAGAGACTGATGCGGATTGCTCGGGTTCATCGGCGATCGTCACGGACGGCTTGTCGAACGTGTCCTTAGTCTGGTCGAACGGGTGGTACACGGTGGAGTGCTTGGTGAGGTCGTCCTCGACCACGCCGAAGCCGCTCGGACCACCGCCGACGGCGGGGTACTCGACTTCGCAGTCGGCCGGCGAGAGGGGCACCTTCCAGGCGCTGTCCGGTTCGCCGGGTGCGTACTTGTCGTAGTCGTTGGTCGCGCTCTGATCGCCGCTGCCGTACACGTAGGCGGTCGAGAATGTGCACGGCGACGCCCCGGGCAGCCCGAGCGTTTCGTACACGCCAAGAACTCCCGGATTGGCCCCGAGCTGGGACGCGAGCACCCCGCGCGGGTTGCCGAGGGGACTGGGGCTGCTCGCCGGCTGGAGCCTCGAGAACCTCTCTTCCGCAGGGCACGTCTTGATGGAGCACGGCGGGGGCGACGAGAGGGGGAACTCATCGAACGTCGGATTGCCTGCGGCGGTCACCCAGGCGTAGCCGAGCGCATCGGTCCCGGGCACTATCAGCGCGTTGACGGGCGCGGTGTCGGCGTTGAGGATGCCGTCGGCCACGGACGCGCCTCCGTCCACCACATTGAATGTCGCGCCGCCGTCCGTGGATGTCCACTCCTGCTCGGGGGTGTTTTCATGCGCGACGCCGTAGACGTCGGCGAGCAGGACGACCGTCGAGCCGTCGGCAAGGACCTGCACCCCGTCGACCTGCTGGCCGGAACCGCCGGCTGGGGTGAGCGTTCCCGAGTGTGCGCAGCCGGTCGCGCCGGCCGGGAGCGTGCAGTACTGGACCGTGTCGCCAGCTCCCCCCGAGTTCGCCGTGTCCGCCCAGGCGATGTAAGCGGTGCCCGCGGAGTCGACGGCGACCGCCGGCGGACCGTTCTGCAAGGGTTCGCCGACCTTGATCGGGCTGCCGCTGACCGCGAGCGCGTTCACCGCTAACGCGAGCACGGCGGCGGCGCTGAGCGCACTGACCAGCGTGGTGCGACGAAGCGCCGGACTCCTCATTCCTCCTGCGACCGCACAGCGTGACCAACGGATACGAAACACGTCTTCCCCATCTGTTTTGTGAGCATTCAACGCCGCCGATCGACGCTCGGGAGGGCGACTCTACCAGCGACTTCGCTCCAGGTGGGCCTCGATCTGCTCGCGATCCCAGTGCGCAGCGTCAGCGCAACCTGCCCGAGGCGAGCATGCCGTCGCGCGGCACGGTTTGTGCAACGGCGATGCACCTGCGAGCATGCCGTCGCGCTGCCCGGTTGTGCGCAACGGCGATGCACCTGCTAGCTTCGCTCGTACTGCTTGAGCTGAGGAGGTTGGATGTCCGAGAGCGGCGCACCCGAGAGCGGCGCACGAGTGCCGCGCGTCCTTGCGATCGACGCGGGCGGCACGATGACCGACACGTTCATCGTCGATGAGCGCGGCTCGTTTGTCGTCGGCAAGGCGCAGACGACTCCCGAGGACGAGTCGATCGGCTTCATGGCATCGGCGCGCGACGCGCTGGGCCAGTGGGACTCCACGCCCGAGCAGGGCTTCCCGCCGATCGTCTCGGGCATCTACTCCGGCACGGCGATGCTCAACCGGCTGCTCCAGCGCCAGGGGCTGAGGATCGGCTGCATCGTCAACGCCGGCCACGAGGACTACCTGCGGCTCGAGCGCGGCATCCAGACGCACCTCGGCTTCTCTTATGCCGACCGCCTCCACGTCGCCACTCACTTCCACAACGAGCCGCTCGTCCCGCGCGCGCGGATGAAGGGCGTGCGCGGCCGCATCGACGTGTTCGGGGACGAGGTCCTCCCGCTGCGCGAGCAGGACGCGATCGAGGCGGCGGTCGAGCTGCTCGAAGCGGAGGTGGAGGGCATCGTCGTCTCGCTGCTGTTCTCCTACCGCAACCCCGCGCACGAGCTCCGCGTGCTGGAGATCGTCGAGGAACAGAAGGCCGCCCGCGGCATCGACGGGGAGGTCCCGGTCTTCCTCTCCTCGGAGCTCTACCCGATGCGGCGCGATCTGCCGCGACTGAACTCGACCGTGATCGAGGCCTACGCCGCGGAGCCCTCGCGTGTCGGCCTGAAGGCGGTGCGCGAGGTGACCAGGGCGCACGGCGCCCCGTTCGATCTGCGGGTCATGGCCGCGCACGGCGGCACTATCTCGATCGAGGCGAAGGAGCTGGGGCGGACGCTCGTCTCCGGCCCGATCGGCGGCGTCGTCGGCGGGCAGGCGCTCGCGCAGCGGATGGGGTTGCCCAACGTGCTGTGCACCGACATCGGGGGCACCTCGTTCGACATCGCGCTGATCACCGACGGGCGCTTCGAGATCACCCAGACGCCCGACGTCGCGAAATTCGTCCTGAACATGCCGCTCGTGCGGATCGATTCGATCGGCGCCGGCACCGGGTCGTTCGTGCGCGTGAACCCGAACTCCAACCGGCCGGAGCTCGGGCCCGACTCGGCGGGATCGCGGATCGGCGTGTGCTGGCCGGAGGGGGGCCTGGAGACGGTGTCGGTCACCGACCTGAACCTCGTGCTGGGCCGCCTCAATCCCGACTACTTCCTCGGCGGCGAAGTCGAGCTGGACGTCGAGCTCGCGCGCGCCGCGGTCGAGCGGCAGATCGCTCGGCCGCTCGGCCTGGCGGTCGACGCGGCCGCGGCCGGGGTGATCGAGCTGTTCGAGCAGACGCTCAAGAACGAGGCGGTCGGGCGGATCCTCGGCAAGGGCTACTCGCCCGTCGACTACACGCTCCTGTGCTACGGCGGCGGCGGCCCGCTCCACGTCGCCGGCTACACCGAGGGCGTCACCTACTCGGAGGTGCTCGTGCCCGCGTGGGCAGCGGGTTTCTCGGCCTTCGGCTGCGCCTGCGCCGACTTCGACTACCGCTACGACCAGACGGTGGACATGCCGCTGCTGCCGGCGTTCGGCGAGGCGGAAAGGGCGGGGATCGGCGCGATGATCACCGGCGCCTGGCTCGGCCTGCAGGAGCGTGTCGCGCAGGAGTTCGCGAAGTCGGGGATCGGCCGCGAGCGCATCCGCTTCACGCACGCCGTGCGCATGCAGTACTACGGTCAGCTCAACGACATCGAGCTCGTCTCCCCGCACGCCGCGCTTGCAGAGGCCTCGCACGTGGACGACCTGATCGACGCCTACGAGGACGCCTACGCAAAGATGTACGCCTCCTCGGCCCGCTCCCCGGAGTTCGGCTACCTTCTCACCCACGCGATCATCCACGGGACGGTGGACGTGGAGAAGCCGGCGCTGCCGCAGATGGACGAACGGGCGGGCAAGCCGCCGTTGAAGGCGAGCAGGCAGGTCCATTGGGGCCGTGCCAGCCGGGACGAGTTCGTCGAGACAGAGATCTTCCAGCTCGAGGCGGTCACGGCCGGCAACTCGATCGACGGCCCGGCGATCGTCGAGCACTCGGCGACCACCTTCGCGATCCCGCCGGGACGGCGGGCGACACTCGACACTCATCACATCTTTCACCTCACAGACATGGAGGGATCCAGCTATGGCGATCGTTGACGCAACACGCGAGGCCGGGCCGAGCGAGGCCGGGCCGAAGGGCTCCGCGATCGGCTGGGACGGCAGGCGCCTGGACGAGATGCTCGCGGAGTCCGAGCGCCTGTTCGCCGAGACAGGCCACTATGGCGGCCTGTACGAGCTCGAGCTGATGTCCTCCGACCCGATCGGCTACGAGAAGCTCTTCTCCCGCATCCGCGGCGGGCTGGTGTCGGCGCGCGAGACCGCGCTCAACATCTCGGCCTCGCCGATCGTGCGCGAGCTGGGCGAGCTCTGCTTCGCCCTGTACACGCCCGAGGGGGACTCGCTCGCGCTGTCCACGGGGATCATCGTCCACGTCCACACGATGTCCGACGCGATCAAGTGGATGGTCCGCAACGGCTACGAGGACAACCCGCGGATCAGACCGGGGGACATCTTCGCGAACAACGACCCGACGATCGGCGACGTTCACAACGCCGACGTGCAGACGTTCGTGCCGATCTTCTGGGAGGGCGAGCTGCTCGCGTGGGCGGGCGGGGTCACCCACGTCCTGGACATCGGCGCGAGCACGCCGGGCGGCGTCCCGGTCGGGCCGACGATGCGCTACGAGGATGGCATCGACCTGCCGTGCATGAAGGTCGGCGAGGGCGACGAGCTCGCGCGCTGGCACCTCGAGCGCTGCCGCAGGCGCACCCGCGCCTCGATGTACTACATGCTCGACGAGCGCACCCGCCTGGCCGGCTGCCACATGATCCGGGCGGCGGTCGAGCGCATCCTGCTCGAGGAGGGCGTCGAGCGGTTCAAGCGCTTCAGCCGCGAGGTCATCGAGGAGGGGAGGCGCTCGTTCAAGGCGCGCATTCGCGAGATGACGGTCCCCGGCCGCTACCGCTCTCCGGCGGGATTCGACGTGAAGCTCGCGGACAAGGTGCGGCTCCCCGCACGGGCGCGCCGGGACATCGTCATGCACTCCCCCTTCGAGGTGCGGATCGGCGGGGACGGCACCTACGAGCTCGACTACGACGGCTGCTCGGCGTGGGGCTGGCACTCGATGAACTGCACGCCGTCGGGGATGCAGGGGGCGATCTGGGTGATGTTCACCCAGACGCTGATCTGCAACGACAAGGTCAACGACGGCGCGTACTTCGCGATCGAGACCAACTTCCCGGAGGGCACGATCGCCAACATCGGCGACGCCGAGGGCTCGACCGCGATCGCCTGGGCCTTCCTGCAGCCCTCGTTCACCGGATTCCCGCGCACGATCTCCCGGGCGCTGCAGGCGCGCGGGTTCATCGAGGAGGTGCTGGCCGCGTACTCGGTGTCGGGCAACGTCCAGCAGGGCGGCGGCATCGACCAGTACGGCAACTCCTCGGCGATCATGAACTTCGAGATCTCCGCGCAGGGGATGGGCGCGAAGTACGTCCTCGACGGGACCGACTACTGCGCGGCGATGTTCAATCCCGAGGGCGACATGGGAGACGTCGAGATGTGGGAGCTGATCTCTCCGTTCGTCTACCTCTCGCGGCGGGTCAAGGCATCCTCGGGCGGTCCCGGGCGCCACCGCGGCGGGTCGAGCTTCGAGTCGCTGTTCATGGTCAACAAGACGCGGTTCTGGGAGCTGCAGAACATCGGGACCGGACGCGTTCTCTCCGCCCCCGGGCTGTTCGGCGGCTACCCCGGGGCGACCGCTTACATACACAACATCCACGGCGCCGACCTGATCGAGCGCGCCCGGCGCGGCGAGGCCTATCCGGTC
>Ga0187804_10000118_pt1 | contig 16558 bp, 17 predicted proteins | sample NC_wetland_sal_i_3_FD_132961 | JGI IMG/M metagenome (GOLD analysis project Ga0187804, IMG submission 132961) | Wetland sediment microbial communities from Neuse River Estuary, North Carolina, USA - Control_4 | ecosystem: Environmental > Aquatic > Freshwater > Wetlands > Sediment | place: USA...
AACCCGAACTCTATCCGAGTTCGGGCGAGAGCCGCTGCTTCTTGTTCTCAGGTTTCAACTAAACGCGGGGCATCCTCTGGCGGGGTAGCTACTGTTTAGCGTTTGAAGAGAAAGCGTCGGGCGGGTCCAGATAGCAGCGTTTCCAGAAACTATCCTGGGAAAGCGCGCCGCTGGCCAGTTGTTTAGCGTTTAGAATCGTGCTAGCAATGATGCCGCCGTCGGCCGCATCGAAAATCACGACCACCCCTTCCATCGGAGACGCATTTGATGCAGCCTCAGGGGAGAATTTTCGAAACATCGTTGCAGCAAAACTGAGTCTGGCCTCTGCGCCGGTTTCCTTGGGATCTTGTGAAGCAGGCTGAACGGTATAAATCTTCACTGATTTGCCACGCAATGGTTCCCAATCGCCGGGAAAGGTGCTGGTTTCTTCGCGTTCCACGCGAAAAGCTTCCTGCTTTTCACTCGAGGCCTCTGCGTTCGGCGATTTTAGACGTGCCGCGATAGAGTCCGGCAGATCGAGACTGCTTCGGCGGATGTATCCACGCGAAGCGCCGGAGATCTGCACGTGAATCCATTCACTCTGAGCGTCAAGGAACTCGAACTCGTCGCCGCAGGAGGCTGCAAAGAGAAGCTTGGCTCCCTCGGAGGGATGCGCCAGGACGGGGGTACCGGACTTCTTCACCGCTACAAGATTCAGCGGGTGTGCCTGGTGACGCTGGATATCCTGCAAATTCTCAAGTTCGGAATTGAGTTCCCGCATGCGCTTTTCTTCGGCCTCACGCTTCATTCGGAGGGCGTTCATCTCACTGTCGGAGGAGGACGCCGCCGAAGATGTTGCAGTCGAGGCGGGTGGCAACGTAGAGCCGGTGGAGGAAACGGAGACTCCGGGGAGGCCCGGCGAGAGGTCCAACTTAGGCTTCGGAGCCTGAATGCCGTGAGGCGGCAGGCTTAAAGGTTTTCCGCCGAGCTTTTCGGTAAGTCTGTCGAGCAAATCCAATTCAAGACGGCCGTTGGACGGCAAGACCTGATAGCCCGATTTTGCCGGGTCCCGGTCGGCATACCACGCGGTGATTTTAGCGGTTACCCGCACAATCGTGCTGCTGGGCGTGTCCGGCACCACGTCGATCGCGAATTGAAAAAAGGCGCGCTCGTAGCGATCCAGTCTCTGGTCGCCAGTGGCGACGAAGCCGTCCACGATCGGCAGCTTCTGCCCGGCGTAAGCCTGAAGCTCCTTCAATGCTTTGTCGATTTCCGCAGGCGCCTTGGGATATTCCCGTGCGTAAGGCACCGCTTGCCCAGCCGTTCTCTCAGGTGTCGCGAGGTTCGCGACGAAGAAAACCAACGCGCAAGGAATCAGAAGTCGCAGGTGCATGCGGGCCCGAAGTCTCATGGCAGGGGCTCTAACTGATCCAGCGGAAGCCAGCCGCGCTGGCCATTGGGGGTCTCCACACCATACCAATGCTCGGTAACGACTACGATGACTACCTCCGTGTACGCAGCCAGAGTTGCCAGCTTTGCCGATCCCCGAAACGGAGCGGCTTTCAAGTCTGTTCCCGGAGCCTTGACGCGCCTCTCCACCTCATGCCTTAGCGAATTCACCCTCTGCTCCAGATCCTCGACGGAGGATTGCGCCGCCGCCAGCCGAGTGGTTTCATTCTCCCTTTGCAGCTTCAACGCGCGCGCGGCAAGTTCCGTGCCCTCGCGGCGGCGCTGCGCGTCTGCAGCCTCTTGCTCAGCAAACTGAATGGCTTGAAGGTGGCCTTGAATCACCTTGAATTCGCTGCTCTCGACGGTGCCGTCGGATGGGTGGAGCGTCTTGTGATAGGTTTCCACAAAAATGGCGTCAATGCGCAAGCGCGTGCGATCCGGCGTCACAGGAGTGACCACGTAACGCACGGCAATGGTTCCCTGATCCGCGCTGTCACGAAAATGACGTGGAGCAATCGCTCCTTTGCGAATTTTGTAAAAAACCTTCGAGGCGGCTCCGGAATCCTCCCACGGCTCGAAAAGAGGAGTGGAGTCCGCGGCGACAGCTCCGGTTAACGTGGGTTCCTTATCGAAGATGTGAGTTCCATGAATGGTCTGGTCTTCCAATACTTCGTGCAACGCTTGAAGAACGTCATCGAGCGATGCGGAGAATTCCGTTACGAGACCGGGGCCAATACTCTCGCGATCTTTTGCCGAATGTGCTTGGGCGAATGGAGAAATACTGAGGAGCAGGGCGAGACCTAGGACCCTACTAAAGCCGCAACAAGCGCGGCGAGACTCAAAAATATAGAGTTGCCGCGATGTTCGTGCGCTTGACCCTTCGTGCATTCTTGTCCTTCGACCGTTCCGGCTGCTTCATCGCGGCGTGAGCCTCAGTCCGCCCATCGCGCCACTGAGGTTTCTTGGTAACGCTTCAAGCGCGGGCTGTCAATCTGAAAATGGATTTGCGGGAATAGATGCAAGAGTGGGAACGGACCGATGCCTCCTGCGACAAGCGAGAATTTGGATGGGCCTAGTACTCGCAAAGAATCTCCATTTGAAGAATTTTTGCATTTGTTCAGAAAAACTCTTGCATTCGGATTTCGGCGGCGGTACATTCTCGCCCGGTTCAGGGACTTGGGAATCGACCCTACTTCTTTTCGAGCAAAGAAACGGGGCTGGCTCTCGATGGGCGTGCTGTATCATTTCTACTCACCGATCCTGGACGTATCCAGGCCTCTCCTGTGGAGTGGGCGCTTAGGTACGTTCGCACTCCTCCCTGACCGCGCAATTCCAAGCTATTTCAAGTCAGTGGGTCGCCGCGCAGAGGAGGCAATATGTGCGAACGGATACCTCAGTCCGTAAAGAGCGGGATTTGGCAACTAGCGTCCTTTCTCGCGTTTGCTCTGTTTTTTGTGGGTTTGATCTTTGAGGGTAGTCGTCCTGCCTCCGCGCTTCCCCTCACTAAAGCCGACATTCGCCCTCTTCCTGCGTTTGCTCGCAAGTACGGCATGCCATGCTCGGCCTGCCATCTTGGCTGGCCGATGCTTAGCCCCTTTGGACAGGCCTTTAAGGACAACGGTTATCAGATGGGGAACGATCGTGATGCACCCATCTTCCAGCAGCCCGCCTACTGGCCGGTGACGTTTCGAATCACGCCGATCTGGCATCGGGAGAGCCAAGACCGGACGCAGGTCGACGGTCCGGGTGGCCCGCTTACCGCTGAGGGCCAGGTCACGACGCATGGCTTTGACTGGAGCGGGTTGGACTTTCACACCGCCGGCACATTGGCAAAGAACATTTCGTTTTATGTTCTGCCTTCCTCGGACAATACGGGGGCCTTCCACTTCGAATCGGTGTGGGCCCGCCTGGACAATCTCTTCGGCAGCACCTGGTTCAACCTCAAAATGGGCAAGTTCGAGTTGGATAACCTCCTCTCGGAAAAACGCATTCTGACCCTCACGAACGTTGCGGGAACCTACGCGAACTATCACTTCCAGCCGCTGGTCTCCCCCGGCAATCCTGCGAATGGAGCCATACTGGCGACGGAGAATTACACCTTCGGTATCGGTGACAACCAAGTGGGTGTTGAGGTTATGGGTCACTCGAAGGACGACCGCACAAGGTATTCGGTTGCGCTACTAAACTCCAACGACGGGCAACCAAGCTTTACTTCGACGAACGGATCGGAGGTTACTCCTACTGGGCGCGGCTACAACGGATTCTTTACCGCCAGCCAGGCCTTTCAAGTGGGGAGTCTCGGATTGCAGCGTGTCGGCGCATTCGCCATGATCGGACAAGCGCCCACGTACTTCCAGTTTACGCAGGGAGGAGTGGGTGTACCCGGCAGCGGCATCGGGAACAAGAGCTTTTACCGTGACGGTCTCATCGGTCAGTGGTACATCAAGAAAGTGGATGTTACGACCATGTTCTTCCATGGCTGGGACAACGCCTTTCTCGGTTCCGCCACTCCCGCTAACACTCCTCTTCCGGCGGGAGCACGGGCACCGACCTGGAACGGCGGTTTATTCGAGACCCATTACACTTTGAACCCGCAGCTTGTTCTTATTAATCGTTACGAGCTGATTCGCATGTCTCGCCAGGTCTTTGCCACCAACCCCGCCAATTTCGGGAACAAAGATGTGCTCACTTTTGGGTACAGATATTACCCCTTCATCTCCAGCCGGGCGGGTTTCGCCTTCCACAATGAATATGCTATTGAGCGCCAGCGCGACGCTGCGCCAATCTCCGGTCTCGATTTAACCACCAGCAGTTTGTTGATCGGTTTCGACTTCGCTTTCTGAGGAGCTGCGACGATGAACACACACTCAGCAAGAACACTCCGGCCCCTCTTCGTCATGGTGTTGACTCTTCTCGTCCCCGCCCTCGGCGCCGCACAAGAGATGGAATCACATATCGGCAAGCTTACCGGACACTCAGGAAGCGGCAAGCAGCTCTATTTTCGCTACTGCTGGGGTTGCCACGGTTTCCGCGGAGAGGGAAACGGTGAGAATTGGCTCCCGACGGGCTCCTTCGCCGATGAACCGTACCTAAACATCCAACCGCGAAATTTCGCCGCTGGGACCTTTAAATCTCGGTCAACTCCGACAGGCACTCTCCCGACCGACCAGGATCTCTACGACGCCATCGGTCGCGGCTTCGTCATGAGCAACATGCCTTCCTGGATCACTCTGACTGACCAAAACCGCGCTGACCTGATTGCATTCATCAAGACTTTCTCTCCGCGCTGGAAAACGGAAAAGTCGGGGGACCCGATCAACGTACCACCGGAGCCCAAGCTCACGGTCGAAAGCATCAAGCACGGCCAGGAGCTCTTCCAGAAGCTGGAGTGCTGGAAATGCCATGGTCCGGAAGGCCGCGGCGACGGGCCTTCGGCTTCCACACTTACGGACAGCAACGACCAGCCGATTCGCCCGTACAATTTTGCGGTGGGCTCCCGCTTTAAGTGCGGCGTCACCAACCAGGACCTCTACAAAATATTTATGACCGGTCTTGACGGCACGCCCATGCCGTCCTTCGCCGACGTTGTTAAGCCCGACGACGCTTGGGACCTCGTGCACTTCCTGCGCACTCTTCAGGTCACACGCAAGAGCCCGGAACTCACTCTCTGGGAGACCACTGAGGAAGGCAAAAAGGAAATCGCGAGCAGGAAGCTCTCTGGCACGCCAACGGGTTCCGGAATCAGGCAATAACTAGAAATGGAAAGCGTCAAACTTTGGGGGAAACGCATGAGAATCAAACGAGTTCACGTTGCAAGCCTGACGGTCATCACCGCCACGGTAATCGCCTCCGCAATCGTCCATGCCCGGCCCACGGGTGGCACCATCAGCGGCAAGGTCACCTACGAGGGCACGCCCGCTAAGCCGAAGCCCATTGACATGTCCAAGGAGCCCAGTTGCGCCAAGCAGCATGCCACGCCCATCACCACAGAGACGGTCGTCACCGGCCCGAACAACAGCCTCGAGAATGTCGTCGTGTACGTGTCCGCCGGCGCTGCCGACGAAAACCCGCCCAGCCAGGCGGTGAAGTTTGACCAAAAAGGCTGCCAGTACATCCCGCATGTTCTCGCGTTCCAGGTGAATCAGGCCCTGGAAATCGCCAACGACGACCAAACCTCCCACAACATTCACCCGCTGCCGAAACTCAACCGGGAATGGAACAAATCGCAACCTCCCGGAACTCCGGCCATCACTGAAAAATATGACAAGCCGGAGTTCATCCCGGTGAAATGCAACATCCATCCCTGGATGCACGGGAACTTTGCGGTGCTGAAGAATTCACACTACTCGGTCTCGAAAGAAGATGGCAGCTTCAGCCTGCCGAATCTGCCGCCGGGGAAATACACCATCACGGCGTGGCACGAATCCTATGGTGAGCAAACGCAGGACGTCACGATCGCCGGCAGCGAAACGAAAACGATCAACCTCGTTTTCAAGGCAAGGCCCTATTAGCGCAGCGCTCGTGCTCTGTGTCCGGCTTTGGGCCATCCAAGCTCGCGGTCGCCGCACGGAGTTTTCGGTGGCAAGTTGAAGCCGCCTGGAAAAAGTTGCCGTTGCCAGGGAGGTTCACGTGGAAAGTGCAATCGGGGTATTCGCTTCGCGTGATCGTGCGGAAGAAGCGGTCAAGGAATTAAAGCAGCGGGTGCCAGAAGACTCTATCGTTTTTCTCACACGCTCTGAAAACGAGGCGAAGACAGTTGGCAAGGAACTGGGCTCGTTCGTCGGAGGCTTTGCCGGCGGAGCTGCCGGGATGTCGGCAGGAGTTGTGGCCGCAACTCTGCTCGTCCCCGGACTTGGACCAGTATTTGCCTTGGGCTTCGGTGCAGCCGCGCTGCTTGGACTTGCTGGTGCCAGCACCGGGGCCGCGCTTGGCAAAGCGGTTGCCCATGACGCGGAAGCTCCACAGCCGACTTCCGATGAGAAGTGTTCTGAAGATGCAGCTTTCTTCCGGGAAGTTCTGAAAGAGGGGCGTTCGCTAATCGTGGTTCGCACGGAATCGCAGGAGCTAGCGACATTCGCCTGTGGTGTACTTGACCGGCTGGGGATCGGCATGCAAAACCGGACGCCCGTCAAAATGGAAACGAGCACCCGCCACATTGGCGACGTTGCCATTCTATCTATTCGGGGAAGGATCACCAGGGGAGAGGGCAACGTCATGCTCCGCGAGATGGTACGCGACCTGGCAGACAAAGGGAACAAGAAGTTCATTTTGAACTTGGGTGAAGTTCAGTATATCGACAGCTCAGGAGTTGGCGAGCTGGTTCGGACTCACACTACCGTCCGGAATCAGGGTGGACGGCTCAAGCTCGTGAACCTGAACAAGCATGTGGACGAGCTGCTCCAGGTGACAAAATTGTCTGCTGTGTTTGATATAGAGAGGGACGAAGCCAGCGCGATTCGGTCTCTGAGCGGTCATGCTGCTTCGGGGGTAGCTTGACCCCAATATTTTTCGATCACCAAGAGGCTCACCTCCGATCTTCTCGAGGAGGGCGAAACCTCGGCTCTGCCATTGATGCGGCGAAGTACCGGCAGCAGGAGTTAGGAGTAAGCGCACCTGAAGAAGGTGCGGAAGAAAGCGAGGGATTGTGGGAAAACTTTTCGCGGTTGTCTTGACGCTTGTTGCGCTGGCCTCAGCGTATCCCATCGTGACTCATATGTACGCTCAGCCCGAGGACATTTCCACTCACGGTCACGCCATCGACGAGCAGCTTTCCGACACCATGGCCGAAGCCGGATTCGCTTTCCTCGGCGCCCAACTCCTGCTCGCTTTCTTTGTTTGGAAGTTTTCCAATCGCAAACCCGGTGCTAAGGTCACGCAACTCCCCGGCGGCGCAAAACTCATGGTCGCCACGGCTTTCATCCTTGTCGGCACGGAGGTTCTCGCCCTTGGTGTCCTCGGACAAAAAGCCTGGGCGAATGTCTACTTCACTCCACCTAAGCCCGACGCCATGCAGATTCAAGCTCAGGCAGGCCAATTCGCTTTCTACTTCCGCTATCCCGGTGCAGATGGCAAGTTCGGAGCCTTGCATCCCGACAAAATCGACGAAGGAAACGGCAACTACTTCGGACTCGACCCGGCGAACGATATCGAGTCCCGAGACGATATCGTGACCGGCGAGCTAGCAATACCCGTCAATCGCCAGATCGAACTCCTCATGCATGCCAAGGACGTCAATCACTCGTTCTATGTGCGGGAACTGCGCATCCAGCAGGATTTCGTTCCCGGGCTGGACCTTTCGATCCACTTCACCGCGACGAAAATCGGCAAGTACGAGATCGTCTGCACGCAGCTTTGCGGCCTTGGTCACTACAACATGAAGGCGTATCTCAACGTTTTGTCGCAGGAAGATTTCGACAAATGGTTGAAGCAAAAGGCATCCGAGCAATAGTTCCGGCCGCGGGCGGGCGATCGAACGGAGTTGACCGGCCGCGGTTCATCGCATTCGTTGCAAACGAGGGAGAATCATGGAACAAACATCAGCCCAGCCGGCACACGTTCATGCACCGCCCAAGACCTTTCTCCGGAAGCATGTGTTCAGTCTCGACCACAAAGTGATCGGCAAGCAGTATTACGGCCTCGCGCTGGTGGCCGTGTTCACCGGGATGGCCCTTTCCTGGCTCATGCGGTTCCATCTCGTCTGGCCGGCGGCGAAAATTCCGGGACTCGAGCTTCTTTCGAAGGCCGGCGCACCCGGCGGCATCATTACGCCGGAATATTACCTGTCTCTTCTCACCATGCACGGCACGCTGATGGTTTTCTTCGTTCTCACCAACGCGCCCTTCGCTGGGTTCGGGAATTATTTTCTTCCCATTCAGATCGGCGCGGAAGATATGGCCTTCCCGCGTTTCAACATGATGTCGTTCTGGGTCACGTTTGTCGCGTTCCTTGTCCTGCTCCTTGCTTTCTTCATCCCGGACGGCCCGCCGATCTCCGGTTGGACCGCCTATGCGCCGCTCAGCGCGATTGGTAACGATGCTGGACCCGGCCTGGGATGGGGCCAAAATCTCTGGGCCATTTCCATCGCGATCTTTTGCATCGGGCAGTTGCTCGGCTCACTAAACTTCATCGCCACCACGCTGGACCTTCGCGCGAAAGGCATGAGCCTGATGCGTATGCCCATCTGTACTTGGGCGTGGTTCGTGACGGCCTGCATCGGCCTGCTCGCTTTTGCGGTGCTTCTCCCTGCCTGCTTGCTTCTCCTTTTGGACAAACTGGCCGGCACTAGTTTCTTCATTCCCGCGGGTCTTGTCGTTAGTGACCGCCTACAACCGCATGCCGGCGGCTCGCCTCTCCTCTGGCAGCACCTGTTCTGGTTCTTCGGCCACCCGGAGGTGTACATCGCGATTCTGCCGGCGATTGGCATTGTGTCGCACGTGCTGATCACCAGCATGCGCAAGCCCATGCTCAGCGCCAAGGTATTGATCTACTCGATGATGTCGATCGGCTTCTTGAGCTGGATGGTGTGGGGCCACCACATGTTCGTGAGCGGCATGAATCCGTTCTCTTCACTGCTCTTCTCGTTTCCGACGCTCACGATCACGATTCCCGCCACGATCATCACCTTGATCTGGCTCGGCAGCCTCTATGGTGCCAACATCCGCATCAACTCCGCATCGCTGTTCGCGCTGGGCTTCGTTTCCATGTTCGTCAGCGGCGGAGTGAGCGGCTTCTTCCTCGCCCAGCCGTCCATTGACATCTATCTTCACGCCACGTACTTCGTCGTCGGCCACTTCCATATGGTCATGGGCGTGGCTGCCATCTTCGGCATCTTGTCCGGCACGTATTTCTGGTTCCCGAAGATGTCCGGTCGCATGATGAACGAAACTCTCGGCAAGCTGCACTTCTGGATCACCTTCATCGGCACCTACTGCATCTTCATGCCGTTTCACTACCTCGGTATGGCCGGGAATGTGCGCCGGTACTCGTCCTTTGTGGATGACTACATGGCTCCATTGATGCCGCTCCACAAATTCATCTCCATCGCCGCGTTCATCACCGGCGCGGCGCAGCTTGTGTTTCTTTACAATTTGATTCACAGCCGGTTCCGTGGCGCTCCTGCCGTGGAAAATCCGTGGGACGCCACCTCCCTCGAATGGAGCGTTCCTTCTCCGCCGCCGTGGAACAATTTTGGCGGCAAACATCCGGTCGTCTATCACGACCCGTATCAATACGGCGTGAAGGGTTCCAAGGGCGATTACGTCATGCAGGACTCTGCCGAGCAGCCGGCAACGAGCTAGCGAAAGGAAGCGACACAACATGGCCACCACGACCTACGCACCCTTGCCCGCGCAAACCCGATCGCTTGCGGCCCCCACGTCGCGCAGCGGCATCTGGGTCGGCATCTTCGCCATCACCATGTTCTTCGCCGCGTTTACCAGTGCACTTTCCGTGCGCCAGGGTTCCGGCGACTGGTCGCACATCACCATCCCGTCCATCATGTATGCCAACACTCTGGCGCTTCTCCTCAGTAGCGTCACCACCGAACTGTCGCGCCGCTCCATTACCAAGTCGCAAGCGAGCGGATCCGCCATGCGCGCTGCGCTTCCTTGGCTTGGCGTCACTTTGCTGCTTGGTGTCGCCTTCGTCGTCGGCCAATACCTGGCTTGGCGTGAGCTTGCCGCTCGCGGGCTCTATTTGGCCACCAATCCCAATAGCTCCTTCTTGTACGTCTTCACCGCAGCGCACGTTCTCCACCTCCTCGGTGGCATCGCGGGGCTCTTGTATCTCGGTGTGCGCGTGGCGGCAGACAGCACTACGCTTCGTCGCAGTTCGTTCGACAACACCGCCATCTACTGGCATTTCATGGGCGTTCTCTGGCTCTATCTACTGGTGGTTATTGGCATCAGACTCTGACTTTGCTCGAGGGGGGGCAATACTGTGAGCGAATCCGAAGTCGCAATGCACGGGAACGGTGCACTCCTGGAGGCGTCGCCTTACGCGATTCCCTCCCGAAAACTCATCATGTGGTTGTTCCTCCTCTCGGACGCCGTCACTTTCGCTGCGCTGCTCTTCGGCTACGGCTATCTGCGCACCGCCAGCAGCGACTGGCCCACGCCATTCAAGTTCAATCCCAGCATCCTCAACGTCATGATTATGACCATCGTGCTCATCACCAGCAGCTTGACCATGCTTGGCGCTGTGGATGCCGCCAAGTTGGGCGACAAGCTCAAGGCCAAGCGCTTTCTCTGGTCTACGATTCTCCTCGGTGTGATTTTTGCCGGCTTGCACATCCGCGAATGGCTTTCTTTGATCGATGAGGGTGTACGGCTCTTTCAGAATCCATGGGGCTCACCTCTCTTTGGCGCCGCCTTCTTCTCTATCACCGGAATGCACTTGCTCCACGTCACTTGTGGTTTTGTGGCAATAGCGGTGGTCTCCCGCCTTTACACCCGCGGCAGGCTCACCGCGGGCCACGTCGAGACCATGGGTTTGTATTGGCACTTCGTCGACCTGGTGTGGATGTTCGTCGTCCCGCTGGTCTATCTGTTAAATATTTCGCGTTAACCCTTGGTTCGCTCTCAAGGAGACACTCCATGGCCGCTTCGGCAAAGTCCGGAAATGTGATCGCAAGGTATCTCCCCGTCTATTTTGTCTTGCTTGCCATCTCCTTCCTTGAGGTGTTCCTCGCCTATCAGCATTTCTCCACGGCTGGACTGCTGGCGGTTCTGCTGTTTCTCGCCGTATGTGGCGGCGCGCTCGCTGTAATGTACTTCATGCACCTGGCCCAGGAGCGACGCAGCCTCTTCCTGACCCTCATCCCGGCCATCATTTTTGTCCTCCTGATGATGAACATGATTTGGACAGACAGCTTCCGTCTGCTCCACATGCGCCCATTCGCCCACTAACATGCCGCTTGCGTTACACCGCGCTTCACACCGGCAGCCAAGGGCAGAGCACCGATGTGCCCGTCCGCTCCAGTCCGACAAATCCCCTGTTGACCAACGCGCAGTTCGCGAGGATACTCGGTAAAGGAGTCCGGCCATGCAGCACACCTCGAAACTCAGGTTTGCGACGTTCACCCGCATCTTCGCCTTGCTGGCCACGCTTTTCTTTCCCGCTATCACCTTCGCGCAAAACTGCGCCCTCTGCTACACGCAGGCGGCCGGCGCAGGCCATCGCATCATCCAGGCACTTCGCAGCGGCATTCTTATCTTGGTCGCGCCCCCCATTCTCATCTGCGTTGCCTTGACGGTCATGGCCTATAAAAAACGCAACGAATTCAACGAAAACTAGCCACTTGTCCCGGCAAACTCCAAGAATCCTGACGGAGTTCCTCTGCACCGTTGCCGTCTGCGTTGTCTAAGGTTCGGTATGGCCGTAGTAGGGGGTGGAGCGAATTGCGTCGCAGAATCACTCAAATTAGGGCAGATCCAAGTCCAAGGCGTAAATGTCTGTCAGTCCGCGGTCGATCAACACATATAAGGATCCATTCCGGGCCACCCCGCTGAACACGCAATGCACCGCGCCGTTCCGAAGAATTTCTCCGAAGCCCATCACACGTGCCATCTTCTTTGTGCCCACATCCAGCCGGAACACCGCCTCCTCGTCGTCGAGTTGGTCCTGAAAATAAACCGAGCCGCCATCCTGCGACCACGCGGGCGCATCCAGATAGCCTCCCGACGCCACGTCGCTCCACTTTTCCCGCTGCACGTCATAAAGCCACAAATGCTGGTTCGAATCGTCTAGCGCCGCAATGTACCGTCCATCGGGTGACCAGCGCGCACCCGTAAAATCCTTCAAGTCCGGCAACTCCTTCACGACCGCCGTTGTAGGCTCCAGAAAAAACACTCCATATTGCGGGTGCGTCTTTTGATTTCGCATCGTCACCACAATCCGGTATCCGTCCGGAGACCAATCGGCATTCAACCCCTCCCAACCCTTCGGCAGTATCGGGCGCAATGACCCACCGTCCCACGAGACGATGTACATCTGCCGCGGTTGCCCGCTGCGTACCCCCGAAAACATGATTTGTTCCCCCTTGGGTGACCACCGCGGCGTCAACCCACCCAGCGGGGCGTTCGTTAGCCGCAGGCGTTGCGATCCGTCCGCGCGGCTCCGCCAAAGGGAACCATCCGGCCGGTCCGAATAGGCCAGCATTTGCCCGTCCGGAGACACGCTCGCTTCCTCGGCGTTCGCGTCCAAACTAAGCACTGAAGAGTGTTGGGTCTGCGGCTCGACTTCTTCGAGTTCTCGCTGCGGCCGGAAGCTGAATGCAAAAATCCGCGATCCGGTTTGCGCCGGGATCGCCACGTGCAAAGAGTCCGGCCCGCTTGTCAGCAGCACCGGCGTATGGTGCGAGCGCCGGAACCAGCTCCACGCATCGCGAACGGCCCACAAGTTGCAATCGTACTTCTCGCAGCCCGAGAACAAAAAATACTTCCCGTCCGCCGTCCAACTTCCCGCAAACTGTCGCGTTGGCTGCTCCCCGCTCGGCAGTATGGGATGCAGCCCGCTCCCATCCGCGGAAATCTCATACAACGACTGCGTTCCGTACTCGCCCAAGTCCATCGTGAAGCGGATTCTATCTCCGTCCGGCGACCACGCCGGGGCCAGTGGGTGCCCCTCCACGTGCACCAATTGCTTCAGTTGTGTCCCGTCGCGGTGCACCGAATACAGACTCTGCCCTCGAACGAACACGATTTGCTGGCCGTCCGGAGACCATGCGGGATCAACTCCCCTCGCCTGCCCCACGCGCCGCGGCTCCCCTCCCTGGACCGGCCACAGCCACAGTGGCATTTCGTCGTCCCGTCGCGTAAATTTCCCGATCAGAAATTGCGAATGATCCGGGGAAATCGCGAACACTCGCGTGTTCTCAAATGGCGCAGCCATCCTCTCCGCGTTCCCGCCTTCCACGGAAGTCTGCATCAGGTTCCAGTGCCCTCCTTCCCGCTGCAGGAAAAAGATTCTCGTTCCATCAGACACGATCCCACCCCATTCGTCGATGCGCCCCGCGTTGGTAATTCGCGCCATTCGCTGCACGCTGGGACGCGGCACCGGATACACGATGAAGAACAGCAGCCAGGAGCCAAACAGGATGGCCACCGACAGCAGAATTCCGTCAAACCATCTCTGCGTCCGTTCCGCTCTCTGCCGGTCCCAATACGATTCCCCCGCTAGATCTTCCGTAAACTCGCGGTTCAGCCTGAGTCGCACCTCGATCGATTTTCCGCCGTTTTCGAGCGTCGTCAATTGTCCAGGAGCAACCGAAGCCACCGCTCCATTGATCACGTGGATCGGCGCTACAAATCGGTACCCCTGCCGCGGTACTGTTTCGATAAACCGTGGGTTTTCGGCGTCGTCTTGCAGGGCAGCCCGCAGCTTCTTCAGCGCGGCGTTCAGGCTTCCGTCGAAATTGACGTGCGTGCCCTCAGGCCAAAGTGCTTGCCGCAGTTGCTCCCGCGTGACGATTTCACCATTCTTCCGCAACAACATCGAAAGGATTCGAAAGGGCTGTTCTTGTATGTGTATTCGGATACCCTGCCGGCTTAGAGTACCCCGCCCGAGGTCTGCTTCGAATAGACCGAACCGGGCCAATACGTTCGGCTCATATTTGGTAGATAAAACGTCCACAGACTTCCTCGCTTCCCCGGTCCGGCAAGCCTTGCATTAGAATCAGGAAGAAGAAAATTGGTTCATCTGACCTCGTAGTATACTGAAAAACAGTGACTTAGCAAGTCATCATATTTTCAGTCTCGTTTCGTTTGACCTCCCCAGCGCCGTATGAATATATCCAATCCTGAAATGAGCCGACGGCTCGAGCAAAGGCTCGACTTTGCTCTTTGTCGGTCGTTTTGCCTCAGCATTATGAGGATTTGGGTCGGAAACGCCCGGGTTCGAAGATTCCTGAACCGAATCTTGCGCAGCTCATCCGAACGCGGGCGTCTCCGGTTCCAATTTCCAACGTCCTCAGTTCCGGTTGAAAAATTCCTGAGTTGTCGCTCGAAAATTCCCAGCCTTATTCTTTCGAAACGCTTCTCGAATGAGCTACAGCGAGGGCCAGCCAGGGCTTCGGTCACGATTACTTAAGGTTCGGCGAGGTACCTTTACCCACTAATCCCAATTGGGGTCCGGGATTGAACCCAGCCCGCGAAGCTGGGGACCTGGCCCAATAACGCGACTTCCATGATAAGTCCGCGTGAAGGGGACAAAAGCTCTCTCGAAGCACTTCGGAGGAGCGCATGAATGTATACCCGGGCCAAACAACAAACGCCTCCTTGCGCAGCGGTAACGGAATTGGCGGGCAGAACACGCTGTACGCTGTTGGCGGCCCCCCTCGGCACAATTCACGCTGAAGCTGACGTTCTGAGGAGGACGCGAGCGGACCGAGCCGATTCCTTACACGTTCGCTATTCATTCCCACGTCACCGCGAACTCGAAAGTGATTCCACTTACCTAATAAGTCGTGCCAGCTCAACGGGTCGATGCAACACCATCTAGTCAGTTGATCCGACAGCACTTCCCCATGGAGGACTGCTTTGTCCGGCTGTACTCAATCAGACCCTAGCCAGGATGGTGTTCCGTTGAATCAGTGCTTGCGAACGACTCCTAGCTATTGAGGCCCCTGTAAGTGGATTTTGGCTTAGTGTTGCGTCGACCCATTGAGACCACCGCGCAAACCGTAGAAGTCGATTCCACATCCCGGATAACGCGCCCCAGCACGCCGTGCCTTGATGCGCCCGCCTCGCAGGAGTAGGATTCTAGGCCACGCTGAATCTCGCCGGAAACGCCCAGACCTCCCCGAGACACAACGAAAGAAAGGCCCCGTAACGTGGGCCACTGAGAGTTGTAGGAAATTTCTAAAGCCTTGAGCAGAGAATCGAATGTGATGCATCCCCGTGGGAAAATCCGCGTGGGTGGGCTGTCCCTAGGAGGGTCCGATGTGGGGTAACAAGAAACCGGATACACAGAGCACAGATGCGATCGGTCCAGCAGATGCGGCGACGAACCGTGATACAGGGTGCCTGGGGTCGAGCCTGCGCATAAAGGGCGACATCACCGGCACCGAGGATTTGCTGATCGACGGCTCGGTCGAAGGACAGATTCAACTTGACGAGCGGAAGCTGACGGTAGGAGCAACGGCGAAGCTAATGGCCCACATCAACGCCCGCGACGTGGTGGTTTACGGCTATGTGAAGGGGAACATACGCGCGAAGGGCCGGATCGAGATCAAGAAGGACGGCTCGGTGATTGGGAATCTGACGACGGCACAGATCATGATCGAAGACGGCGCGGACTTCAAAGGATCAATCGAAATCGACAGGAGTGAGGCGAAGATAGCCGACAAAAAGGTCTCCCCGCGGGCGGCAGCGGCTGGCGCGGGGCCGAAAAGTGTTTAACGATCCTGCGTGGCAGCTATGGCTCAGAAGTGCATGGTTGCTTTACGCAGGACCTCGATGAAATAATCCGGCCATGATTATTGGCGACCGCCTCCGCGATATGCGCGAGGCAAAGAAACTCTCCCAAGGTGACATCGAAAAGCGCACGGGTCTGCTTCGGTGCTACATCTCCCGCGTGGAAAATGGTCATACCGTTCCGGCCATTGAAACGCTGGAGAAAATGGCTCGCGCTTTAGAGGTCCCACTCTATCAACTCTTCTACGACGGCGAAGAACCGCCCAAGCTGCCGAATCTGCCCAAGCGGAAGTCTTCTGACGACATTGCATGGGGCAGTAAGGGCAAAGATGCGCGGTATCTGAGCAAGCTTCGCCGTCTGTTGGGCAAAACCGATGAGCAACACCGCAAGCTTGTGATGTCTATGGCCCAGAAAATGGCGGGGCATTAGCTTCACGAACTGTGGCACGAAAGCGTCCTAAACTGGAACCGATTCGCAACCCGACGCTCTTCCAGATGGAGAAGTTGGAGGAGGCAGTCAAACTTGCAAATAGCCTAAGAGTTGAGCGGCCCTATTCCGAACCGGCCTTTACCTTGGCACTTCGTCGTTCACAGCAGCGGGCTGGGAAGGTTCGTTCTATCCGAAGGGCATGCAATCACGCGATTTCCTTTCCTACTACGCCACGCAGTTTGCTACGGTCGAAGTGGACTCGACTTTCTATGGCTGCTCTTCTGCTCGC